>QMCD01000379.1_pt1 | contig 37481 bp, 41 predicted proteins | sample 1821841 | NCBI WGS metagenome assembly QMCD01 (sample SAMN01991225, study PRJNA193472) | Termite gut metagenome, whole genome shotgun sequencing project. | isolation source: worker | host: Macrotermes natalensis
CACCGGTATGAAGTGTGGCCCTGGGCAGGTGATACACTCCTTATCATGTTCGGTGTGGAGCCGGAATTTATCGTCTGATTACCCGAAATGGAGCCCGGGATAGGGATCTGTCCCAAAAGTGACGAGGTGCCAAAACACAGAGCAAGTAATAGGATTATCTTTTTCATGATAGTAGTTATTTTTAGCTTCTGCGAAATAATCACAAACGCACCTCATTTACAACGATTTACATGATTATCACATCTTAACACGGATGCCATATCGTTCTGTGGATCTGTGAATTATGAAACAATAATCTTAACACCCCCGATGAGGGTTGCGGCACTTGGATATACAGGCGATTTCGGGGCGGAAGGGCGCGGATTTGTCACCCCATGATGCCGCCGAGTTTGAACATCGGAAGGTACATCGAGATGAGGATCACGGCCACGAGAGCGCCGACCACGAGGATCATCGCCGGTTCGAGGATGCTCCCGAGCCCCCGCAGGCGGTGTTCGAGTTCGCGGGAGAGGTCTTCACCCTGTTTGCTGAGCATTTGCGGCAGGCGTCCGGTCTCCTCGCCGACACGAAGAAGCGTCACGAGCCGCCGTTCGTACAGTTGCGGAAATTTTTCGAGGTTCGCGCTCAGCGATTCTCCACCCTCCAGTCCGCCTGCGATGGCGTCTAAAGAGAGTTGATAGGGATAGAAGCGGATTATCGAACGGAGCATCGTGATGCCGGTAAGAAGCGGCACGCCGGAGCTCGTCAAAAGGTGAAGCAGCTTACAGAACGATGCCTGGGAGTTCTTGCGAACTATGTCGCCCGCCACTGGAAAGGCAAGTGCAAGGCGCGACATCGCAGAGCGTACCGCGGCGTTTTCCCGCGACATGTAGAGCGATATTCCGGCCCCGCCGAAAATAAAACCGCCGATCAAAGCATAACGGGGAAACTTTTTCGAGATCGAGATTATCCACTGTGTCATGCCCGGAAGCTCGCCGCCCATGCGCGAGTAGACCTGCTCGAACATCGGGACTATCACGGCTAACATGAAGATCACAACTACCACGGCCATCGCCATGATGACGAGCGGATAGCTGACGGCCGAGGAGACCATCCGCGCCTGTGCGATCTTTTTGTGATAGTAGTCGACCAGAAACGAGAGTGCATCCGAGAGGCGTCCCGTCTCTTCGCCTATGCGCACGACACCCGAATCGAGAGCCGAAAAGCGGCCGCATCCTTCGAGCGCCTGCCAGAGCGAACTCCCCGCCACCACATCGTCGTAAAGCCTGCCGAGAATATCGCGGAAATTACCTTCCTTCTCGCCGTCGATCAGTAGCCGGAAGGCGTGCGAGAAGTCGAGCCCCGAAGCGAGTAGCGAGTGGAGTTCCGAGAAGAAGGTCTCCTTCCGGGAATCTTTTACGGGCTTCTCCGAGAGGCGTTTAAGCAGGTCGGTAAGATCGAGATCATTCATAATCGTAGGGTTTTTCGCGTTCCCGGAGATTTTCAATAAGAAGTCGGTTCGCAGGCGGCGCAACAGGGAAGCGCAGAGTCAGCGTACCTTCGCCGGGATTGCGAACGGCCAACCGGATCGTGTCGGTGCCATTTTGTTCCCACCCTCCGGCAAGTTCCGGAGCCGATATCCCCGACATCAGGGTATCGGTGCGAAGGCCGTAACGCACAACGAGCAACGAGTCGGTTTCTAAAAGATCGGCGAGAGGTTCTTGCCGCCGTAACAGCCGAACGATCCCGTCCTGCATGGAAACGCTGTCGGCCGCCGCCGTGAGATCGCATAGGTGATAATAACCTTCCCAAAGCCTCATATTTTCGGTGATCTGCCTGGTTTTCAGGCCGGCATAGCGGTTGAAAAGCACGACGCCATCCATCACCGAGGCGAACACTATCCCCGCGACGATCATCATCACGAGAGTTTCCGACAACGTCCAGCCCGGCAGGGGGTCACGGCGCCTCGACGGAGCGGCGGACGACAAGCCGCCGGTATTCGATGCTCTTCCGGCTGCCGGAAATGGTCGCCCGCAGAGCCACCCGCTGTATATTCTCATAATCGTCGTATTTTTCTATCACGGTCGTGACGGTGCCCCATTCGAACTCGTCGGTGTGGTTTCCCGGCGCGCGGGAGCCGTCGCCGTAACGCAGGAAACAGTCGGCGAGGGCACGCTCGACCTCCAGCAGAACATGTCCCTCGTCGCGTCGCAGGGTAAGGCCCGTCAACGTCGAAAGCGACAGCACGAAAACAACGAGGAATATCAGCGAGGCGACTATCGCTTCGACCATCGAACTTCCCGCGAGACGCTTTTTCAATCCACCCATTTGATCTCCTTTCTTCTCGAATCCTCCGTTTCGAACCACAGCGGCCATGCGGTTTCGCGGTTTTCGAGTATCGTGACGTCGTAGAACATATTCTCGTAATATCCTCGCGGCGAATAATAGACCGCCCGGTCGATCATCGCGACACCCGAAACGATGCCCTGAATTTGGGCGATGCCGTCTATGTAGACCAGACCCCGAACCCTCGCGAGGCGCGACTGTTTGTAGTTCGCCCGCATTATGTCCTCTTCCCCGGAAAAGGTCACGATAACATATCCGTTCACTGTGCTGTCGTCGCCGATCGTAACATGCTTTTCGGAGTACAGGCCCGACGGATAGTCGAGCGTAACGCGCTCCCCGACGGTGATGCTGTCGAGCGCGAATATCTGGAGGGAACCGGTAAAGCCGTTCTCGATGCGCGCTTTCCGGGCGACGATCACGGTGTCGGTAAAACTTTGCAGGCTGTCGATCGTCACATCTTCAGTGGCGAGCGTCATCAACTCCTCGATCGCGGCGAGGGCTTCGGCCTCAGGGGATGGTAACCGCTCTTCACTCTCGGTCATCATCTCATGCGATATCTCCTCACCGTTGAAAAAATCGGAACCCATCTGCCCGTAAACTATACCTATCTCAGGAAGATACACTCTGCCCTTGAGATTGGTTTTGCCCGTCAGCGTGACCGAGGAGCCGTCGTCGGGATAGTGAAGCACGTAATCGTGATTCCGGGGCGCGTGAAGTCCGAAAATTTTCGAGACGCTCATCCTGCCGCCGTCTCCGGACACGGTGACCGTCTCGTAAAGGCCGAGCGGCCTGCGGCTAATTCCGATGCGGGAGTTCGGCACGGAGTCGTAGAGAAGTAGCGTGCTGTCGGCGTCGATACGCGAGATCACCTCGTCGGGATATTCGGCATAGAGGACGAATCCCGACTCGATGTGTGCGCGTATCGTCTCGGCGTGCCTGTGGCGCGTGAAGTAGAGAAAATCGGCCTCCCATAGCGAGATCACGGCCAGCACCACGAGGGCGAGCAACGTCGAGACGACGATAACGGTGGGTAGCACCGCTCCGGGGATATGTGCCGGGCGTTTCAATTCATTGCTGTAAGTGAATGGTGAAAACCGCTCCGTCTTTGGCAAGCCTGACCGAATCGCCCAACGCCTCGGTGAAGGTGTAACCGTCGAGGATCTCACCCACGGAGAGAGGGTGCAGTAACCCCGCGTGTTCGAAAAGATGCGACGTCCGCCCTCCCGTCGAGATCGTACCGGCATATTTTATTCCGGGATCGGAAGGAGGAAAGGGCTGCTGACGGGATGGCTGTTCCACCGGAGAATTCCTTCGCACCCGACCCGACGTCCCGGTCGTTTTCACAGGTACCGCATCCTTCAGGAAAGGGTCTTTGTAATCGAGATTCAGGGCACGCTTCTCGACTTCCGGAGTTTCGCGCGGCGTGGGGTGGTGAACGGCGGTGGACGGCGGGTCGGGATGCTGGAAGAATATCTTCCACGCAACGAAACCCCATACGCCAAGCGCGGCCACGATGAGCACGTATGTGGTGACGCGCGATCTCATTGCTGCCCGGGTTCGGTCGTTTCGGAATCGGGATCGGGTTCTTCGGGTTCCTCCGGCTCAGGTTCCGGCACAACGGTGAAAGCGTACACCGACCTTAGAGACTCATACGCCCCGTTGAAGCCTTGGATGCTCCACTCGTAGGACGCGGGAGCAAGCCTCTGATAAAATCCGAAACTCATGGAGAACAGGGAGTCGCGATACAGGACGGTGTCTCTGGCGGCGAAACGGGCGTTTTCGAAGCCGGGCGAGACGATGACGACGCGGTAGCGGTCGGCTCCGTCGAGCGCACTCCACCGGAACGATGCCCTTCCTTCAACGATCTCCGTCCCGCCCAAAGGAGCGATCACCTCGACACTGCGGCCCGAAATGTCGGTCTCGAATATTTCGTTGCAGGCCGACAGAGCGGCGAGTAGCGCTATTACGATCGGTTTATGTTTCATAGTCTGTCGATTGCGGTTATCTGTTGGATGTAGATGGTACAGGTCAAAGTTTTGGCGGCGCCGCGGTTCCGGGGCTTTGTCGAGCGATAGTGCGCCGCGACGATCCTGCATTCGGGCAACGCGCGCTCCATGGCGTCGAGAAGTTTCACTATACCCGTGAACGTACCCTCTACGGAGAGTAGTCCCGTGGCGAGCCTTATCCCTTCTGTTTCGGAGGTGATGTAAGGCGCGAAATGCTCTATTTTGAGTCCTTCACTCTCGATAGTGGGTAGCAACTGTGCCACCACAAGGCCGCTCGATATCATCTCGGTGCCCGACAGCGATATTTCCTGCCGCCTCTCTCCGTGGTCCTGCGCGGCCTGCAACGCGGTTATCTGCCTTTGCAGTTTCACGGTGCCGCGCCACCGCCCAACGGTGTCGGACACCGCGTATTGCCACACGAAAAGGGGCCCGATGAGCAGAAGCAGCGCCAGCGAGGCCAATCCTTTATATTTTGCCCACGGTTTCATAGCGTTATCTCTATTCGAAATATCAACACCGAACGCTCTCTGTCCTGTTGCACCGACGCGAGACGAACCGTTCCGAGGCTCAGCTCCGCAAGGGTCGTCGTGAATTGGGCGATAGCTTCCGAAACGGTGGTTTCGCCTACTATGGTTATGACGTCACGGTTCTGCACGAGCGGTTTTCCAGCCTCCAAAGCTTTTGTAACGGGAGCGATACCGAGTTCACCGAGAACGATCTTCTCCGGAACCACCGCGCCGATCACATCCGAGAGGGTGGCGGCGCCATGCGGAAGTTTGTGGGAGAACTCCTCGATGGCGGCCTGCCTGCGCCGGTCGGTCTCGACGCCAGCCGAGGATGTTTTACGGAGAGCGGCAAGAGTGGCGGTCGCCTCCTGAAAACGGCCGTTCACGCGCGGCGAGACCATGAAGTTCGCCAAGAGCGCAACGAGCAACACTCCGAGGACGGGCAACATAAGCCGTCCCGCCACTAACGAAGCCAAACTTGAACCCTCGACGGAGGGTTTCGACAACCGCCGCCAGTCGAGATGCTCCGAGGCGAACCTCTCAACTACCTCCGCCATAGTTTCGTCATTCTCGCCGGGCAGGCACTCGATATAAAGAGGAACGATCCCTGTGTCTTTCAACCGTTCCGTCGCCGCCGTCAGTCCGGTGCGCCTGACAAAAGATATTCTATCTCCCGATATCGTCCACAGAAATGTCGCGGGATCGGAGGTGACCGTCTTCGCGATATTTCCCGCCGCCGCGTCTTTGGTTATGACCCCTTTGCCCGAAACAACCGCCACGAGCGGCGCTTTTTCGAGAGCGCCTTTTTCCACTGCCGGATCGGGTAGGGGTTTTATCTCCTTAAACACTGGTTTTCCCTTATCGAAGGTGTACATCGCGACAGAGAACACCTCACCTCCGTCGTCGGTGAAACGAATGCACAGGATGTTAAGCCTGCGGAGTATTCGCGAAAGTATCTTCATGGCAGGGAGTTATTCCACGAGCGTGGGTTTAATGAACACGTTCAGGCGGTGTTCACTTTTGTTGTCGCGGCTTTTGCCGAAAAACCACCTAAGCACCGGCACCCGCGCGATCCATGGCAACCCCCGATTGTTCTTCTCGCGAAGATTCTGGTCGATTCCGCCCAACAGCACCATCTCCTCGTTCCGCACGCGGATCAACGACTTGAAGCTACGGGTGGCCGTTCCGGGAGGGGCCTCGGCCTCCTCGCGCGCCGTGAATTCGGTTTGGTCGATCGAAATGTCGAGCGTGATCTGGCGGTCTTCGCTAACGAATGGAGTTATCTTGATCTCCAGATTGGCGTCGATCGGCTTCCAGATAAAAGATTCGGTCGCCATGGTTATCTGCGAACCGTAGTAGTTGTTGGCCATCTCTTTGTAGTAGCGCGTCTCGCCGCTCGTCAGGGTCGCTTCATGGCCGTTGAGGGTCGAGAGTTTCGGTGTCGATTGCATCTCGATCACGCCGTTGTCCTCGAGGAATTGCAGATCGAGGTAAAAACGCGGGCCGACTTTCCCGATATTGACCGCTCCGAAACCGTTCAGTCTGTTTATCAGCGAATTGACCGCCGAGGAATTCAGGCTTACATCGACCCCGGCGAGAGTTCCGCCCGAGGTCGCGTCGTTCCGGCCGAACCCCGCGTCGATGCCTATCTCCATCAGCCGCTGCTTCGTGGCGTCGACTATCATCACCTCGATCGTAACGAGCGGCACCCTCCGGTCGATGGAGCGCAGGAAAGCCTTCACGCGCGACACGCCGCGACTATCTCCGCTCACGATGACGCTGTTCAGGTCGTGGAACTCGGTGATCTGAACTCCGGCGGAGAGTTCCTTAGGGATTATCTCCGAAAGTTTGCCCGACGCGCGGTATCTCATCTCGACCACCTCCACCGCCGGAGGCGAAGCCCCCTGCGTCGCACCTCCGAATATGTAGATGCCCTCGTCGAGATGGTACGAAAACTCCGTTCCGAGCAACAGCACATCCAGCAGGGTCTCGAAATCGACTCCACGCACCCAAACGCTCGTTTGCGTCGCCACAGGCGTCACGAAATGATAATTCAGCCGTTGCTGTTCGCACAGGTCGGTGACGATGTCCTGAACATCTCCGTGGGCGATCTGTGCCGTGATAAAGCCCAGAGAGTCGATCGAGAGTTCGTCGGGCGAGAACGGTGTGCGCCGCCGGTACGCCGGAGCGGCACTCACGGCAGGTTGTCCGGGATCGGAGGGCGTTGCGGCGGCGAAATACCACACCCCGCGCGCGTCACGCTCCGCCACAAGGCCATTCATCTCGGCAATAGATTTAATGGCCTCGTCCGCAGGCATCTCTCTCACGTGTCCCGACAGAGGTTGTTCCGACAGGGTCTGCGGAACGATGAAATTGGCGCCCGTCAGTTCGGTGATCTTTTTGGTGACGTCGGCGAGCCGGTCGCCCGAGAGGTCGAAACTCAGGCGGCCCGTGGAGATACGATACCACACACCTATCTCTTTCGATGGCGGCGGCGCTTCGGCCGCGGGACTAATGGCCACTATGTTGCCCACCACGTCTATATCGAGGCCGTACTCCCGGCACAAGAAATAGAGAAGGTCCGTTATCTTCGCCCGCGTGAAATTGCACGTAGCCTCGATGTGTTCGGCGCCCTTGACGTTGAGATTTACCCCGGCGGCCCGGGCTACATTGCGCAGAAGTTCGGGCAGGGGCTGCCGTCCCACCGAAATATCTATCTCGGCGGCATACTCGGGCCACGCCTCGGACAACTCCGCCAGGCGCGCTTCGATCTCCGCAAGACGCCTGCTCTCGGCATCGGGATCGTGGATCACTTGTGCACTGCCCGAAATGGCCAGCATTATTATCAATGACAGGGTCAGTATCTTTTTCATGCGGTATCAGCTCTTTAGCAGTTGGATTATCTCTTCGAGCGAAGTGTCGCCCCGGCGCAACAACTCTATGCCAGCCTCCCTAAGGGAAACGATCCCTCGCTCCCTGAGCATGGCATCTACGTCGGCCTCCTCACGCCTCACCGCAGCGGCAAGGGCGTCGTCGATGGGTATAACCTCGTATATGGCGCGGCGGCCGCTGTATCCCGTGTAGTAACACTTCTCGCATCCGACGACCGTGTAATGCTCGCGTATGCCGGCGATACCCGATTCCGTGTCTTCCGGGCGTTTGCAATGGGGGCAAAGCAACCTCACGAGCCGTTGCGCCACACACATCACCAACGTATTCGACACTAAATAGGGATGGACGCCCATGTCGGCCAGACGGGCGATGCTTCCCCACGCGGTGTTGGTGTGGATCGTCGAGAAGATGAGGTGGCCCGTGAGCGAGGAACGTATCGCCATTCCGGCCGTCTCGGCGTCGCGTATCTCGCCCAGCATTATGATGTCGGGGTCCTGTCGTAAAAATGTGCGGAGCGCGCTTGCGAAGGTCAAGCCGATATCCTCTTTCAACTGCACCTGGTTCACTCCTTCGAGCGTGTACTCCACGGGGTCTTCGATGGTGAGGATGTTTCCCGTCAGGCGGTTGAGCCTTCTCAAGGTGGCGTAGAGGGTGGTGCTCTTTCCCGAGCCGGTGGGCCCGCAGATCAGTATCATTCCGTGCGGACGCTCGATAGCGTCGAGATAATCGGCCAATTGTCGTTCGCTGAAGCCGAGGTTTGCCAGATCGAGAAGCTCGACGTGGCGCGTCAGGAGCCTCATCACTATCTTCTCGCCATAGATGGTGGGCAGGCATGAAACGCGCACGTCGAATTTTTTGCCGCCCCGGTTATAGAGGATACGTCCGTCCTGCGGCAGGCGTTTTTCTGAAATGTCGAGTCCCGCCACGATCTTTATCTGGTTGACGAGCGAAGCGTAATTCCCCTTCTCGACAACATAACGCTCGATCAGTTTCCCGTCGATGCGGAACCTCACGCGGCAGCGCTCCTCGTAGGTTTCGATGTGGATGTCGGACGCATAGGTGTCGAACGCCTCCTCGATAAGGCTCATTAGAAACCCCTGCCCCGTGGCTATGGCGGTAATGGAACGGTTCGGTTCTTTGCGGGCTTCGCCGTCGGTGCGGTAATAGCGGTGCAGGAGTTTCTGCAACTCCGCCCCGGAGATCGCTTCGAGGGAGACCTTCATGCCGTAAAGCACCTCTATTTCGAGCAGATCGGCCGTGTAGTCGCGCTCGGTATCGCCGAAACACCTCACGCCGTCCCCCGACGCCTCGAACGGCACCAGCATATACTCCCACGCCTGCTGTGATGTCAGCCGCTGGATATGTTCGGTGGGTATGTGATCGGGAATGGTCATCTAATGAATGTGTTGAGAATTATCGCAACGCCCGTCACGATGCCCGAGGTGGCGACAAGGGGAACGTTTTCCGGCGGTCTGTTGCCTGCTCGCGCCGCCCCCCACCACACGAGCGAGAACGCCATGCACGCCACGAGCAGCCATGCGAATCCTCTCAACGGAAAGAGCGGGGTCAGGGCGGGGAAGAACAACACGTCGCCCAAACCGATGTAGCGGTTCACAGGGTTTATCGGCCGCCGCGACTTTATCGCCGCCCACACCACGACGCCGACGCCCATGTATACAAGAAGTAGCATATTAAGGCCACTTCTGGTGAGTGTTTCGCGCCAGCCGTCGAGAGCGATCGCGACGCCCACCGTGCATACCGTAAGCGCCACAAGCCACACCACTGACACCTCGCGTCGGCGAAAATCGTCCGCAACGAGTTTCGCTATGGGAAACAGCATGGCGAGCGTCAGGTATTTCATCGCTAATCTTTGACCGTTTCGCGAAGCTCCTTGTCGGCGTTGATCTCCCAGACGTTGTACTCTCCGTTGCCGTCGAAGTCGACCACCGCCGTCGCCGTGGCAATGAAACCTCGTTCGGAAGCCTCCACTATCTCGATGCGGTAATTGGCGCCACCGCCGTCCGGAACGAGCGTCTGCTGTTCGAACCCCAGTTCGTCGAGCGACGAAGAGTAGCGCGAATGGGTATAGAAATGGCTCTTCTGAAGGGTGTGCAGGAAGGTCAGTTGCTGCTGCGCCTCGGTGCTTTTGGCCCGCGAAATAAGCGGCATCAGGTTTGGCAACGCGACGAGCACCAGAATGCCGATTATCACGAGCACCACCAAAAGCTCCGACAGCGAGAAAGCCGGAAGCCGCCCGCCCCGCACTGCAGAGCGTGTTCTTTTCATATCCGATGACCGGGTTTTCGTCTGTTTTTCCATACTGCAAAAATAACTTTTGCAGGCAATGAGAGATGGCTTTTCACCCGCTTTTCGACCTTAACACCATTCTCCTATATGCTTATAAATGTGTGTCTTAGAAAACATAAATCTTAACACTCGGGGTTCTCGCTGATTTGCAGAATCTTAGCTGCATTGTATTATCCGGTCGTGCGATTATTGATATTTTGCGGGGTGATCGGTAAGGTGTTTTTAGAAAATTTGAGTATCTTTTTATACTATTCAGTCCAATTGCCTGATCCTCACAATATTAGTACGCACGCCCCCGGGTGTTAAGATTTTTATTTTACAACTAACTCATTTACAGTGTATTTAGAATCTACTGTTAAGACAAAAAAAACGGACTTAAACTGCATTTTCTCGTCCGTAAGAGATATTTTTAGTGCAGCCAAAAACCAACAGAAAAACCACCCGAACAATCTTACCAAAATCCACTTACCCCCTATGATCTATGGGCCAATCCATATTCTGAGAAAATTTGTGTTCAGTCTCAGCCCTCATCACAGGTCGATCAGGAAAAAACATGCGGCTCAATCGGAGCAACTCATGTCGCTGGTAAGGGAGATGATAGATCTGGCGTATACATACGAGAGCGACACCGACAAATTCTACCGGAAGTTTATGGAGACTATCAATGTGAAATCGCTGAGAGAACGTGGTGTGATAGATCCCGACATATTGCTGCACACACCTATGTACAACCGCATGTGCAGCGAATTGAAGAGTGAGGACGCCGAATTGTGGGCGCTCCTGAAAGCGGGTTTCACGACGCGCGAGCTGATGATGGTGTATGGCCACACCAACATAAATTCGGTGTACGTCAAGGTGAACCGACTCAAAAAGCGACTCGGCCGGAAAATGCGGGAGTTGATAGACGACAGAAATCTGTGAAAGGCCAGCCGAAAACCCAATCGGCCCCCTTGTTCAGAGGACTGTTATGCAACCGGTAACCAATACTCGGTGACGGTCATAAGTTCCGAGTTAGGAGTGCTATTTATGCAAAGTTACTCTTCGAAGTTTCGCCTTCGTCGGAAATTATCAAAAAAATTTGCTGTTCTGCGATGTCTGCCCTACATTTTTAACAAATTGGAAATATATGCATATATTTGCATCGACGTTATAAATTGCCGTGTCTGTAACGAACAGAGGCGCTGTTTCCGATTTTGTGTGATCGTTCGAAACTAAAAATAAGCAACCATTGCCCGAAGAACGGGCTAAATATAATCCCATAATCATGAATAAATTTGTTTTTATCCTTGCAACGTTAATGTTGTTCACCGGAACGGTTGCCGCACAAAACCAAAATATCACCGCCGACGGGAAAACGGAAGAGCGTCCTATGACACAGGCGGAATTGGAGGCCAAGTATCAGGAATTGCAGACAAAGATATCCGAAATGGAACTGCAGAGTTCCGAGTTTCAGAAGAAAATTGAATTGGAGACCGGAATCAATATTCCTAAAAGGCGATATATCAACCTCTCCTATGTGGATCAACGGGTTAAATTCGGCGCCGAAGACGGGATGAAATCCGATTACGGCGCCGCTTTCGAATGGGGCAGAACATTCTTTTTCAACGGTAAACGTCCGGTGGCGGGATTGATCCGCTTCGGTCTCGACTGGAGCTGGGTGGATCTGCAATACGCCGCGTACACGGTCGACGACCCCGGTGAGAACGATAATCCCGATAAACAGACCGCCCATTTTGCCAACTTGGGTATGCAATTGGGGCCGTCGATAACGGTTACTCCCATTAAAAATCTGAATGTCAAGATATATGGCCATTACGCACCCTCGGCGGCAGGCTTTTCGCCGGATTCGTTCGATGATTTCAAATTAGGCTATGTAGGCTATATGACCGGCGGGTTACATTTGTCCTACCGCTTTATCACCCTTGGCGTCGAACTGCGAAGAGGTACGGCTAAATTCTCAAGTTTCAATACCGGCGAACACGAAGATTTCGAAGACGATTTTGTCGGTCCGAAAGTGAGGACCGAGCTCCCCGGCACCCGCTTCACCCTCGGTTTCCGTTTCTGATATACCGGCGGCGGGACTATAACGAAAGACCGGCGTTCCTTTTGCAGGAACGCCGGTCTTTTCGTTGTTATGTGCCGGGGCTGTATTACGCTTTGCCGGCCGAGCCGAGCACCTTCTCGCACTTGTGCATGTAGAGCTTCTTGAGTTCGTCGCGGGCCGGGCCGAGGTATTTACGCGGATCGAATTCGGCGGGTTTTTCGGTGAACACGCGGCGAACCTCGGCGGTCATGGCAAGGCGTCCGTCGCTGTCGATGTTGATCTTGCAGACGGCGCTCTTGGCTGCCTTGCGCAGTTGTTCTTCGGGAATACCGATGGCGTCTTTCAGCGCACCGCCGTTCTCGTTTATCATCTTTACATACTGCTGGGGAACGCTCGACGCACCGTGCAGAACAATGGGGAAACCGGGGATGCGGCGCTCTATCTCTTCGAGGATGTCGAAGCGGAGGGGCGGCGGAACCAGCACTCCTTCGGCGTTGAGGGTACACTGTTCGGGTTTGAACTTGTTGGCGCCGTGTGAGGTACCGATCGAGATGGCGAGCGAGTCGACCCCCGTGCGGGTGACGAAATCGACGACCTGGTCGGGTTCGGTGTAGGTGTGGTGTTCGGCCGAAACCTCATCTTCCACGCCTGCGAGAACGCCGAGTTCGCCTTCGACGGTAACGTCGTATTGGTGGGCGTATTCGACGACTTTCTTGGTCAGAGCCACGTTTTCTTCATACGAAAGGTGCGAACCGTCGATCATCACCGACGAGAAGCCCATGTCGATACAGCTTTTGCACAACTCGAAGCTGTCGCCGTGGTCGAGGTGCAGAGTGATGGGAATGTTCTTGCCGAGTTCCTTGGCGTACTCGACGGCGCCCTGTGCCATGTAGCGGAGAAGGGTCTGGTTGGCGTACTTGCGCGCGCCGCTCGACACCTGAAGGATAACGGGCGAGGAGGTTTCCACACAAGCCGACACGATGGCCTGCATCTGTTCCATGTTGTTGAAGTTGAACGCGGGTATGGCGTAACCACCCTCGATAGCCTTGCGGAAACCTTCGCGGGTATTCACCAGGCCCAAATCTTTGTACGAGATCATAGTTTATTGTGGGTTTTGTGAGATTATTAAAATTTTTTACAAAGGTAGGTAAAGCCGGGGGATAATGCAAATCCCGGCCTAAATTTGTTTTGCAAAATCGAGAGCTTGTTCGCGCCCTTAGCGACGAGGGGAGAAGAGAGCGGGATCCGGCGACCCGATGTGCCGCATCTTCCGCCACATCCCGCCCCGACTCACCCGTATCAGCTCAACGCGGCGATGGTCGCTCCGATCAGGTTCGGGTCGGACATCTCGTCGATAATGGTCACCTTCACGCCCGCAGGCAACAATTTGTCGAGTTCCCGGGCCACGAGTTCCTTATAGTGGTTTTGGCCCCGAACCTTTCCCCAGAACACGCTGCCGTCGGCGGCAAGGCAGATATTCTTAACCTTCTCATCCTGGCGCACGACCACCTGCACAAGTCCCGCCAGCGAGGCCGCCACCAATTTTGCCGAGCGGTCGTATATTTGACACGCCACCTCTGCCTGTTCGGCCGGATAGTCCGCCGGATTGTTTATCATCTTTGCCAGATCGCCTCCGTCGAAATCGTATTTGATCTTTTCGTACATGAACACCGTCTTGAATATGCGGCCTATGTATCCGCCTGAGATCGCCTTTTCGAACCGCTGTTTGCCCTTGTTGTCCGATACGGCGTCGACCAGTCCGTCGATCATGGTGAGGAACGGAGGATTGAAGTTGCCCGACTCCAGATTGACGGGGATCAAGCCGTCGCTTTGTTTGTTGCCCAATTTTTCGATCTTGTCGAGACGCATAAGTGAGGCCATGTTGGTACCCGTGCCGACGATCAACCCTATGTAGGAGTCGTAACCGGTCTCTTTCAACCCTGCGAACAGGCACGCCACGGTGTCGTTTATCACTTTGATATCGGTGAACTGTGTGTCGATCCCCTTGTGTGAGTTCAGATATTTCACGAAAGGCTCGCCCACGGGCTGTTCGATCATGTCTGGGATATTTATATCTTTGGTCCATTCGATCAGAATAGCGTCGCCGTTCAGGCGCGACGCGGTGGGGTAGGAGAAGCAAAATCCTATTCGCGACACCTCCCCGTCGAGCGTTTTCAGCTCGCCGATAGTCTCGGCCATCTCCCGGAAAAGATCGTCGCGTTTGAATCCGGCGGTGGTTTCGGCATCCAGAAGTCTCTTCACGGGGCCTTCGGTGATAACGGGATTCCCATTCCTGTATTCGACTATCGCCGCACGGAAGTTGGTGCCGCCCCAATCGAGCGCCAGCACTTTTCCGTCGGGGATATCGTCTTTCGGACTTATGTGGGTCGGAAGGGCCCTGATCTCTTTTTTGTCTTGCCTGAGGCCTTCGTCGATCTTCTCTTCGAGAGCTTTTGCGATCCGGCTCAATTCCGGAGTTGTCAGTTCAAAAATGTTGTTTTTCATGCTATTAATATTTTTAGGTTCGTTTTCGAGAGAGGAATATTCATGCAAAGATAGTTTTTTGTACCTTTGCACGTTAGAAAAAACAATTATTATGGCAGATTTCAAATATCAGGAGCCGTTCCCGCTGGGAAAGGACACGACGGAGTATCGTTTACTTACCAAAGATTTTGTGAGAGTCGAGCAGTGCGGCTCGCGTGAGGTTCTGCATGTAGACCCGCGGGGGCTGGAACTTCTGTCGCGCCAAGCGTTCAACGACGTTTCGTTCTATCTGCGGGGTGAGCATCTGGCTCAACTGCGCGCCATACTGGACGACCCCGAAGCCACCGACAACGACAAGTTCGTCGCATACACCATGCTTTTGAACCAGGTGGTCGCGGCCGAAGGCGAACTTCCGACCTGTCAGGATACCGGCACCGCGATCGCCGTGGGGAAAAAGGGCGAGGATGTCTACACCGGGGCCGACGACGCCGAGTGGCTGTCGCGCGGGGTGTTCGAGACTTACTCCGAGCGAAACCTGCGCTATTCGCAGGTGGTGCCGCTGACGATGACGGAGGAGAAGAACTCCGGCACGAATCTTCCGGCGCAAGTAGATATTTACTCGACGCGCGGGGCGGAGTATTCGTTCCTGTTCATGACCAAGGGGGGCGGTTCGGCCAATAAAACCTTTCTGTATCAGCAGACCAAGGCGCTGTTGAACGACGAGGCGCTGGAGGCGTTCTTCCGCGAACATATCAAAGACCTCGGCACTTCGGCCTGTCCGCCCTATCATTTGGCGGTGGTGATCGGCGGCACCTCGGCCGAGGCGAACCTCGCGGCGGTTAAAAAGGCGTCGGCTAAATATTACGACGCGTTGCCCACCTCGGGAAGCGAGGGCGGCCGTGCTTTCCGCGATCTCGAATGGGAGGAACGGTTGCTCGGGATATGCCGTGAGAGCGGCATCGGCGCACAGTTCGGCGGCAAGTATCTGGTTCACGATGTTCGCGTGATCCGCCTGTCGCGCCACGCGGCGTCGTGTCCCGTGGGAATGGGCGTGAGTTGCAGCGCCGACCGGAATATCAAAGGCAAGATCAACTCCGAAGGGATCTGGCTCGAAGCTCTCGAGCGCGATCCGGCCCGTTTCCTGCCGCGCGAGGCGCCCTATCTCGCCCCGGCGGTCGATATCGACCTCGACGAGGGGATGGATGCCGTGCGCGCGACTCTGGCGAAATATCCGATCAAAACACGGCTGAGGTTGCGCGGCCACATGATCGTGGCGCGCGACATCGCCCACGCGCAGATCAAGAAAATGATCGACTCCGGCGAGCCGATGCCCACCTATTTCAAGCAATATCCGGTTTATTACGCGGGGCCGGCCAAGACTCCGGCGGGAATGGCTTCGGGCAGTTTCGGGCCCACGACGGCCGGACGCATGGACCCCTATGTCGACGGATTCCAGGCTCTGGGCGGATCGCTCGTGATGGTGGCAAAAGGCAATCGCACTCAGCAGGTTACCGATGCCTGCCGCAAACACGGCGGGTTCTATCTCGGCTCGATAGGAGGCCCGGCGGCGATACTCGCCAAAGACAGCATCAAGAAGGTGGAGGTGATAGACTTTCCGGAACTCGGCATGGAGGCGGTGCGTAAAATTTACGTCGAGGACTTCCCGGCGTTCATCATCGTCGACGACAAGGGCAACGACTTTTTTGCCGAATTCAAACACTAACAGGTAAGTAATTACGTTTCGTAATTGCTTATCTGTAATTACGATTTTCAAATTACGAATTACGAATTTGTTTCATCATCGATGAAGAAGCTGACTTTAAACATATTGGCTCTTTTTGTAGCGATCTCGACGGTAACTGCTCAGGATGGCGTCTCTTTCGAAGTGGCGGCGCCTGCGGCGGTCGAAGCGGGCGAGTTGTTCCGTATCGAGTTCGTGGTCAACGCGATAAAGGATGTAGAGTTCACTCCGCCCACTATCGAAGGCTTCGAAGTGTTGGCGGGCCCATCGACGGCAGTCGGCACCAGTGTATCGATAATCCAGGGCCAGCGTACCCAGACGGAGACCACGACCTATACGTATGTTCTACAGGGCTTTACGGCCGGTTTACACACCATTTCAGCCGCGCAGGCGACTGTCGCCGGAAAAAGTTACTCGACCCGGCCGGTGACCATCGAGGTGGTGGGTTCGGCGGATGGCGGAGCGGCTTCGGGACAGGCGGGCGGAGCTTCGGATCAAGGTTCCGGGCGAGGGGGTGGCGCAACGGGACAGGACGGTGTGCCCGAGATCTCGGCCGAAGATGTCTTCATCCGCGCAACGGTCAACCGCACCGAAGTTTACAAAGGAGAGCCGGTGGTGGTAACGTTCAAACTCTATTCGAGGATTCCGTTCAACGGTCTCGACGACGTCAGACTCCCGACTTTCAACGGTTTCTGGCAGCAGGATATCACTCCGGTCCAGCCTGCTCCGCAACGCGAGACCTACAACAACCGCGTTTACGACACATGGATACTGCGCGATTATCTGCTCTATCCCCAGCAGTCGGGCTCGCTGACTATAGATGCGTTGAAGGCGGCTGTCAATGCGATATTCCAGGTTCGAGGCACCGCTCCGAGGAATATCTTCGATGAGTTTTTCGGGGGAGGGCAGGACATTCAACAGGTGCGCAAAGATATTGCCTCTCAGCCCGTTAAGATCGACGTCCGGGAGTGGCCCGAGGTCGGTAAACCCGAGGGGTTCGACGGAGCCGTGGGCGAATTCCGACTTGAGACAACCCCTCCGGCGAGTGCGATGGGGGCTAACACTTCCGGCACCTACACGCTACGGCTGTCGGGCACAGGCAACTTCCCGCTGATCCGTGCTCCGAAGTTGTCGCTGCCGCAATCATTTGAACAGTACAACGTTACTACGTCGGACAACACCCGCCACACCCGTGCGGGGATCAACGGCTACAAAGAATTTTCGTATCCCTTCATACCTCGTAGCGACGGGCTTTACTCCATCCCCGCCATAGAATTCTCATACTTCGACCCAGGGCAAAAGCGCTACATAACTCTCTCGTCGCGAGAGATATCCATCGAAGTTTCAGCCGACACGACAGCCGTGGCGAGACCCGCCGGAGGTTTGGTCGGCGGGGTTTCGAGGGAAGAGCTGAGGGTTTTGGGACAAGATATCCGATTCATCAAGCGCTCAGGGGCCGGCCTGCATCCGAAGGGACGCACTTTCATGTGGAGTCCGCTCTATATCTCGTTGCTGGCGTTCCTGTCGGTGATTTTCGTGGTCGGATTTCTCGTTCTGCCGCGCTATGTGCGTAATATGCAAAGTGATCGTTTTGTACGCGGAAAGCGCGCTAACAAGGTGGCGCTAAGGCGTTTTCGCGCTGCCGAGACCTCCATGAAGCGCGACGACCGGCACGGTTTCTACGACGAAATGCTTAAGGCGCTGTGGGGTTACATGAGCGACAAATTCGATATTCCGATGGCCGACCTCACCAAGGAACGGATTCGTGAAGAACTTTTCGAACGAAATATCCCGGAGGCCCAAAGCACCGAATACGAAAGAATTATTTCGGAATGCGAAGAGGCACAATACTCGCCTGTAGCCTCCTCGAGAATGGGCGAACTTTATCGCGAAGGGGTTGCCCTCGTTTCCGAACTCGAATCTGCAATAAAAAACAGTCGATGAATATGAAGCATCTTATTTTCAGCATACTGTTATCACTTACCTTAACCGTTGCTTTCGGTGGCGACGCATCGCTGAACGACCGTCTTTGGCAGGAGGCCAACACGGCCTATTACGAGGGCGATTTCGCTTCCGCATCGGCTATTTACGACTCCATCGAGAACAGCGGTATGGTGAGCGCCAAGCTCTATTACAACAAGGCGGGGGCACTTTTTAAGATGGGCAAGATAGGGGAGTCCATACTGTACTATAATAAAGCTCAACGACTTGCACCTTCGGATCCCGACATCGCCCACAACCTTGCCATTGCCGCCACATACACTCGCAATCGCATCGAGCCTGTCCCCGAGTTTTTCCTGAAACGTTGGATGAATGCCGTCGGCGGCATCGTAAGCGGCAACACGTGGGCATGGCTCTCAATACTACTGCTCGCCCTCACGCTTGCAGGTGCACTGTTATTCCTGTTACCCCTCGGGCGGAGAATGCGAAAAACTGGGTTTTACGGCGGTCTTGCAACGTTGGTGTTGCTTATTTTCGCTTTTTCGTTCGCGCGTGCCGACTGGCGCGAGACGATGCATCCCTCGGGCGGAATAGTCACGACGCCCTCCGCTTCGGTCAAAAGTTCGCCCGACAGCTCCGGGAAAGACCTTTTCACGCTCTACGAGGGCGACCGGGTGCAGGTTCTCGACGCAATGAACGGTTGGAGCGAGATCACGGTAGCAAACGGCAACCGAGGCTGGATTCGCTCCGGCACGGTGTCGATGATCGATTGATCCGGTCGGCCTGTCAAGATTTGCAAAGTTAAATTATCGCTTCATATCACACTACATAATTATTTGACATATAGATGTCTCGATTATTGGACGACGTTGTTCGTGAGCTTTCGCGCCTGCCCGGAATAGGCAGACGAACCGCTCTGCGTTTGGCAATGCACATTTTGCGCACGCGCGAGGACGACGTCGCTCAAATGATCCGGGCGATGGGAGATTTCCGCACCGGGATACGTTACTGTTCTCGATGCAATAACCTGTCGGACAACGATCTGTGTGACATCTGCAACAATCCCTCCCGTGACCGCTCGACGATCTGTGTCGTCGAACAGGTCGGTGACGTACTTTCGATCGAAAAGACGGGGCAGTACCGCGGACTGTATCATGTTTTGGGCGGTGTCATTTCGCCGATGGCGGGAATTGCGCCGAGCGATCTGAAGATCGACCTTCTGATAGATAATATAACCGGCAGGACAGATGCCGATACCACCGATCATAATAACGACACGGCAACAGACATCGCTAAAGGAGCTCGCGACAGCGCAGGCGTAAAAGTCAAAGAAGTGATCCTTGCGATATCCACTACGGTGGAGGGCGAGACCACTCTTTTTTATATCCTGAATCGCCTTCGCGGTTATAAAGATCTGAAGATAACGACGATAGCGCGCGGAATAGGATTCGGCGACGAGATCGAATACGCCGACGAACTCACCATTTCCCACGCCATTGCCAACCGTCGCGAGGTCGGCGGCGAATTATAGTGACCGGACACTAACGCGTAACCCGGTCATACCACGGATCGAATCAGACTGTGTCGGGTACAGGCTCCGATAGAGCGTTAATGAAAGTTATGCCGACCTTTTTCCCGCTTTTTATGCTTGCCTTTGCCGCGACCGAGCACGTTTTCATCGCCTCGGCGCCCGAAACCCCCGTCACGAAGTTTCATTTCGGGTAAGGGAAACTCTTTTCCCGTCTCGAAATCTATGGTCGCGATGAGTGAAAAGTCGATTTGACGGCGTGCGAGATCGGCGCCTTTCACACGTATCCGAACAAGGTCGCCCAGAGTGAATTTACGCCCGCTCGCCTGACCTACAGCGGCGTAGATGTTTTCATCGAAGCGGTAGAAGTCGTCGGCCACATCCCGCATCGACACCATTCCTTCGATCAGACTATCTTCGAGTTCGACATAAATACCCCAATCGGTAATCCCGGAAATATGGCCGTTGAACTCCTGTCCGACCCGGTCGAGCATGAACTCGGCCATTTTGTATTTCACCGAAGCGCGCTCGGCCTCGGCGGCACGAACCTCCATTTCGGACGAATGCTCGCACAGACGTTCATGTTTTTGCTTGTCGGCACTCTTTCCTCCGTCGAGATAGTGCGCCAGCAACCGGTGTACCATCATGTCGGGATAGCGACGGATGGGAGAGGTGAAGTGGGTGTAATATGGGAAAGCAAGGCCGTAATGCCCTATGTTATCGGTTGAGTAATAGGCCTTTGCCATAGTGCGAATGGCAAGGGTCGAGATAACGTTCTCTTCACTGCGCCCCTTGATCTTATCCATCAGCGCGTTCATCTGCTTCGACACGTCTTTGATCCGGTCGGGACGGAAATAGTAGCCGAAGCGAATCACAAAATCGCTGAATTTCAATAACTTTTCCTCATCGGGCTTGTCGTGTACACGGTATACGAATGTTTTGGAAGATTTTTTACCGGTCTGCCTGTTGCGGCCGACGAACTCGGCCACTCGCTTGTTGGCCAGCAACATAAACTCCTCGATCAGTTGGTTCGACTCCTTCATCACCTTGTGATAAACGCCTGTCGGCTTACCGGTGGGATCGAGGCGGAATTTGAACTCCTCGCGGTCGAACGTGATGGCTCCACGGGCAAAGCGGCGCTTTCGCATCGCCTGAGCCAACTCGTTGAACTTCAATATCTCGAATGCAAAATCACCTTTGCCCGTCTCTATGATCTGTTGCGCCTCCTCGTAGGTGAAACGGCGGTCGGAACGGATCACCGTGCGTCCAAACCATTCGTTGTGGATATTCAGATCTTCGTCCATCACAAAAACGGCCGAAAAACAAAGCTTTTCTTCGAAAGGGCGCAACGAACAGAGATCGTTAGAGAGCTTTTCGGGCAACATCGGCACGGTTCTGTCGACCAGATAGACCGACGTGCCGCGCTCCTCACCCTCGACATCGACCACGCTGCCCGGCGAAACATAGTGGGTAACATCGGCGATATGGACGCCTATTTCCCAAAGCGCACCGCCGTAGCCACCATTCGGTGTATTTGAATCATCGCTTTTGATAGTCGAGTGTAATTTCCTTATAGACAACGCATCATCGAAGTCTTTTGCATCGTCGGGGTCGATCGTAAAGGTGGTCACATTCCTAAAATCGCGACGACGACCGATCTCCGCGGCGGTGATCTCTCCGGGGATGGCATCGGCAGCCTTTTCGACACGCGGCTCGAAGCGCCAGGGCAGGTCGAACTCCGCCATGATAGCGTGCATCTCGGCATCGTTGTCGCCGACGTCGCCCAACACTTCGACCAACTCTCCGACAGGACATTTGCTTCCTTCCTGCCAGTCGATTATCTTAACCACAGCCTTTTGACCATTCTTCAACTCTTGTATGGCGGGTTTTACGGCGGTAGAATCAGCCATCGAGCCATCGACAGGTGCGCCACCCGGTTCACCGTCGGGTTCGTTTTTCGGTTCGCTACGACGGATATATATATCGACAGGGATTTTGCGGGTGTCGGGTTTCAAAAAAACCGCGTGCTCGGTGACGTCCAGCACTCCGACATAGTTGCGGTGGTTTCGTTCCAATATTTTGATTATCTCACCCTCGAGGCGCTCCCCGTTCTTATTGCCATCCCGGGATCCGGTTTTGCCGTTGTGGGAAGCACCCCGACCACTGCCTCCGCGTTTACGGCGCGTCACCATCACTTCGACCTTGTCGCCGTCCAAAGCATGGCCTCCACTGTGGTAATCGACGAAAATATCGCCCATATCTTCCTGTCCGGTAACGACATACATCGAACCCGATGCGGTCATGTCCACCACACCGGTATAGATTTGCGGCTCCCGGACAACTTTTCCCTGATTTTCTCTTCGCTTTGCCATAATCAATTTTTCTTTATATCACCTGTACTTGTGACGCTTTTCCCACGAACTGCAAAACGAATGCCGCGGCTCGGTTCTTATTATAGCCGTGGCCGGGTATTTCCCGACACACCGGATTCAACTCTCATTCAACCTCCTCCGACGCTCCGACCGGCGCCTCCGACGACTCCTCGTTCACCACCTCGATCGCCTTCAGTATCGTCGAGTCGATGACGTAAATGTTTGCATAGAAACCGTCATAATCGAGCGCCGTGTTTCGACCGATAAGGGCTCTCAATTGAGCTTCGAGTATCGGCCGCGAAACCGTAATTTGCTTACGATCGGGCGCAACGCCATTTCTCGCGGCGTAAGCGACAAAATCATCCATCATTCGCGGGTAACGGTCGAGCATGGTCCGCAACTGTTCGATCGAGGTCACGGCGTTCATTTCGGCACGATGCCGGTCCGCCCATTCCATTGTGAAGAGATAGATCAGGTTACGGCCATTAACACGTTGATAATAAGGAGTTACCCCCACAGTGTCTACAGGCACTATGCGGTCGGGCATAATCCCTCCGCCCCCATGTACCACACGTCCGCCACGGGTGAAATAACTCACCGAATCCTGCCTCAGCAGGATGCTGTCGGCCGAGGTCGAGAAAACCTCCCCATCGACATATCTATTGAAGGCTTCCATCTGGTACTCGGCAACTCCATGATCGTAAGGTTTTTGGATGGAGCGTCCGGAGGGAGTATAGTACCGCGCGATGGTCAGACGGATGGCCGAACCGTCGGGGTAGGGTATTTCTCTCTGAACCAATCCTTTGCCGAACGAACGGCGCCCTACTATCATGCCGCGGTCGTTATCCTGGATCGCCCCGGCGAAGATCTCGCTCGACGAAGCACTCCCTTCATCGATCAACACGACCAATGGTATTTCGGTAAAACCACCATGCCCGTTGCTGTATTCACGTGCCTGATTGCCGTTGCGGTCTTCGGTGTAAACAATGAGTTCGTCCTTGCCCAGAAACATGTTGGCCATTTCGATAGCCTGTCCGAGATAGCCGCCTCCATTGCCGCGAAGGTCGAATATCAGACGCCGCATTCCCTGTTGGGACAACTCGGTCAGCGCCCTCTGAAGTTCCACCACCGACAGGCGTGAAAAAGCCGAAAGTTTCACAAAACCCACCTCGGGAGCGATCATAAACGCCGCGTCGAGAGCTTTAACCGGGATCACGCCGCGTTCGACGACTATCGGCACGAGTTCCTGAGCCCCGCCGCGTTCGATACCGAGGGTCACTTTGGTACCGCGCGGCCCGCGCAGGCGTCTTACCACGGCATCCTGCGGTATTTTACGCCCCGCCACCAGCGAATCGTCGATACGGATGATCCTGTCGCCGTTCTGCACGCCCGCCTTGTCGCTGGGCCCCGACGGGATCACGTTGAGCACGACGACGGTATCGGTCAACATATTGAACATCACCCCTATACCATCGAATTCACCCTCCAAGGGTTCGCTGATGGCCTCCAGATCACTTGCCGGAATGTAGACCGAATGGGGGTCGAGTTCTTCGAGAATGACCGGAATGACCTTCTCGGCAAGAGAGTCTGTATTCACGGGATCGACGTACAGCCCCTCGATGAGCGACATGGTATAGGATATCTTGTCGTCTCCGCCGAGACCTCTGCCAAAGCCCCCGAAATTTCCGCCGCCCGGGGTTTTGGATTCCCGCCACGCAAAGGCGAAAGCACCCACCATTAGGCCCGCCACGATACCCACGCCTACGAGCAGAGCAATAGCCGACCTGTTATAAGAATTATTGTTATTCACGCTTATCTGTTTTTATATCTGTAAGTAAGCCCCACCCGCAGGTAGTATTGCATCTGAACCTTGTCCACTTGGCTCCGGTCATAAACGGTGACCGTGCGGAACTCCATCGACAAAAATTTCAATGGATTTATTATCAATCTGTTGGTCCATCCAACGGTGGGTCTGATCGCCAGAGGGGCGGTTGCTTCTTCAGCAAGATTAGCCTGCCGCGACACCTGTGTCATCCAACCGTAGAAAGAGTTCAACGTGGTGATATACTGCATCGTGACACCCTTGCCGCCGAAAGCGAAAGTCCTGTTAAAGTCCACGTTCACGCTCGAACCTCCTTCGATCCTGTATTTCACGAGGCTTCCGTCGGCACGGCGCACGTCGGGCAAGCCGAGTTGCCGTTTTCTGGCCTCGCTGAGACGGTCGTCGAGCACGAACAGCGCGTCGCCGGAGACGGGGTTGATCGTAACGATGAAAGGTAGTTTTTTATTGGGAGAGGTGTAGGTCAAACCCAAACCGACGTTGAGCGTACCCGGAGCCATGAAATTACTCCACAGTTCGTGTTCCGTGCGCGATTTGAATCCTTCGGCGAATTGCGACGCGAATTTTGCCGAAAAACCGTATGCCCAGTTCCGCAACACGCCTTTTTCGCGTACCTTCCACGACGACAGGTGGTAGAGCGAAAGCAGGTCCTGATTTTTGAACCACGCGGCGTCGATATGGTTCATGCCGTAAATACCGTCGAATTTGAATGTCGAGGTGTATTTTTCGCGCGAATATATATGGTAGAAATATACGGCCAACTCGCTCGATATGCTGTTCTGGTTGTTCGATATCCACGATTCGTTGTGCTGGGTGAGCCAACCGGTGAGACTCGCCTTCACATCGATGTTGTTTCGCTGGTGCCATGCGGTTTTGCGCATCACACGAGCCTGGGCGTCGTTGATGACAGACACATCCACAGGATTGAGTTTCAACGGTATCTCTACGGGAGGATTGACTGCGTCCCTCCCCACGGCCCTCATCGAGAACTGCGCCTTTGCACCGGCTGTCGAACCAAGCAACGCCGCGAGGGTCGACGCTGCAAGAAGGAATATATATTTGCGTTTCATATTCCGCAAAGATAGGTTAAAGTTACTTAAAAATCGCTATCTTCGCCATGAGAAACAGATACCGCGATGAAATACATAGGGGCACACGTCAGTGCGGCGGGAGGGGTCGAGAACGCTCCCGGACGCGCACACGAGATCGGAGCGACGGCATTCGCCCTGTTCACCAAGAACCAGCGCCAGTGGCGTTCGGCGCCTCTCACGGATGCGTCCGTGTCGACTTTTCTGGCTGAGTGCGAGCGGTTTGGATATGGCACGGGGCAGATCCTCCCACACGACAGCTACCTGATAAATCTCGGCCATCCTTCGGCGCCGGAACTCGAAAAATCGCGGGCGGCGTTTCTCGACGAAATGCAGCGGTGCGAGCAGCTGGGCATCGACCGGCTGAATTTCCATCCCGGAGCAACTCTGGGCGCGATATCGGTGGAGGAGTGCCTCGACCGTATCGCCGAATCGATAAATCTCGCTTTGGCCGCGACGCGGGGTGTTGTGGCGGTGATCGAGAACACGGCAGGGCAGGGTAGCGGCGTCGGGCATCGCTTCGAGCATCTGGCACGCATCATCGCCGGAGTTTCCGATCCTTCGCGCGTGGGGGTTTGCATCGACACGTGTCATGCCTACACCTCGGGATATGACCTGAGGACGGCGGCGGCTTGCGACGAGACATTCGCCGAGTTTTCGGAAATAGTTGGTTTCAAATATCTTTACGGTCTTCATCTAAACGATACATTGAAATTGCGCGGCAGTCATGTCGACCGCCATGCCCCATTGGGTGAGGGTGAATTGGGTTGGGAATGTTTCCGCTATATCATGCGTGACGGGCGTTTCGACGACATGCCTCTGATACTCGAAACTCCCGACGAAAGCCGCTGGCCCGCGGAGATCGCCGCGCTTAAGGAAATGACAAAATAATCAAAACTATTATATGGCGACAAACCGCATCTCGTTAGAGATGCGTCTATCGGTAGAAATCCTCGGTAGTTCCCGAAACCGCGGACGATGACAAGTGTCGGCCACCCGAAAATCATCCCGTCGTCCGCCGTCCATTTTTACATTGATCCAAAAATGAAGGCCGGTCTAAAACGAATCGGCCTCGCACCAATCAATCTTTAAACTTAACTTTATGTGGTTGAGCGCTTCACAGCGGTCGGTTGGAGATTTTTTCATTCATATTCATTAACGAATCTGCTCGCTGAAATGTAACATCCGATATACGTTTTAGGTCAGATTTACATTTCATCTCATTTTTCTATTCGTTTGATTTCGATGCGTCTGCGGCCTCCGATATCATCCGTCGCTTCATCTGCCGCATCGCTTTCGGAAGAAGAAACCCAGCTCTCGGAAGAGACCTCCGCAGCATCGCCCTCGCCGTTTTCATCGACCGTTACAAGTGAGTCGCGGCTGTCGGCGCCCACCGCGTCGATATTTTCGATACTACGGTGTGAATCCCGGATCCGCCCCCTTCCGTCGTACCGGTCATCCCAATCGCCATGTGTTCTCTCGTCCCAATGTTCGATGTGGTCGGGAAGCACGTCGTTAAAGAAACGTGCGTTACCGATGGCCACTACTCCGCAGAATATCATGGCGACGGCCCAGATGCCGAGTGTCACTCCGAAGAACAGCCGTCCGAGCCTCCAATTGAAAGTGAAAGCCAAAAGGCCCATTCCAACCACCAAAAGTGGCAACAGCACGCACAGCAGAATCAATTCGGTAAACAGCAGGGGAGAGATGATCGACATTCCGTCCAGCATCGAGAGTACATTTATATCGTCGACAATAACGGAAGTATACGGCTCGAACGGTAGTACTATCATGCCCAGAAAAATCCCGAAGCAGGCGAATATCAGCGAAAATCCGACGATCGCCGTCACGAATTTAACGAAAAAGAGCACCACACGCCCCAGTACGGTGAACAATTCCGCCGCTACGGAGGCGGCTTTTTTACCCGCCGGGGTGCTTGCTGCGCCTTGCATCGTTTGCCGTATCGACGAAGGAGTTATGCGTTCACCGCGGGCTTCGAGTTTTTGGCGCGGAGTACGGGCCATCGGCAAAGCGATCCACAGCACGATGTAGGTCACAAAAAAGACCCAACTCCAACCTTCAACAAAATTTTGGAACCAAAACCAATGGAACGGTGCAGCGAAAACAGTGAGGATCATGGGTGCAAGAAAAACAAGCCTGACCCATGCCACGCTGATATCCAGATATTTGGATAATCCGCTACAAACTCCGCCCAAAATTTTACCCTCGCTACTGCGGTGCAGGCGGCGCGGGATCGAAGGATCGGAGGACGTCGTGCCGGCACCGGAAAACCCTGTCCCTTCGACACCTTCGCCCGCCTCGTCGTCGATCTGGTCGGGGGTGCCCAGTTGGGCGATGATCGTGTCGATCAGGGGCGCCGAAACAACCTTGGTGTAGATCTGCCTCTCGAGGATCAGTTCGGCTATGCGCGCTTCGATGTCGGCAATTATCTCACGTCCGTCGGGGTCTTTACCATAGTAATCATTAAGCGAATCAAGATATTGTTTCAGAGAGTAATAAGCGTCACTATCTAACGTAAAAGATATTTCCGCAATACTGACTTTTTCAACCTTTTTCATAACTATTTTCTTACAAGTTTAAACTCAATTTTCACTTCCGTAACGTATTACCCTTATCTGCGATACCATCTCGTCCCACACGACGTCGAGATCCTGCAACACTTCGCGACCGCGATCGGTTATCATGTAATATTTACGCGGAGGACCTTGCGGCGACTCCTCCCAGCGATATGAAAGCAAACCTTGATTTTTCTGGCGGGCCAACAGCGGGTACAGAGTTCCCTCGACGACTATCATGTCGGCATCCTTGAGCTCCGAAATGATTTGCGGCGCGTAACTGTCGCCGCGTGACAGGATCGACAGAATGCAATACTCGAGAATCCCTTTCCGCATCTGTGCCTTCACATTATCGACATTCTTTAAACTTTCTGCTGTCATGACTTTTACGCTTGGTATTTAACGTGAGTTTCGCGAATTCGCGAAACGATAAATATTTGTGTAACAAATGTTTTCCTCCTCCGCCAAGCCTGTTGGGTTTGGCTAAGTCCCCCTTATCAAGGGGGATTTAGGGGGTTCGTAAAACTTATGGCATCGAAGATGCCGATTAACGTGGGTTTTGCGGATTCAGGCGCAATAAACATTCTGATTATAAATACCTACCATGCCTGAACTCGCGAAACTCACGTTATTTAACATAATGAGGGGCACGAGGAAGCACTATCCACATAATGATATACACCCACAGGGAAAGACCACCGAAAAAGAACAGCAAAACGGAGATCAATCTTAATATGTTCGGGTCGATATCGAAGTATTCGCCCAATCCGCCGCACACCCCGCCGATCACCGAGTTGCTCGACGAACGATAGAGCCGCCTCGGCCCGTTGGGATAGGCCGAATCGTGCTGATAGGAAAATCCACGTTTTTGTCCGCCGAACATTTCGGGACGGCCGATTATGGCCATTGCACGGCGCACCATCTCGATATTGACGACCTGCATCTCGGAAGAGATCTTCTCATTGAAAATGTCGGCGATCCTCGCCTCGATGTCTTCCATGCTTTCGGCATCGTAGTCACTGAGCCTCGACGAAATATCATTCAAATAGCGGTCGAGAAGCCCGTAAGCGTCGGCGTCGATATTGTACGCACGTCCGCCGATATTCACACTGTAAGTCTGTTTCATAGCCATATTTTTTATTTTTAGTTATACTCTATGGCGCAAAGATAAAATAAAAAATAATACTATGCAACACATAGTACTATTTTTTAGAAAGATTTTTTGAATTATTATTGCGATCGGCCTCAGAGGAGTCTCTACAACGCATGACAAAAAAAACGAGGCAATCATTGCCTCGTTTTTAGGGTTAGCGGCGGCAGTAGAGTCGCCGCTGTCACTGTCAGTTTAACCTTTCTTGGTCGCTACGCTACGCCCGGCAGACGCCTTCGACCCGGAGGTCTTGGTTGCGCGGGGAGCGGCGGCAGCTTTGGACTTGCCTGCGGCTGGAGCTTTTTTGGTCGCGGGCTTCTTGGCGGCAGCCTTCTTTTCGGTCGGAGCGGTAGCTGCATCGGCTTCTTCACCGACGGTGGCTTCGCCTTCGACGGCCGCGGAAGTGGCGGCGGCGCTCTTGCCTCCACGACGGGTACGGGTTTTACCTGCACCCGGAGCGACGGCCCCTGCACGGTAAGTGTCGTTGAAGTCTACCAATTCGATGATGCAGATATCGGCGGCATCGCCCAGACGGAAACCGGTTTTCAGGATACGTGTGTAACCTCCGGGACGATCGCCGACCGCCGGAGCGATCACGCGGAACAACTCAGTGACAGCGTGTTTGTCCTTCAGGTAGCTGAACACCACGCGACGCGAGTGTGTGGTATCCTCCTTCGAACGGGTCACCAGAGGTTCCACATACATTTTGAGCGCTTTGGCTTTAGCCACCGTGGTCTGTATTCTCTTGTGCAGAACTAGCGAGGTAGCCATGTTGGCCAAAGTCGCTTTTCTGTGCGACGAAGTTCTGCCGAGGTGGTTATAATTTTTGTTGTGTCTCATTTTGTCGTTTTCATTTCAATGGTTTGGACAGGGCACACCCGGTGCTTAGTCCTTGTCGAGTTTATAGGGAGTGACGTCCATTCCGAAGTGGAGATTGAGCGTGGTGAGAAGGTCGTCCAACTCCGAAAGCGATTTCTTGCCGAAGTTGCGGAACTTCAGCAGGTCGCTACGGTTGAAGCGCACCAGATCGCCGACGGTATCCACCTCCGCCGCTTTCAGGCAGTTGAGAGCCCTCACCGACAGATCCTGATCCGCAAGTTTGGTCTTCAACAACTGACGCATGTGGAGTACATCCTCGTCGAACTCTTCCGAAGTACTGCCCTCGTCGATATTGACGGTGATCTTCTCGTCGGAGAACAGCATGAAGTGGTGGATGAGGATCTTGGCCGCCTCCTTCAAAGCCTCCTTCGGATGGATCGAACCGTCGGTCGTGATCTCGAGGTTGAGCTTCTCGTAGTCGGTCCGTTGCTCGACGCGATAGTTCTCGATCGAGTACTTGACGTTCACGATGGGCGAGTGTATCGAGTCGATGGCCAACAGTCCGAATTCGGGATTCTCCACCTGATTCTCTTCGGCCGGAACATACCCGCGGCCCTTGCCAATGGTGAGTTCCATCGTGAGCTTGGTTTCGGGCGTCAGGCGGCAGATCACCAGATCGGGATTCAACACTTTGAATGCGGAGAGGTAGTTCGAAATGTACCCTGCCGTAAGGGCGTTCACACCGGCAACGTTCAGCGTCACTCTCTCGCTGTCGATATTCTCCACGGTCCTCACGAAGCGCACCCGTTTGAGGTTGAGGATGATGTCTATCATCCCCTCCATCACACCGGGAATAGCGGCAAACTCGTGATCTACACCGGCAACCTTCACGCTCGTGATCGCATAGCCCTCCAGCGAGGAGAGCAGGATGCGGCGCAAAGCATTGCCGATGGTCATGCCGAACCCCGGTTCGAGCGGACGGAACTCAAAGCGTCCGAACGTCGAGGAGGAGTCGAGCATAATGACCTTTTCAGGCTTCTGGAATGCTAAAATTGCCATATAATTGTCGTGTGTTAGTTGTTACTATTTCGAGTAAAGTTCGACGATGAGCTGTTCCTTGATGTTTTCCGGAATATCCTCGCGGTCCGGTCTCTGGAGGAACTTGCCCGACATCGCGTTGCCGTCCCATTCGAGCCACGAGTAACGCGAGCGGCCGCCCGAGAGGGCTTCCGTAATCACTTCGAGACTCTTGGATTTCTCCCTGACACCGACAACGTCGCCAATGCGCAAACTGTACGACGGAATATTAACAACCGCTCCGTTCACCGTGATGTGGCGATGGGAGACGAGCTGGCGGGCAGCGGCGCGCGTAGGCGCAATGCCCAGGCGATACACAACGTTGTCAAGCCTGCATTCGAGCAGTTTGAGAAGGTTTTCGCCCGTGATGCCGCCCATCGAGACAGCCCTTTTGTAGGTTACACTGAACTGTTTTTCGAGAATGCCGTAGATAGCTTTGGCTTTCTGCTTCTCGGTCAGCTGCGTACCGTACTCCGAAACTTTTTTACGTTTACGGTTTTGTCCGTGCATTCCGGGAGGGTAAACGCCTTGTCGGCGCCGAAGATGGGTTCCCCGAATTTACGCGCAATTTTTGTTTTTGGTCCTATGTATTTTCCCATTTTCTTTGATCGTTAAAATGTGTACAAATGTCGTTCCACGAAATCATTTCGCTGTTACCTCCCTTCGCTGTTCCGCGCCGGCCTGACGGCCGACCCGCGGGCTCCGGTCGGTGACCTTCGCCGCGTTACACGCGACGTCGGTTCGGCGGACGACATCCGTTGTGGGGCAGGGGAGTAACGTCGATGATCTCCATCACTTCGATACCTGCGCCGTGGATGGTGCGGATAGCCGACTCGCGGCCCTGACCCGGACCTTTCACGTAGACCTTCACCTTCCTCAGCCCCATGTCGTAAGCGACCTTGGCGCAATCGGTGGCGGCGGTTTGAGCCGCGTAGGGAGTGTTCTTCTTCGAGCCGCGGAAGCCCATCTTGCCCGCCGAAGACCAACTGATAACGTCGCCGTTCTCGTTGGTGATGGTGACGATCACGTTGTTGAAGGTCGAGTGAACGTGGGCGGCACCCTGGGCGCCTACCTTAACGACTTTCTTCTTTACGGTTGTTGTTTTCTTAGCCATAATTCACTCTGCGGATTACTTAGTTGCTTTCTTCTTGTTAGCGACCGTTTTCTTGCGGCCCTTGCGGGTACGGGCGTTGTTCTTGGTGCTCTGTCCTCTCAGGGGCAGGCCCAGACGATGGCGGATACCGCGATAGCAACCGATGTCCATCAAACGTTTGATGTTCATCTGCACCTGTGAGCGGTTTTCACCCTCGACCTTGATACCGCTGTCGGCGATAGCGCCGCGGATGGCGCCGATCTGATCGTCGGTCCAGTCCTGAACTTTGGTATCATAGCTGATACCGGCAGTTTCGAGAATCTTGCGGGCGGTGCTGCGGCCTATACCATAAATATAGGTAAGACCGATCTCGCCTCTCTTGTTTTTTGGTAAATCTACACCTACTATACGTGCCATAAATCTCTTTTCGTTTTAAACTGATTAACCCTGACGCATTTTATACTTCGGGGTCTTCTTGCAGATCACATAGAGTTTGCCCTTGCGGCGAACGATCTTGCAATCCTCGCTTCTCTTTTTGATAGATGCTCTAACTTTCATCTTTCACAATGTTTGTCCTCAATACTAAGTGAGGCCCCTGTTAATAAAAGACACGATGTGTCATTTGTACCTGAACGAGATACGTCCCTTCGAAAGGTCGTAGGGCGACATCTCCACCTTAACTTTGTCTCCGGGCAGGATCTTGATGTAGTGCATTCGCATCTTACCCGAGATGTGGGCAGTGATAACGTGGCCGTTGTCGAGTTCCACTCTGAACATCGCGTTCGACAGCGCTTCGATTATCGTTCCGTCTTTTTCGATAGCAGCTTGTTTTGCCATAGCTGTAAGCAGTTAAGTTTTCGTGGCCCGGCGGCCACGGCGATTTAGTTTTGCGCCCCGAGGGCCTGTTCGATTATGTTGAAATCGGTCAGCACATCGGCGGGCCCGTCGGCGGTTATGGCCACTGCGAACTCATAGTGAGCCGAGGGCAACCGGTCGCGCGTGCGAACCGTCCACCCGTCCTTTTCGAAGACGACGAATTTCTTACCCATGTTGATCATCGGCTCGATGCAGATCACCATACCCTCCTTGAGGACGGGGCCCCTGCCTTTAGTACCGAAGTTCGGGACTTCCGGTTCTTCATGCATCTTTTTACCAAGACCATGACCGACAAGTTCCCTCACCACGGAGAAACCGTTAGTTTCGGCATGCTGTTGCACAGCCGCAGAGATATCGCCTATGCGATTCCCTGACCGGGCCTGTGCGACACCTTTGTAAAGAGCTTCCCGGGTCACATCCAACAGACGCTGCGTCTGGGGATGAATTTTTCCCACCGCGAAAGTATACGCGGAATCTCCGTAAAACCCCTTTAGAATCGTGCCGCAATCGACCGAAACAATATCACCTTCTCTAAGAACGTATCCCGACGGTATACCGTGAACAACTCCTTCGTTGACCGACACGCACAGTGTCGCCGGAAAACCGTTGTAACCAAGGAAGCCCGGAACTGCTCCGTGAGAGCGGATAAACCTTTCGGCCACCCTGTCGAGCTCGGCGGTCGTAACCCCCGGCTTGATCCTCCGCCCCACCTCCGCGAGCGTTGCGCTCACAAGGAGATTGTTTTCACGGAGCAGTTCGACTTCTTCCCTGGTTCTAATACTTATCATCAGTTACCTCCGCGGCCTTTTAAGCGACCCGTCTTCATCAGACCGTCGTAGTGGCGCATCAGAAGATAGCTTTCTATCTGCTTGAGAGTGTCGAGTACCACACCCACCAGGATCAACAGCGACGTACCTCCGAAGAAGAGGGCGAACTGCTGATTGATACCCAATTTCTCGGCGAACGTCGGCAAGATTGCGATGATCGCGATGAAGATCGAGCCCGGAAGGGTGATTCTCGTCATGATGTCGTCGATGTACGAAGCGGTGGCTTTGCCCGGTTTAACACCCGGAACGAAGCCGCCGTTGCGTTTCATGTCTTCGGCCATCATGGTGGGATTGACGGTGATCGCGGTGTAGAAATAGGTGAATGCGATCACCAACAGGAAGAACGTCAGGTTGTACCAGAAGCCCGAGAATGCGAAGGCCGCGGCGAAACCGCCGTTACCCACATTCTGGAAGAGCATCGGGATGAACATCAGCGCCTGGGCAAAGATGATGGGCATAACACCCGCGGCGTTGACCTTCAGAGGTATGTACTGACGAACACCTCCGTACTGTTTGTTGCCTACGATGCGCTTTGCATACTGCACCGGGACTTTCCGGACAGCCTGCACGAGCGCGATCGAGGCCATGAAGATAAGGTAGAGCAGAACGAGTTCGACCACCAGCATCACTATACCGCCGGGGCTTCCCGCGCCGAAGCGAGTGGTGACCTCCGACCAGAAGGCGAACGGAAGACGGGCGATGATACCCACCATGATGATGAGCGACACGCCGTTACCGATACCCTTGTCGGTGATCTTCTCACCCAACCACATGGTGAACATCGTACCTGCGATAAGACACATCAGCGCGACAGCCGTGAAGAGCGTTCCCGACAGCACGAAAGCATCCGCGGGAATCTGGGCGTGCAGGTTGGCCAGATAGGCCGGGCCCTGCATACAGAGCACGATGATGGTGAGATAACGGGTCCACTGGTTCATTTTGCGGCGTCCGCTCTCGCCCTCCTTCTGCAACTTCTGGAAGTAGGGCAGAATGATACCCAACAACTGAATTACGATGGAGGCCGAGATGTAGGGCATGATACCCAGCGCAAATACCGACGCGTTGGAGAACGCACCGCCCGAGAAAATATCGAGCAGGGTGAGCATTCCGTTGCTGGTCACCTGATTGCTCAGGTCGGCCAGCGCGACGGGATTGATTCCGGGGATCACCACAAAACTACCGAACCTGTACACAAGAACGAGGGCGGCCGTGTAGAGCAATTTCTGCTTCAGCTCCTCGATCTTGAATATGTTCCTTATTGTATCGACAAATTTCATACTCCTTGCGGGATTATGCCGGAGAACCGGCAACGAGTTTTATTGCTTTTCCTTGCATACTCTCGATGGCGGCTTCGGCGCTCTTGGAGAACGCGTGTGCCGTCACGGTGAGGGCTTTGGTGAGCGAGCCGTTCGCAAGGATCTTCACACGGTCGTTCTTCGAGATGAAGCCAGCTTCGATCAGCGTGTCCACCGAAATTTCCGTGAGATTCTTCTTCGCGGCCAACTCTTCGAGGGTCGACAGGTTGATGGGTTTGAATTCGACCCTTTCTATGTTGGTGAAACCGAACTTGGGCAGACGTCTCTGGAGAGGCATCTGGCCGCCTTCGAAGCCCAACTTGTGCGAATAACCCGACCTCGACTGGGCGCCCTTGTGACCGCGGGTGGAGGTTCCGCCTTTACCGGAGCCTTCGCCGCGACCTATCCTGCGCTCAGAGTGAGTAGAGCCCTTTGCGGGTTTTAAGTTATTGAGTTCCATATTAATCTTTTTTTCTTTGATTGTCATCCCGAACGCTCTGCGGAGGGATCCATTCATGTTAATTTGCGGGTTCTGCTTCTACCTCGGCGACGACTTCGACCGCTTCGGCTTTAGGTGCCTTCGGAGCAGCCTTTTTAGGTGCGGCTTTCTTGGCCTTGGGCTCTTCGACAGCCTCGACCTTCACTAAGTGCTTCACCTTCTCGACCATGCCGAGGATGATGGGGCTGTCTTCGTGCGTGACGGTGCGGCCCATCTTCTTGATGCCGAGCGCGTCGAGATTCTTCTTCTGGCGTGCAGTGCTTCCTATGCGGCTAACGACCTGAGTAATTTTAATTTTTGCCATAATTTCTCAAAGATTAACCGTTAAACACTTTGTTCATGGAGATACCGCGGGCCTGGGCCACGGAGTATGCGTCGCGGAGTTCGAGCAACGCGCCGATGGTCGCCTTCACAAGGTTGTGGGGGTTCGACGAGCCTTTGCTCTTTGCCAACACGTTGCGCACACCCGCACTTTCGAGCACGGCGCGCATTGCACCGCCCGCAATGATACCGGTACCGGGAGCGGCCGGACGTATCATCACCAGCGACCCCGAGTAACGCATCTCCTGCTTGTGGGGAATGGTTCCGTGAAGCACGGGAATTTTCACGAGGTTCTTCTTTGCGTCTTCGACACCCTTGGCGATAGCGGAGGTAACTTCGCTCGCTTTGCCGAGGCCGTATCCTACGACGCCCTTTTCATCTCCCACGACAACGATCGCCGAGAAGCTGAACGTGCGCCCCCCCTTGGTAACCTTGGTTACCCTTTGGATGCTCACGAGCCTGTCTTTGAGTTCGAGGTCCGAGGTTCTGACTTTCTGTATGTTACTTTTTGCCATGTTCTCTTAGAATTTAAGGCCGCCCTCACGAGCAGCGTCGGCCAATGTTTTTACTCTTCCGTGGTACAGGTAACCGTTACGGTCGAAAGCGACGCGGGAGATCCCTTTTTCGGCGGCGCGTTTGGCGGCCAGATTGCCCACCAGCGCTGCGACTTCCGAGGGATTCTTTCCGGCGACTTCGGCTGCGAGAGCCTTGTCGAGCGACGATGCTGCGGCGAGCGTAACGCCTTGAACGTCGTCCACCAACTGAACGTAGATCTGCTTGTTGCTCCTGTAAACCGTCATGCGGGGCTGGTCGGCGGTACCGTTGACCACCTTGCGGATACGCATTTTGATCCTCGCCCCTTCTTTCTGTTTTAGTCAATGCCATAGTCTTTCAGGATATTATTTATTTACCAGCAGATTTACCGGCCTTGCGGCGCAGTTGTTCACCCACGAACTTGATACCCTTGCCCTTGTACGGTTCGGGCTTGCGCAGGCTGCGGATCTTGGCCGCGACCTGGCCGATGAGCTGTTTGTCGGTGCTTTTGAGAGTAATGATGGGGTTCGCCTTACGGTCGGTGACGGCGGTCGCCTGCACCTCGTCGGGAAGCATGATCCATATATCGTGAGAGTAACCGAGGCTCATCTGGAGAACATTCCCCTGAACTTCGGCTTTGTAGCCGACACCTACGAGTTCCTGTTTGATCTCGTATCCTTTCGAAACGCCCACCACCATATTGTTAATGAGAGCGCGATAAAGCCCGTGCATCGAGCGGTGGCGGGGTTGGTCGGTAGGACGAGTTACTGTCAATACGCCATCCTCCACGGAGACGGTGATGTCGCGGTCTACTTGTTGCGACAACTGCCCGAGAGGCCCTTTCACGCTAACCACATTGTCCTTCGAGACCTCTACGGTCACTCCGGCGGGCAGGTTTACAGGTAATTTACCAATTCTTGACATTTAATTTGAACTTGAGGTTAATAGACATAACAAAGAACTTCGCCTCCGACGTTCTCGGTGCGGGCGGCCTTGTCGGTCATGATGCCCTTGGAGGTGGAGACGATGGCTATACCCAGACCGTTCATCACGCGCGGCATTTCGCCTGCGGTCGAGTAACGGCGCAGACCGGGCCTCGAGATGCGCTTAAGGTCTTTGATAGCGTTGACTTTTGTTTGGGGGTGGTACTTGAGGGCGATCTTGATGGAAGGGTGCCCTTTCTCATCCTGCTCGAACTTATAAGCAAGAATATAACCCTGATCGTAAAGGATCTTGGTTATCTCTTGTTTAATTTTGGAACCGGGAGCTTCAACCGTTTTGTGGTTGGCTTTCGCCGCGTTTCTAATCCGAGTGAGGAAATCCGCAATAGGATCCGTCAT
>QMCD01001044.1_pt1 | contig 37480 bp, 37 predicted proteins | sample 1821841 | NCBI WGS metagenome assembly QMCD01 (sample SAMN01991225, study PRJNA193472) | Termite gut metagenome, whole genome shotgun sequencing project. | isolation source: worker | host: Macrotermes natalensis
GTCTCCGGATCGCGCGGAATGCGCACGGGCGTCGAGGTGCGCGACTCCACACCCACAACCACCGCCTCGTTGGTCACGAACCCGCGCATTCGGTGACCGAACGACGCAATTCCCTTGCGTAGCGAGTCGCCGATAAAACCGGGCATCCACGCTGCCATATCCGAAGTCGCGACACCGGGAACGTACGACGTGGGAGGAAGTGTGGCGGAAGGTTTGCCGTATACGAAATCGGCGACCCTCTGTGCAGGTGCGATTTGGGCAGCCCCGCCATGCTGTTTGGCCGCGAGCTCGAACCGCCGCTGGAACTCAAGCCCCGCCAACTCGCCGAACTCCGTGCGCAGATGGGCGAAATCTTCCGCACGCACTTCGGTCACGATGGCCGAATTGGCGAACGGCGAATTGCGCTCGGAGGGCGACATGCCGTTCACCACGCTCTCTGCCGCATCTGTCATTGCCGGCACGATAAAGCCGCCCGGACACATGCAGAACGAATATACGCCGCGCCCGCCGACCTGGTTCACAAGCGAGTATGTCGCCGCCGGGAGGTATTCCCCGCGCTCGGGCATGTGATACTGTATAGTGTCGATCAGCGCCTGCGGATGCTCGATGCGCACACCCATCGCATAAGGTTTGGCCTCGATCCGCACGCCGCGGCGGTGGAGTATTTCGTAAATGTCGCGTGCCGAATGTCCCGTGGCAAGCACCACGGCAGCCCCTTCTATCTTGTCGCCGCCGCACACCACACCCACCGCGCGATTGTCCTTAATAATCAGATCGGTAACCTTCGCACCGAACACAACGCGCCCGCCCGCCGCGCGGATAGTCTCGCGGATGTTGGTCATTATGCGCGGCAGTTTGTCGGTGCCTATATGGGGATGCGAATCGTAGAGTATCTCGGTGTTTGCTCCGTGGAACACAAGCGTTTGGAGCGCTTTGTTGTAGTCGCCGCGCTTTTTGGAGCGTGTGAAAAGTTTACCGTCGGAGAACGTCCCCGCCCCGCCCTCGCCGAACGCATAGTTCGAGTCTGGGTCGACCGGGCCGTTGCGGTTTATCTGTGCGATGTCGGCCTTGCGCGCCGAAACCTCCTTGCCGCGTTCGAGCACTATCGGGCGCAGCCCCAACTCTATCAGCCTCAGCGCACAGAACAATCCCGCAGGCCCCGAACCGACCACTACGACCTCCGTACCGTTTGTCACATCGGGATAGTCGAAATGGACGGGCGGCGGCGCGGGTTCATCGTCGGTGAAAAGCTGCACCGTGAGGTTCACCTTCACCGCCCGGCTGCGCGCATCTATCGAACGTTTCACGACCCTTGCCAGCGCCACCTGCGACGGCTGCACACCCGCCCGGCGCGCCGCGATAGGTACGTAAACATTCCTGTCTGCCGCCTGCTTGGGCGATAGTGTCAACGATATTTCCAACGGCATAATGCAACTATTTTCCACAAAAGTAATATCTTTGTTCCAAACCTGAACCCCGGATGCGAAAAGTCATAATAATCCCCACCTACAACGAGAAGGAGAACGTTGCGGCGATGATCGACCGCGTATTCTCGCTCGCCGAGCCGTTCGACATCCTCGTCGTCGACGACGGTTCGCCCGACGGCACGGCCGCGATCGTGCGTGCGAAACAGGCAGACTACCCCGGCCGCCTGCACCTGATGGAGCGCAAAGGGAAGCTCGGACTGGGGACGGCCTATCTCGACGGAATGCGCTGGTCGCTCGCCGAAGGGTACGACTACATTTTCGAGATGGACTGCGACTTTTCTCACAACCCCGACGACCTGCCGCGGTTGTACGAAGCGGCGCGGGCCGGGGCCGATGTGGTAGTGGGCTCGCGGTATATCACGGGCGTGAACGTGGTGAACTGGCCGATGGGGCGGCTGTTGATGTCCTATTATGCGTCGTTCTATGTGCGCACCGTTACGCGGATGCCCGTGCGCGACGCCACGGCGGGATTCGTGTGCTGGTCGCGCCGGGTGTTGGATGCGATGGACCTCGACGGCATACGGATGAAAGGCTACGGTTTCCAGATCGAGATGAAGTACACGGCGTGGCGGCTCGGCTTTAAAACAAAGGAAGTTTCGATCGTCTTTACCGAACGCACGCAGGGCACCTCGAAGATGAGCAGCTCTATATTCGGCGAGGCCTTCTGGGGGGTGATGGGACTGCGGTTCAGGAAAATACGACACAAATAATGGAAGACATACTTATCACGGGCGGCAAGGTCGTCAACCAGGGCCGGATATACGGGGAATGCAACATTCTGGTGCACGGGGGCAGGATCGTCGAAATAGGGCAGGAATTGTCGCAGTACGATGGCTTTAAGGGTCGGCGAATAGACGCGCGTGGTAAGATAGTGATGCCCGGCGTGATTGACGATCATGTGCATTTCCGCGAGCCGGGACTTACATACAAGGGCGATATCGCAAGCGAATCGCGCGCGGCGGTGGCGGGCGGGGTGACTTCATATATGGATATGCCTAACACCGTTCCGGCGGCAACGACCCTCGACGAGGTGGAGCGCAAGTTCGAAATGGCCGCCGTCTCGTCGATGGCGAATTATTCGTTCTGGCTCGGCGCGACGAACGACAATCTGGAACAGATAAAAGCCCTCGATCCACGGCTCGTGTGCGGCGTGAAACTCTTTATGGGCTCATCGACCGGAAATATGCTGGTGGACGACGACAGCTCGATCGCGGCCGTTTTTGCCGAAAGCCCTGTGCCGGTCGCCGCACACTGCGAGGACGAACGGATGATCCGCGAAAACGCGGCGGCGTACCGTGCGAAGTTCGGCGATGCCATTCAGCCCGCCATGCACGCCGAGATACGTTCGGCGGAGGCGTGTTACGTCTCTACGGCAAAGGCGGTGGAGTTGGCCGACCGCTACGGCAGCAACCTACATGTGACGCACCTCACAACGGCGCGCGAATTGACGCTGTTCGACGCAAAGCCTTTGGATGGCAAGAAGATAACCGCCGAGGCATGCGTCAACCACCTGTGGTTCTGCGACGAGGATTACGCCTCGTTGGGGAACCTTCTGAAAGTGAACCCCGCGATCAAAACCAGCGCAGACCGCGACGCCCTGCGCGCGGCGCTGACGAGCAACCGCATCGACATTATCGCCACCGACCATGCGCCCCACACTCTCGACGAAAAACGGCGCAACTATTGGGATTGTCCCTCGGGCGCGCCTGCCATCGAACACTCGTTGCCGATGATGCTCGAATTGGCTGATATGGGCATACTCGGGCTGACCGACGTCGTACAGAAGATGTGCCACGCCCCGGCCGTGCGCTTCGGCGTGCGCGATCGCGGGTTTATCCGCGAGGGTATGTGGGCCGACCTTGTGATAGTCGACCCCGATGCCCCGCGGCAGGTGACCGGTGAAAACCTGCTCTACAAGTGCGGCTGGTCGCCTGTGAATGGGCATACTTTCCGCAACAGTGTGGTCACGACGATCATAAACGGCCGGGTGGTGTACCATCGCGGTGAGTTCGACGAGGAGTTCCGCGGGGCGGCGCTGGAGTTCGCGTAAGGGGGGTAAAACGAAATGTATGTAACTGATTTCTTTCTTTCCCCGTTCAGTTTGTTGCTTATCAGTATGTTACGGTGTGTCTGCCGAAAGTGAGAGTAAAAACGAAATGCGACACGGCTTGACTTTTGCTTTACTTTCGGCGGGCGTTTGCGGATGGAATACAAACGCTGGCTTGACAAAGGTAAAGAAATCCGGCGGGATATTTGACATCGAGCCGTAAAAATACACACAGACGCGCATAAGAGCCGCATTTCGCCCTATCGTCGGGCGGGTGCGGCTTACTTGTTATTTACCGTCAAAGAGGCCGCAAATAAAATCCGAAATGGCCGAGATCATTTAAATTACAGCTTACGTCCATGAGGTGATTATGTCGCTTGGGGTTACACTTAGGGTTACGTTTAGGGTTACAATAATTTGGCGCATTAAAACGAAATGTGTGATTTAGGGTGACATTTAGGGTTACAAAATAACGTCAAAAATATGTCGATAGAGGGGTATAAACTGCCCAAAACACCCCTGTTTTTGGCTGTTTTCACGGCGATAGTGGGTGCACTTTGCTGTAAATACACCCTGCTCTAATCACCATATTGGCGCGGTAATTATCAGGCTGACAAGATGTTGTGGCAGAACAACACCACAAAGCCCGCCAAAAAAGCGTGCGCGGCGGGCTTTGTGTGATACATTTCGATGTTTCGCGAATTATTCTGCGCCAGGATATGGCGGCCTAAGATTGACATACGTTATGCCGTCCTCTTCGTACCCAGAGACCCCTTTATCCCAGTTGAATTTAAACGTTTTCCCCAAATCGGGATTTGGATATTTGATCGTCGTGTAAGCCAGCCCGGTATAGTATGTTGACCCAAAACTTCCATTATCCTCAAGATACGATACGTCAACAAACACTGTGTGCTCTCCATCATCCACGACCTCCCAAAAAATGCCCTGTGAAAATTTATAAAATCCACTTATCGGGTTCTCCAAAACCTCTGGAGTAATATCGATTTTGCCTTTATGTAAGCCCTCCAATCCGTTCATTGACTTTTACTATAACATTAAGCACTGAGGCAATGCGACGGTTCCGGGCGATCTTCGGGGTTGCTCGTCCGTCAATGAGGGTACGCACAGGGATACGACCAAGATATGGCCGAATACGAAAAAAACAACGTTTGACTCGCTTACAACGCCGACGAAAACGACAAACCAAATCTCATAAAACTTAAAACTATGGATTTATCGAAACTAACACCGGAACAGCGCGCGGAACTCAAGGCCCAGATCGAGGCCGAGGAGAAGGCGGAAAAGGCGCGGGTGCAGCAGGCCCGCGAGGATTACAAACAACTCGTCGACGGATTTGTGTCGGCGGCCGTGAAGAAACTGCAAAACTTCAGCAGTGAGATGATGAGGGTCAAGCAGGAGGTCTTCGCCGACGCCGAGACCCTTATCAAGATGAAAGACGAAACCCAAACCTAAAACAACCCAAACTTATGACTAAAAACATTTATTCTTCTGCACCCCTGCCGTTCCAAGGGCAGAAACGCAACTTTGCGAAGGAGTTCCGCAGAGCCCTGTCGGAGCTCGTATCCGCGGGAGGGGTCACGACGATCGTGGATATGTTCGGAGGCAGTGGTCTGCTGTCGCATATCGCCAAACGCCACATGCCCGAGTGTCGTGTGATCTTCAACGACTTCGACGGCTTCTGTGATCGACTGGATAACGCTGGCAGAACAAACAAACTTCTTACCGAAATGCGGGCTATATTGGTTGATTATCCGCGTATGGAGCGTGTGACTGGAGAACGCCGCCAACGAATTGTTGAGGCCGTAAAACGGGCGGAAAGCAGCGGTTTTGTCGACTATGTAACTTTGTCCGGTTCACTGCTTTTCTCCAGCCGATACGCCGTAGATTTTGAGGGATTCTCACAGGAAACGTTCTACAACCGCATTAAGCGCGAGGATTACAAATGCGCTGGTTATCTGGATGGCATCGAGGTGGTGCGGCAGGATTACAGGGAGTTGTTCGAGCAATACCGTGGCCGCCGCGATGTTCTGTTTCTGGTCGACCCTCCCTATCTGTCGACAGACTCTGCATCGTATAAGGCTGGGGTATATTGGAAGCTAAAGGACTATTTGGACGTGCTATTGGTGCTGCTCGACGGGAACTACGTCTATTTCACGTCATCCAAAAGCCAGATAGTGGAGCTCTGCGACTGGTTCACCGGGCATTTCGGGATGAATACGCCGTTCAGCAACGCCGTTGTCCGGACGTATCAGGTTAAAGGGAAGGTGCTGAACTACACTGATATGATGCTTTATAAGCCACATAACGAGGGTGGATGGCGATGAATAAATACTACGACCTGCTGGAGAAGATACTTGCCGTCGGCAACATCCAACAAAACAAGAAAGGGGATATCAAATACCTCCTGAACGAGCAATTGCATTTGACTCCCGCCGACCTGCTCGACATATTCGAAAGCTATAACATAGCCCGCAAGAAACTGAAGAACGAACTTCAGCTGTTCATGCAGGGCGAGCGAAGCGTGGATAAATATCGCGAGGCCGGAATAAGTTGGTGGGACTATTGCGGCTCAACACTCGTAAACAGCTACCCGACCTATTTCGAGAAGCTCCCGCCGCTCGCGGCCAGGATCAACCGCGAGCGGCGCAACAGCAAGAATTATGTGCTGTTCCTCGGGGCAACCGATGCCGAGAGCAACCAACACCCCTGTCTGAGCCTCGTCCAGTTCCAAATCGACCGCGGCGAACTGGTACTATCAGCCTATCAGCGCAGTTCGGACGCCAACCTCGGCCTGCCCTCCGACATCTACCACCTCTACCTTATGGCCAAACAAATCCATCTACCACTCAAGTCGATCACGCTCAACCTCGGTAATGTGCATATCTACGAGAACAACATCGAGCGAACGCGAGAACTGGTCACTGGCGGCCAAGATGTGAAGTTCGAGCTAAATGTATAAGCGATACAAATGGCAAACAAACGGCGTTCAAAACACTTTCGAACGCCGTTTATTTGTTGTAATATTGTATGTGTTTTGCGTGTTTTTTTCACATCTCGTTTTTGCCATCCATCACCACCGTTAAGTACATCTCGTTTTTAAAAACACTCACAAATCGTTTTCGCGATTTTACGCGCGATAAATTATTTTGCACGTACCGTAAAAAGCGTTATCTTTGCACCCGCCGCCCTGATCGGGGGCGGTCGATGATTTTAATTTATTTCGCGGACATGGCGTAATTGGTAGCCGCGCCAGACTTAGGATCTGGTGTCGTAAGACGTGGGGGTTCGAGTCCCTTTGTCCGCACGGAAGGCTTTTGAAGTGTCCCCCAAAGTTTGGACGGATTAATGATTATATGACATGAGTTTGGTATTGCACCGGGCTCATGTTGTTTAATGCGCGTTTGATGCGCTTGTTGTTGTAATAGTCGATGTACGATTCCAGCTCGCTACGGAAATGCTCGACAGAGTTGAATTTTTGCAAATATAACAATTCTGATTTCAACAGCCCAAAGAAACTCTCCATCGCGGCATTATCCAAACAATTTCCCTTGCGCGACATGCTCTGCCTGATGCCTCTTTCTTGCAGTCGAAGTTGATACCCACGCATCTGATACTGCCAACCCTGATCGGAGTGAAGAATCAAATCGGTATCGTCCTGCAATCGCTTAAACGCTCCGTCCAACATCTGCATCGTCATCGGAAACGTCGGCCTCTCCGAGACGGTGTAACTCACTATCTCCCTATTGTATAAATCCATAACAGGAGACAGGTAGAGTTTCTGTCCGAACAGAGAGAACTCTGTAACACCGGAAGCCGATGAGTGGGCCTTAGTCCTTCGATGGCCCAGGCTCTCTCCCGCTCTCGCGGGCGATGCGCTCCTCGACTAAGGCCTGCAATTTTTTTAGGTAAGCTACCTCTGCACGCAAACGCTCGTTTTCGGCAAGGAGTTGTTCATGCTCCGTTGGCTGTGATTTAGCCTTTGCTACCTTGGGTTTTGATTTGTTCATCGGTGGCCTGCCTCGTCTCTTCGGTGTTAATCCATCTATTCCATGGGGACGGTAAAGGCGATCCCATTTTAATACCGTACTGTCTTGGGGGATGCCGAAATGCACCGCCGTGGCAGACAAAGATGTATGATTTTGGTGCATATACTCCAAAACAGACAATTTGAATTCAACACTATATGCGTGATTAGTGTGACGAAGACCATCTTCACCATACGCTCAACAGCGTGATATCCAGCACCGTAATGGTGTGCGACTAACTCCAAAATAACGAACCGCAAACATAACGGAATGCTCGCAACGAACAACCGATAACACAACCGCTAATTTCTTCTCATAACTGTACTTCATAAAAAACACCCCAAAAGTCTTTGTCCAACTTTTGGGGTGCACTTCAAACCCATGCCTGTCCCATAATAATAAGCTCTCTTACAGCGCCTTCTCAAACTCAGCCTTCATCACATCATTCCCGGGATACCCCGTTTTCTGATAAGCCTTTTCGCCCTTTTTGTTGTAGATCTGATAGGTGGGTATACCCTGTATGCCGAATTTGTCGCACACGGCTTTCATCTCCTCTTCGTTGAGCCAGTAGTGTTCGCCGCCTATGTCGCCGATCATGGTCTCCCATTTGGCGGGGTCGGATGTATGGTCGGTGATGTACACTTTCACGATGCCGTTCTCTTCCATCCACGGTTTGAGCGGTTTGAGTGTCTCCATCGCCCTCACGCACGGGCCGCACCACGTTGCCCAGAAGTCGACGAACACAGTCTTTCCGGGGTATTTAGCCACGATGGCTTCGACCACATTCTCCGCTTTGTCATATTTCGGGGTTTCGCGTTTAACCTCTTCGGGAGTGGCTGCGAATGCCGTGAAAGCGGTGGCGGCTATGCAGACCAGCGACAGGATTGTCTTTTTCATTGTGCAGAATTTTTAAGGTAGTTTTTCATTTTTGTTACCGTGGCACTACACACACGGTCTTCATCGGAAAACGTCGCTCTCGCGTATTATATTGTGCGAAAACGGTTAATTCGAATTATTTTTGTCGGTTCGTGTAACATTTTGCGCTCTCATTCGTCTATTATGCAAAGAGGGCGGCGCGCGGAGTGCCGCACCAGGCTAAAACCGTTCGCCCCCACGTTGATGAACGACACCGAATTCGATTTGAGAGTATTGTCCATGAAGGACAGTATCTTCCGGCTTGCCATGAGCATGCTGGGCTGTCGTGCCGAGGCCGAGGATGCCACGCAGGACATACTCGAAAAGTTGTGGCGGCAGCGCGGGGGGTTGGGCAGGTACGGAAATGTCGAGGCATTCGTCTACACATCGGCGCGCAACAGTTGCATCGACCGTATACGCGGGCGTAACGTGAGGTTGGTGAAAACCGAGGATATCGCCCATGAGAACCCCCGGACGGCCGATATCTCCCACGGGATCGAGATGAAGGACACGAAGGAGGTGCTGGAAAGGATCATAGCCGCCCTGCCGGAGAAGCAGCAGTTGGCGATCCACCTGCGCGACGTGGAGGAGATGGAGTTCGCCGAGATCGCCGAGATAACCGGAATGGACGAGGCTAACGTGAGGGTGTCGCTCTCCCGGGCGCGCAAGACGGTGAGGGAAGAATTGACAAGATTGATGGATTACGGGGTGAAGCACAAGCAACCCCGGACAAACAATATTAGGATATGAACGAAAATACGATAAGGGATCTTCTGGCGCGGTACATGGACGGCGAAACGACGCTGGCCGAGGAGCGCGTGCTGAAAGGATATTTTGCCTCGGAGGAAAGCCGTGGGCTTCCGGAAGACCTCGCCTGGGCCGGCCCGATGTTCGGCTATTTCGGCGCGATGGCAGCGGAAAGGACGGGAGAGGCATTCGTGAAACCCACACGTGAGGAGGCCCCGTCACCTGCCATGAACAAGCCTGTTGTCTCGGGCCGCGTGCGCAGGATGTGGCTCAGGGCTGGAGGCGCCGTAGCAGCGGCGGTCGTTGCGGTGGTACTGTTCATCTCGCTCAGGGGCGGATCGGGTGGAGAGGTGATATACTGCTACATAGACGGCCAGCCGGTGACCGACTTCGAACTCGCATACGCATACACCCAGGGGGCATTCGGGCTTTTCGAAGACAACCTGAAGAAGGCCGAGGAGTCGCTCTTCCCGATAGGCGAAGTGGGCAGTGCACTCGAAAACATGCGCGGCCTTCAACTGCTGGGAATAATGACAGACTAAGTGTAAACCACCAAAGAGTAAGTGTATATGAATAAATTTTTTACGATACTCGCGATAATGATTGCCGTGCCGGTGATCCCGGCAATGGCACAGGCCGAGGTAGACCACCGGGGCGATACGATAGGCGTGCGCAATAACGGGCGCGAAGTGGTGACGATCTCCCCGAAAAACCACGGGAACAACCTGTCTCTCTCCGTGGGTGGTTTCGTGATCGACTTCGATGGCGGCAACAGATCCCACACGCCCCCCAGGCATGTGTTGGCAGAGAAAGACCTTGAAGAGCAAGTCAGGGAATGGGACACTCGGCGCTACCGTTACCACAGGCGGCCGTCGCGCAGGTTTACTGTCAGCGAGTTACAGTTCGGGTTCACGAACCTGACCAAACCCGACTACTCGATGTACGACGACGAGACATGGAAATTCATGGACCTAAACGTAGGCAAGTCGATAAGTTTTGCATTCGACGCGATGTTCAATTTCGCACTCTCCTACACCGACGATACATGGTTCAGCGTGGGTCTGCGTCCGCGGTGGAACAACTATGTGTTCAGCGAACGAATAACGATCGAAAAGAGAGAGGGGATGATACATCCGGTGGAATTGGGGGATATGAAACGATACAAGAAATCGAAACTCTCGACATTCTCGCTGGATATTCCGGTAGTATTCACGGCAGAACCGACAAGATGGCTCTCGCTGTCCGCAGGTCTCTACGGCGGGATGACCCTCGGCGACCGCACGAAAGTGAAGTTCAAAAAAGATAAGGACAAGGGCGACTTCGGGCTCAGCTTCTTCAACGCAGGCGCCTTTGCGCGCATCAAATTCTACGGCTACGGCGTATTCGCGAATTACAGCTTCACACCGCTGTTCAAGGACGGCGTTGGCCCACGGACTAACCCGTTCACGATAGGTATAGTATTTTGGTAAAAACCGGATAAGATGAAAAAGATACTATTGATATTCCTGGCTGCCGCGCTCCCCATTATGGCAAGCGCACAGGCGATGACATTCGACCGCCTTCAGGAAAAATACGGCGACCGGCAGGGTTACAGCACCATCCAGATCACCGAAGCCATGCTCAGCCTGATAACGGGCAAGAAAGACGCCCCCGCCGAGAGCGTACTCGGGGCGATATCCGGAATAACGGGAATCACCATCCTCACGGCAACCCACGAGGAGGCTGATTTCGTGGCCGACATGAAGAAGATCGTCGCAAAGGGTTCGGCCTACAAACTGCTGGCCTCGATGACCGGAGACGGCCAAAACTCGATGTTCTACTATCGCGAATTGCCGAATTCGGCCAGAGGTAACGAACCCGCGCGCATCATGGAATTCATGCTGCTGATGCACGGCGCGGAGGACAACCTCGTGATAAGGGTCGATGGCGACTTCTCGATCAAACAGATCTCCTCCATCGTCGACAAGGCGCAGTCGGGCGGGAAGATAGACATAGGTTTTTAGTTTATATTTTATCGAAGTATGTTAATCAGGTTTAGTTAAGCATAAACACCGCCCCTGACCGGACGGCGTTTATGTTTTGATGCCTGTCGTCTCTGTTTCCTGCTATGTTTCCAATGGGCTATGATCTCCATTTCCTGCAAGCATGAGAGGTTGTTTGGTGATTTTTTGAAAATTCGGGCTACTTCTTTTCGTCCGGATGTTTGTAACTCCGGAAATAATCTTTACATTTGCACCACAATATCCGCTCGATTCGTCTAACGGTTAGGACAGGAGATTCTCATTCTCCAAATAGGGGTTCGATTCCCCTATCGAGTACAGAAAGCTACATGATTAAAGCCTTGGGTCTTAGATGATCCAAGGCTTTTTGTCTGGGTTACCTGCGGATTATTTATGGCCGCTATTTCTTTTTATTTATTTTTGCACTATGGAGTTATACGCCGATATAGTTTTACCCATTGCACGCGAATGTTTCACGTTTGCGGTGGGTGGGGCGTTGCAGGGCGGTTTGCGGCCGGGGCGGTGCGTGAAAGTGCAGTTGGGGCCGAGTAAATACTATATGGGGGTGGTGTGGCGGCTGCATGGAGAAAAACCGCCGTATAAGACTATCAAGACGGTCGACGAATATGTGCCCCACGGGCCGGTGCTCTCCGCACGGCAGATGAGGCTCTGGGAGTGGATCGCGGAGTACTATATGTGTACGTTGGGCGAGGTGATGAAAGCCGCGCTGCCCGGTGCGCTGAAGCCCGAGGGGTTTTCCCACGAGGAGTTCGCGCGCGAGGTCTATCGTCCGCCCGTGGTGCGCACGATTGCGCTGCATCCCTCTATTACGGACGCTGCGGCGCTGAACGAACGGTTTGAATCGCTCTGCCGCGCCCCGAAGCAATACGGCGCACTTATCGAGATAGCCGAACGGTTGGGCAACGACCTCGCAGGCGGGATTTCGCGCGGGGCGGTCGCGGCCGACAGCGTTGTCCTGAACACGCTCGTCAAAAAGAAAATAATAACGCTCACCGATCGTGAACTCCGACCGGGCGAGCTCCCGCCGCTTCCGTCGACACTACCCCATCTTAGCCCGGTTCAACAGGCGGTGCACGACACGGTAAAGGAACAGTTCAGGCAAAAGGATGTAGCTCTGCTCCACGGAGTTACCGGGAGCGGTAAGACCGAGATATATATAAATCTGATAGGGGAGCAGTTGCGCGCCGGGCGCAATGTGCTCTACCTGCTGCCCGAGATAGCGATGACGGCGCAGCTTATCGAGCGCGTGCGCGGGTGGTTTGGCGAGCGGGTGATCACTTATCATTCCAAATTTTCCGACCGCCACCGTGTGGAGGCCTATCGGCGCGTGAACCGCAGTCGGGGAGGCGAGGTGATCCTCGGCGTGCGCTCTGCGCTGTTCCTGCCGGTCGAGAACCTCGGGTTGGTTATTATCGACGAGGAGCACGACCAGAGCTACAAACAGGCCGACACTGCGCCGCGATACCATGCGCGCGACGCGGCGATAGTGATGGCGCGCGAGGCGGGTGCGAAGACCCTGCTGGGCAGCGCCACGCCGTCGATAGAGAGTTGGGTGAATGCCGCGGAGGGTAAATATGGCCTCGCGAGGCTCACGGAGCGATGGGGCGGTGCGCAGATGCCAGCGATGATCGTTTCCGATACGCTCCGGTCGGTGAAGCGCGGTGAACGAACCTCGCATTTTAATAAGGATCTGTTAGACCGCCTTGCTGATACGCTTGCGCGCGGGCGGCAGGCGATGCTGTTCCAGAACAGGCGCGGATTTTCACCTTATGTCGAATGCACGGAGTGCGGCGCGCCGGTGATGTGCCCGCGGTGCAACGTGACACTCACATGGCACAAAGCCGACGGCCAACTGCGCTGCCACTATTGCGGGCACACGCAGCGGCCACCGAAAGTGTGTCCATCGTGCGGGAAGGGTGCGATGGAGACGCGCGGGTTCGGAACAGAGAAGGTTGGCGAGGAGCTCGCGCGACTCTTCCCCGAGGCGCGTATAGACCGCCTCGACCGCGACACGGCGACAACCGAGCGCCGATACCGCGAAATAATCGCGTCGTTCGAACGGGGCGAAACCGATATACTCGTCGGCACGCAGATGATAACCAAGGGGTTCGACTTCGACGGGGTGGCGCTGGTGGGGGTACTCAATGCCGACAATTTGCTCTCGTACCCCGACTTCAGGGCTTCGGAGCGCGCGTTCCAACTCATAACGCAGGTGGCGGGACGTGCCGGACGCCGCTATGAACCGGGCGAGGTGGTTATCCAGACCGCCCAACCGACGCTCCCGCTGATCCGCCAGATCGCCGCGGGGGATTACGAGGGGATGGTGCATACGCAGTTGGCCGACCGTGCCGACTTTTTCTACCCGCCATATTGCCGTCTGATCGAGGTCACCATGCGCCACCGCAACAAGGAACTGCTCTGGGAGGCTGCCAACCGCTTCGCCGGGGCCGGGCGCGGGTTATTCGGGAACCGTCTGCTTGGACCCCAGCCCCCGTTGGTCGACCGTATCCGCGGCGAGTACCTGCTCACGTTCCTGCTCAAAGTCGAGCGGTCGCAGTCGTTCGCACGCGCGAGGGAGGCCCTTGCCGAGGGGATCGCACGGCTTTTGTCCGAACAGAAATATAAATATGTAAATGTGACGTGTAATGTCGATCCGCAGTAAGCGTTTTGCATCCGTAAGGGAGCGTTGGACTTTGTGCGTTGGCCCTTGCAGTCCGGAGCCACCCCGGGCGGAGGACTGCTGTCCGGCGTGCAATGCCCTTACACGTCCTCCGCTGGCTCCGTCCTGAAAACTAAGCATAGGAACTGCGGCCGCGCTATACGCGCGGCCGCAATTAACCACTAACCATTAACCATTGAAAATGAACCCGCTCGCCGATATATGGCAACTTTTCTTTCCCCGCGTATGCGCCTCGTGCGGCCGCAGGCTCGGTGACGGAGACGAATTGCTGTGCAACTACTGCCGATGGGCGATCCCGATGACTGGTTTCTGGACGGAGCGTGAGAATCCGGTACGTGCAAAATTCGACGGCCTGTTCCCGCTCGAAAACGCATCGTCGTTCTATTTTTTCGTACACCGGAGCGACTTCAGGGAATTGATCCACGACTTCAAATACCGTGGCAATTGGCGCGCGGCGCTGGAGATGGGACGCTGGTACGGCACTGAACTCGCCGCCTCGGGGCTTTATTCCGACGTCGACCTCATCGTTCCCGTTCCGCTCCATGTGCGCAAGCGCATCCGGCGCGGGTATAACCAGTCGGAGTATATCGCCGAGGGAATGTCGCTCGCGATTGGCGTGCCAGTCGACAGCCGCAGCGTACGCCGCACGATACATAACCGCAGTCAGACCCAAAGGCGCAAAAGCGAGCGCTGGGAGAACGTCGAGGGCATCTTCACGGTTAAAGACCCCGCCGCGCTCCGTGGCCGCCACGTGCTCATAGTCGACGACGTGCTGACCACCGGAGCCACGATCTCCTCACTCTGCGAAGCGATCCTGCGCGCCGTGCCCGACTGCCGCCTGAGTATAGCAACCCTTGCCGTCTCGAAAGCAGAACTCGAAACGGTCAAAAAAGTGTATTGATACGGCTTATCGGCAACTTTCCGTGCCGTCGTCGTCCAAATGCCGGTTTTCCCACGCCTCCACGTATTCCTGAAGGGTATTGGCAAGTGTTTTCCCGAGCTTTTTGTATTCATGGCTGTCGAGGTTTGCGAACGATATGCGCACCGACCATTCCGAACCGCAGAACCCGCCGCCGCTGACCATAATCACCGCACACTCTTCGGCTACGCGGTAAACTATGTCGGCAGGTGTGAAATTTTCGCACAGCCAGTCGAAGAACTCCTGCCCATGGGTATGGACTGCCCACCGGTCTATTTCGAACGTGCAATAGTAGTGGGCCATGTTAGGATTGGGTTTCACCGGTATTCCCATGCCTTCCCAGAAGAGCTTATAGCGTTTGTGTACCAGAGCATTACAATCCCTGCGATATGAGCCCATTTTCCCCATGCGGTCGATCACGGCAAACCCGGCGAAGAGCGCCATCTGTACCTGCTGCGGAGCGGACAGGCCCGCGGTGTGGCTCATTTCCACATTGCGGCTGTCGGCGGCCATACGGTCTATAAATCTCATGTGTTCAGGGTCGTCGGTCACGCAACCGTATAATTTCGCCAACCTCTCCTTTTCCTCCGCACAATGCTTCGCGAGCATCTGGTCGTATATATTGTCGTCGCGCATGGTTATCACGCCGAGGCGCCACCCCGTGCACCCGAAATATTTCGAGAACGAATAGATCGAGATCGTGTTCTGCGGCAGGTCTTGCATCAGCGAGTTGAACCCGCTCACGAACGTGCCGTATACATTGTCGGTCAGGATCATCAGGTTGGGATTGGACTCCTTCACCAACTTAATGAGGTACTCGCGGCTGTGAGAGTCGATCATCACCGACGTGGGATTGCCCGGGTTGATTGCAAAGAATGCCTTGACCGAAGGGTCGGCCAGTTTGTCCAACTCGCTCTTTGGATACTGGTAATTCGAATTGCCGTCGGCATCGCGCCCCGAAGCATGGATGTACACGACTTCGAGCCCATATTTATCCAGTTGTAGCAGTTCGATATATGATGTCAGGACAGGGGTCCCGATGGCGATCTTGTCACCCCGTTTGAGCAAGCCGTTATTGGTCAGAGAATTGAGTATATAGCATATCGCTGCCGTTCCGCCCTCGGTGGCAAACAGTTTATAGCTCTCGCTGAGAGGGATCTTGCTTGCGCGGAGTTCCTGAAGAAGGAATGCGCGCACCACCTTTTCACAATACGGGAGCATGCGCACTGGTTGGGGGTACTGGCAGCCCACGATAGCCTCGGCGAACTCGAAGATCAGATCCTCGACGTCGGGACTGAAAAAGCGCACTCCGTTCTTATAGATATCCGCGAGAAGTTCCACTCCGGGCCTGTCCTTGTGCATCTGGAGGAACTTGAAGAACCGCTTTGCTATCCCCTGTTTCTGGGGCACTCCGCCCAGTCCCGATGGGTTATTGCGGTCGATCCTGCATTCCGCCATCGCGAAGAGTCCGAGGGCGAAGAACGCCTCACGGGCCGACATGGCAGTCCAGTTGGGGTTTGCCCGACCGGTGTCGAGCATAGATCTCTGTTCGTGGATGTGGCGCGAATCTGCAAATTTAAGCAGATTTGTTTTGTGGCAGATGGGATTGAGGCTTCCTTGTCCGGAAGACGGCTGTTTGGGTGTTTTGTTCATTTCATTAATAATTTTTGCTCGACGTTGTCAATCTGCACTATAAAAAATACTAATAACTTTGGGTTATCCTACCGCCATGAAAATACAAAAATCAGTCCAAAAACACACAAATACACAATAAAATAAATATTTTTTTGAATTATTAACTAACGGGAAAATAGTGCTTAACGTCATTGCGAGAAGGCGGCCTGTGCGTTGGCTGGAACAGCGAATCCGGCTATGCCCCACCGCCCTGCCACGCGCCGCATATCGCCCGCTGACTGCGTGCTAAATACCGGGCGGGCACAAAAATTGCGGCCGCGCTTCATACGCGGCCGCATAAGCAAACGTCATTCAAAGGAATTAAGCGACGCAGGAATTTTCCGAATATAAAAACGATTAAATCTCCCCCGCATCGAAAACATAGCTCACGGCCCTCTCCCCCTTGTGCACCATTCCGGGATAGGCCGCAGGGACGTGCATGCCTATAACATACGTGCTCCAGTCCGAGTCGGTGGTGATATCACGAAGTACTTCCAGCCTGCTCTCGCGGGCCATCGCGGGGTCGGTGTCATAGCGGACGGATATCTCGGGGTGTGGCATCTGCACGGCCATCGCGTGGGTAAGGTCGGCCCAGATCAGCAGTCTTTTCCACCTGTGCCTGATCATCAGCATCATGTGGCCGGGTGTGTGGCCGTATGCCGCCACGGTGGTCAGGCCGTTGTCCATTTCATCGTTGATATTCTTCGGGTCTGCGAGCGTTAATTTGTCGGCATACGCGGAGAATATCTTTTGCGCCGCCTCGAAATTACCGCGAGCCCGAGGGGGTTGTTTTTCCATTTCTTTGCGCGAGGCCCAGTGGTCATGCTCCCTGCGCGACACGATCACCTCGGCATTCGGGAACACCTTCTCCCCGTCGCGGAGCATCCCACCCGTGTGGTCGCCATGCATGTGGGTCAGATAGACGTAATCGACGTCCGCGGGCCCGACGCCGAGTTCCGCCATCCGTGCGAATATATTTTGCCCGAGGCCCGTGTCGACGAGCCACACCTTGCCATCCCCTTTAATGAGCACCGCATTGACCGCGCTCGGGAACGTGCCGCCGGGAGCACACTCGTCCAGCACCGCCTGCGGAGCGTCTATAAGGATACCGGCATTGCCCGGTGAGGAGTTTTCGGCGAGCACATATACCTCGTATCCGCCGATGCGGAACGCTTCGGGTTTGCCGCCTTGGGCTACAAGGTTCGCAGCGGGCATCAATCCCGCTGCAAACAATAAAAACAGCCTTTTCATAATGATTATCGTTAAATTTTTTTGAGATTCTGTAAAATTACAACAAAAATACAGACGGTCGGCGGCGAACTGAAAATTTGCTGTAAATTTGTATTTTAATAGTCCGCCAAAAACTTTTCGCATATGCTGACCGTCTTATTGTTACTCGTCGGTTTCGCCCTCATCATAGGGGGCGCGCACTATTTCACCGAAGGCGCTTCGTCATTGGCCAAACGCTTCGGTATCTCGGAATTCATCGTGGGTATGACCGTGGTCGCGATCGGCACGTCGATGCCGGAGTTGTTCGTAAGCGCACTTTCGTCGATGAAGGGAAGCAGCGACATGGCCGTAGGCAACGTGGTGGGTTCCAATATGTTCAACGTGCTGATAATCCTCGCAATATCTGTGTTGGTCGCGCCGATACCCATGACGCGGAGCATAATGCGCAAGGACTTGCCGTTCCTGGTGCTCGCCTCGGTCGTCTTTCTTGTCGTCGCTGCCGACCCGTTTCTCGATGGCGCCGACAACGGGTACATTTCGCGCAGCGAGGGCATCCTTCTCCTCGGGTTTTTCGCCATATTCATGGCCTACACCATATTCTCGGCCCAACATACCGGGAAAGTTTCGATCACGGACAAGAAAAAGCGCGTAGTTGCGCGCCGGAAGAATATCTGGCTCGTGCTGTTGATGATCGTGGGAGGATGCGCGGCGCTCGTCTTCGGGGCCGACATGTTCCTCGACAGCTCGGTCGCGATAGCCCGTTCGCTCGGAGTGAGTGAGGCCGTGATAGCCGTGACTTTGGTCGCCGCGGGTACTTCGATGCCCGAACTTGCCGCCAGCGTCGTGGCGGCGGTAAAGAAGAATACCGACATTGCGCTCGGGAACATAGTGGGCTCGAACATCGCGAACATATTCCTCGTTCTCGGCACCAGCGCGACCCTCAGCCCGCTTACAATGGGCGACATCATACCCGGCGACATGATCGCACTGATCGCCGTCGCGGTACTGCTCTTCCTGTGCGCGTTCACATTCCGGAAAAACCAGATCGACCGCAACGAAGGGATAATCTTTATGTTGCTCTATGTTGCATACGTCTGGTGGCTGATGGTCAGGTGATTTAATTAGAATAATACGATGGGCAGATATTTAATGGTTTGGCTGAAGGGTATCGCGATGGGTGCCGCCGACGTTGTTCCGGGGGTGTCCGGTGGAACGATCGCGTTTATCACGGGCATCTACGCAGAGTTACTGAACTCGATCAGGAGCCTCGACTTTGAGGCCGCGCGGCTGCTTTTCACCGGCCGTTTCCACCGCTTCTGGACGAAGGTCAATGGCACGTTCCTCTTCTCGCTGCTGCTGGGTATCGCGATTTCGCTATTCTCACTCGCACGGTTGATGACCTGGCTGTTGGCGAACGAACCCATCGCCGTCTGGTCGTTCTTTATGGGGATGATACTCACTTCTGCCCTGCTCGTGGCGCGTCAGGTTGGGCGGTGGAGCGTGTGGACGGTGGTCTCGCTTGTGGCTGGCATCGCGACAGGCTATGCCATAACGGCGCTCAACCCAACTGCCGATATCGCCGACCCCGCGAAATGGTTCATCGTCGTCTCGGGGGCGGTCTCGATCTGCGCGATGATCCTGCCGGGTATCTCAGGGTCGTTCATCCTCCTGTTGATGGGAATGTACAATTTTGTGATGGGGGCAATCGCCAACCTGCGGGTGGGCGACATCGCGCTTTTTGTGATCGGCGCGGCGGCGGGGATAATCAGTTTCTCGCACCTGCTTTCTTGGCTGCAACGATATCGTGGTTGCACTGCTTATGGGCTTCATGCTCGGCTCGCTCAACAAGGTGTGGCCGTGGAAAGAGGGCGGCGGGGAGAATATAATGCCAGGAACATACAAAGAACTTTTCGGCGAAGCTCACCTCGCGCAGGCGATCGCATGGTGCGCGGCAGGGCTTGCGCTGATATTCGGCGTGGAATACCTCGGCCGACTGATCGCAAAGCGGCGCGCGTAATGGGCGGCGTGTGGCAATACGGCCTCATCGGATATCCGTTGGGGCACTCTTTCTCCCCGGCGTGGTTTGCGGAGAAGTTCGCCCGCGAGGGGATCGACGATGTGTCGTACTCTCTTTTTCCGCTTGCGGATATCACCGAATTTCCTGCCTTTCTCGCAGCGCACCCCGGCCTCCGCGGGTTTAATGTTACGATACCTTATAAAGAACGGATCATCCCTTTTCTTGATTGCCTCGATCCGGCGGCTGCGGCAATCGGCGCTGTGAATTGCGTCACGGTGGGGGCCGACGGTCTGTTGACAGGATACAACACCGACGCACCGGCATTCGACGCGGAACTGTCGGAACCCATCGACAGGGAAAAGCCTGCCGCGCTTATACTCGGCGGCGGGGGTGCATCGAAAGCAGTTTCTTATATGCTCCGTGAACGCGGAATCGATTATCTGGTGGTCTCGCGCACTCCGGGGCCCGGCCATATCCAATATAGCGATATCTCCACAGAAACCATCGCTGCGCGCAGGCTTATCATTAATGCCACCCCGCTCGGGACTTTCCCCGACGTTGCAGCCTGCCCTCCGATACCTTATAACTACCTGACACCGCAACACTTCCTGTTCGACCTTGTATACAATCCACCGCTCACGGAGTTTATGCGGCGCGGCACGGCACAGGGGGCACGGACGGTTAATGGCTATGGGATGCTTGTCCGGCAGGCGGAGCTTTCGTGGGGTATTTGGAATCAAGAGAGATAGTTTGTCAGGGGCGAGCGTGAGCGAGCCGCACTCTTGCAGCCGGCAGGGAGCATGGGCCTTTGTGCATTGGCCTTTGCAGTCCGGAGCCACCCCAGGCGGAGGACTGCTGTCCAACGCGCGATTCCATTACACACAATTCTCCGCTGGCTCCGGCTTGAGAACTATGTCAAAAACTGTGACCGCTCTTTGCTACGCACCGCATGTCTTTCCGTTGGCTGCATTCCGAAAACGCCTGTCTGACAAAAAGTTGCGGCCACGCTATACGCGCGGCCGCAACCAACCATTAATCATTAATATTATATATCTATTCTACTTCATCCCCATCCTTGGCGCTGTTGTAAGGCTTTAGTATCCCTCGTTTCGACGAGCGCACGAAGTTGACTATCAGGTCACGCTCCGGAGATTCGGGGCATTGTTCCATGATTATGTCGCAAGCCCTGCCGAACCCGTACCCGCTCTGGAAAAGTATGCGGAATATATCCTGAATTTCAGCGATTTTTTCGCTTCCGAAACTCCTGCGGCGCAGGCCGATAAAGTTCGCGCCCACGAACGACAGCGGAAAGTGCGCAGCCTTGACATACGGCGGTACATCCTTGCCCACCAACGACCCTCCGGCCAGCATCGCGTGTTCTCCGATGCGGCAGAACTGGTGTATCGCCGAGTGTCCCCCGATGATTGCCCAGTCGCCCACTTCGACCTCTCCGCCCAGCGATACGCGGTTGACCAGCACGCAGTTACTCCCCACGATGCAGTCGTGCGCGATGTGGGTATATGCCATGATAAGGTTGTTGTTGCCCACCACGGTCTTCCCGCGCGCTGCTGTCCCGCGGCTGATAGTCACGCACTCGCGGATCCGGTTGTTGTCGCCTATCTCCACCGTCGAATGCTCGCCTTTGAACTTGAGATCCTGAGGCAAACCGGCTATGACCGCACCTGTGTCCACAGTGCAGTTGCGTCCCATACGTGTACCGTCCAACAGTACCGCCCCCGGGCCTATGCGGCAGCCGTCGCCGACCACTACGTCGCCCGCGATATAGGAGAATGGTTCGACCACGACATCTTTGCCAAGTCGGGCGTCGGGATGGATATGGGCTAAGTTGCTTATCATTTGGGTACAGTATTTAGTTGACAATTGACAGTGACAATGTGGAATGCAAAAAATCATTCTCCATTGATTGTCAATTATCAATTTATTTGTTCTTCACTATCTGCGCCATAAGCTGCGCCTCGGTAGCGAGTTGTCCGTTGGCGTAAGTTTTCGCCTCCATCATCACGATCCCACGGCGGATGGGTTCTGTCAGACGCAGCTCAAACTGGAGTACGTCGCCCGGAACGACCTTCTGTTTGAACTTCACGCCGTCGATCTTCATAAAATAGGTCGACCACAGTTTTGGCTCTTCGACGTTGTGCAGGGCCAATATCCCGCCGCACTGCGCCATAGCCTCGATTATCAGTACACCCGGCATTACCGGCTCCTCGGGGAAGTGACCCACGAAGAACGGCTCGTTCATCGTCACGTTCTTGATCCCGCAAACGCTGTCCGCGTCGATGTGGAAGATCTTGTCGACCAACAGGAACGGCGGACGGTGTGGGAGTATGCCCCTGATCGCATTGATATCGTAAACCGGCGTTGCCGACAGGTCTAACTGGAAACGCGGACGTCCGGCGTCGCGCCGCAGGTTTTTCTTCAGTTGTTTCACCAACTCCGTGTTGGCATGGTGGCCGGGACGTGTTGCGAGGATCTTGCCCTTTATACGCACCCCCAACAGCGCGATGTCGCCGAGGATGTCGAGCAATTTGTGACGCGCAGGCTCATTGGTGAAACGCAGTTCGAGGTTGTTCAGGTATCCCGCCGAGGTGACCTCGATGTCGGTCTTATCGAGTATCTTACCCAACCGCGCGGTCTCCGCCTCCGAGATCGGGTTCTCGACCACCACGATGGCATTGTCGATATCGCCGCCTTTGATAAGGTTGGCGTTCAGCAGCGGTTCGAGTTCATGTAGGAAAACGAACGTGCGGCAGGGCGCCACCTCGCTCACGAAATCCATACCGGGGCCGAACGTTGCGAACTGCTGACCGAGCACTTTCGAGTTGTAGTCTATATGCACCGACACGCTGAAATCATCGTCGGGATATATCTCGATCTCCACGCCATTTCCCGGGATTGTGAAAGTCACTTTTTCCCTTATCTCGTAATATTCCCTTTCCGCTTCGAGTTCTTTCAGCCCAGTGGTATTGATCGCTTTTGCGTATTCGCTCGCCGAGCCGTCCATGATCGGCACCTCGGGCCCGTCGATCTCGACGAGCGCATTGTCCACGCCGAGCGTCCACAGGGCAGCCATAACGTGCTCTATCGTGCACACCCTGGCACCGTTCTTTTCTATTGTCGTTCCGCGGTCGGTCGTCGTCACGTTGTCGCACAGGGCGGGTATCGTTACAGGGGTTTCGAGGTCTGTGCGGCGGAATGCGATCCCCGCGCCTGCCTCGGCCGGAAGTATCGTCATAGTCACTTCCTGCCCCGTGTGTAGTCCTTTACCTTTGAAAACCACGGGGGCATTGAGCGTCTTCTGTTTTGACATAGAATTTATGTTTGGATCAAAGAATCGAACACAAAGGTATTAATATTTTGCAAAGAAAATAGTATCTTTGCGGTGAAACAGTTCATTTTATGCAAAACGACCCCCGCAAACGCCCGGCCCCACGAGGGGACAAACCGCGGTTGAGGCTGCCGTTTGAGAATAGGAAGATCGATTTCGTCACGTGGAGTTACGTCCATCGTGTGGGGTTGTGCATAACCGTTTCGGCTTTTCTGCTGTTCGGCATCGCTCTTGTTTCCTGTAAACTCAGAATGCACACCGACCGTGTAACCACGGCGATATATATGGATTTCGAGGAGCCCGAAGAGCGGGAACGGCCGCGCGAGGAGGTGCGGGAGGTGGCGCCATACGACTATTCCGACGTCTCGAACCGGTCGTCGAACGAAAATGCGGAGTTGAACGCCGACCTGCGGGATGCGCAGGGGTCGAACGCCTCGGAAATATACGAACAAGTGGGCAAACTGAACGAGGAGATGAATGCCAACCGCGCGGCATATGAAGACGGACTGAACCAAGTCGATAATATGCGCACAGAGCCGCGTCGAACGGATACCGACACAGGGGAGCGGCGGCAGGATGCACGCGAGGAGGGTGCGGTGACGGTGAGTTATTCGTTCGTCGACCCTGTGCGCCGCGGCGAGAATGTCGTGGTCCCGGCATATATGTGCGAGGGTGGAGGGACGGTGGTCGTGGATGCGGTGTTGGACATAAATGGCTATGTGGTCTCGGCCACGGTGAACCGCTCGCGCTCGACTTCAGACGACTGCATGCGCAGCACAGCGGTGAAGGCGGCGCTCGGTTCGCGGTTCAACCTCGACGTGAAAGCGCCCGCGAAACACCGGGGGACGATAACTTATGTTTTTATTCCGCAGTGATGCGGCGGCGAGCGTAGCGAGCCACACTCGGACATCCGGCAGGCGGCGAAGAATTAAGTATCCGGCAGGCGGTCGAACGAGGTTAGACCGGCAGACCGGAGCCACCCCCGGCGCAGGTCTGCTGCCCAACGCGCAGTGCCCTTACACACAGACCTCCGCTGGCTCCGGCCTGAGAACTAAGTCCGAACATGAGGCCGTGCGTGGAGCGCGGCCCACCATTAACTTTAACCATTAACCACCGATCATTGACCGCTGACATGGATATAACCACGGGAAACATACTGTTAGTAGGATCGATACTGCTCTTCGGGAGCATACTTGCGGGCAAGGCTGGCGGCCGTTTCGGTATCCCGGCGCTGTTGTTGTTCCTGACTGTGGGCATGCTCGTCGGCTCGGACGGCATACTCGGTTCGCGCGGGATCGTGTTCGACGACTACGCCGACACGCAGTTCATCGGCATGCTCGCCCTGAGCGTGATACTGTTCTCGGGTGGTATGGAGACGATGGCCTCGGAGATACGCCCCGTAATGTGGCAGGGGGTGACGATGGCGACACTGGGAGTACTGATTACCGCGGGAATAACCGGCGCTTTCATCTATTTTGTCTCGGGCGAACTGCGCCTTATCGAGTCATTCCTGCTTGCGGCGACATTCTCCTCGACTGACTCGGCTTCGGTATTCTCGATCCTGCGTTCCAAAAGGCAGGGCCTCAAACAGCGCCTGCGCCCGATGCTCGAGTTGGAGAGCGGAAGTAACGACCCGATGGCCTATATCCTGACGATCCTGTTGCTGAGCATGATCCAAACCGGCGAAATGGGCATAGGGCAGGCTATCGTAATGTTCTTATACCAGATGGGAATGGGCGTACTGGCCGGATTCCTGTTGGGAGTGGTCGCGGTGTGGGCGATAAACAGGATAAATTTCGAGAACCGTTCGATGTATTCTGTGATGTTGCTGGCGTTCGTCTTCTTCACGTTCTCGTTCACCGACCTGATCGGCGGCAACGGCTATCTGGCGGTATATATCGCCGGACTCTATATCGGCAACCACAGGATAGTGTCGAAACGCAGCCTCGTGACGTTCTTCGACGGTTTCACATGGCTGTTCCAGATCGTGCTGTTCCTCACCCTGGGGCTGCTGGTCAACCCGAGCGAACTACTGCCGGTGCTCGGTATCGGGGTGCTGATCAGCGTGTTCATGATCTTCGTGGCGCGGCCGCTATCGGTCTTCACGTGCCTCGCGCCTTTCAAGGGAATTACGACCAAGGGGAAGCTCTATGTCTCGTGGGTGGGACTGAGGGGCGCCGTGCCCATAATATTCGCGACATATCCCGTCATCGCGGGCCTCGAACACGCCGATATGATGTTCAACATAGTGTTCGTGGTAACGATCATTTCGCTTATCACACAGGGTACGACCGTGAGCGGAATGGCGACGCTTCTGGGCCTTGCGACCGAGGAGAAGACCCCGTCATTCGGTATCGACCTGCCCGACAAGATACGCTCGGCCCTCTCCGAGATCGACGTACAGCCCGTTCTCCTGGCCCACGGCGAGCGGCTGAGGGACATGATCCTGCCCGACAACACGCTGGTAGTGATGGTCAAGCGCGGGGATAATTTCTTCGTTCCAAAAGGGGCGACCAAACTCGACGTGGGCGACAAACTGCTGGTGATCTCCGACAACGACGAGGAACTTCACAAGGAATACAATTCGCTGGGTGTGATATATTCCCTGCGCGATCATTAGAGCGTGTTAATACAAACCATAAAAACCCCTTCGAGAGGCGCATCAGGGTGGGATAGTTTGTTTTTACAAAAAATTTGCTCAAAAATTTACCAGATTATTTGTGATATGTAATTTTTGTGTATACTTGCACTAAAATTCGCATAAACACTTATGAGTAACTCTACGAATAGCAAGAAACGGGTAGTTATCAGCTACCACAACCTCTCACCGGAACTTCAGGCGGAACTCAAAAAGAAGTATCCCTATGGGTTCACTGAGTCAATGATAAGGATCGAGAAGGGTCCGGGCGATTTTTTCTACGCCGTGGTACTCGAAACGGAGGATACCAACTATCTGGTTAAGATCGACGTTAAGATCGACGGAGGCCAGGAAGAGGAAGAGGACAAGGAATATTACGACGACGATATCAAGGGCGCCGACGATTTGACCGACAACGACTCCGACGAAGAAGAATAGACGGCGGTCCCTCCTTGTGCGGGACGGTAATGTGGCGTGAATTGGTTTTCTCCCTAAAACTCTATATATTATGGCAAGCGGAAACAGGGATTACACGAACGGCGAGATCACCATACATTGGCGGCCGGAGAAATGTATGCATGCGATGAGGTGCGTAACGGGCCTGCCCTCGGTATTCAACGCCGCGGCCCGGCCGTGGGTCGATATGCAGGGTGCAGCGACGAATGAGATAATCCGCGTGGTCGACACATGTCCGAGCGGCGCGCTCACCTGGTCGAATAACAAATAAGTGCTTATTGCAGTCCATAATACCCGTGCCTGAAAAGATTCAAGCACGGGTATTGTATTAAACCTCAACGATTATGGATAAGAAGGATAAGCGAACGATCGAAGACCGCAAGGTCACGAAGCACGAAGACAAGCATACCGGCCACAAAAAAGGCGAGCACAGGCCGAGTTGGGCCGAAGTCGAGGAGGGTGCGCAGGTCGTCAATCCAGACCGGGAAAGCATGGACAGTCGCGGGTAGCGGAGGTGGTGATTACGGTTGCACTATGCGTGTGATCGGCGAGCAGTATGGAGCGGTGCGTTAAATATTTCAATTAAATTAGCTATATTTGCGGGTTGAAATATTTTGCGCATATGTCGAAAAAGAAGATAGCCCTTATACTCGTTGCCCTATTGGCCATTGACCAGATCGTTAAGATACTGGTAAAGACCAACATGACGCTCAACGAAGCGATCACCGTATTCCCGGACTGGTTTTTCATCCACTTCATCGAAAATCCCGGCGCGGCATTCGGAATGCAGATCGGAGGCGAATACGGAAAACTCATCCTAAGCCTCGGCCGCATCGTCCTGTCCGGGGCGCTCATCTGGTACATCGGCAGACTTATTAAAAAGAAAGCGCCCGCGGGTATCGTGATAGGTTTCGGGTTTATCTTCGCGGGGGCGGTGGGCAACATCATCGACAGCGCGTTCTACGGGCTTATTTTCTCCGAGTCGACATACAATCAGGTCGCGACGCTGGTACCATTTGGCGAGGGATATGCCGGATTCCTCCACGGGCGGGTGGTCGACATGCTCCACTTCCCGCTTTTCAGCGGGACTTACCCGTCGTGGCTCCCGTTCGTTGGTGGCGACAGTTTCACGTTCTTCAGCCCGATATTCAATATCGCCGACGTTTATATTAACATCGGCGTGTTGTACCTCATTCTGTTCCAGCGGAAATATTTCAAATAGGCAACCTCTATTTCTTCAGCGACGCCACCGACAGCAACACCCCGAGCGCAACACCCAAAAGCGCGGCGAAAAGCACGCGCAAGTCGCCGGGCAGCAGGAATGTGATCGTGTGCGCCGGAAACCAGAACAGGGGGATCGTTTTTTTGAAAACGAAGCCCCACTGACGGCGCCAGTCGAGGTTCGAGAGAATATTACCCATATTTATAGGCGAGAAGAAGCCGCCGAGAGTGCCCCCGGTCTGAAGGATATGCGTATCGGTGACCTTATGCAGGGTCATGAATACGGGCGCGAATATCGTGTTCATGGCGACGGATATGCAAAATGCGACCAGCACTTTCTTGAGCGTGAGGCCGGCGCCCATCACCGTCACTGCATCGGCCATGCCGAGCGATGAGAGGAATGCGGGCGTACCGGTCGAGAAGATCGTCATCGCCATGCTGATACCCATCCCCAGCACGCCCCAGACCAATGCACGTGGCACGATCCCGAACCCCGGACGGTTATAAACGCCATTGGTGATCCGCAGTCCGATACACTCCCCGAATGTCGAAAGCAGGGCGAATTTGATGAAACTCATTATCATCGGATGTGCGGCGTTGAAGCCCTTGTATGCCGCATAGACGGCGTCGGACAGGAAAAACGGTGCGAGCACGGCGGCGGCGCACAGAATGACTATCAGGTCTGATCTCTTCATTGTAAGTTCGGTTTCAGACGCCAAAGATAATAACATAATCCGATATAACGGCACGTCATTGCAGGAAGTAAAACGACGAAGCAACCCGGAAACCGAATTCGGATTGCTTCGTCGTTTCTCGTCTCGCGATGACGGTGTACCTAATAATTGAGCACCACGCGGAAATTCATATCACCCGGCATGCGATTGAAGTTCGAAGATGCGAATTTAAACGTTATTTCTCCGGGAGCGTAATCATAACTGATGTTTTCAGACCATCGCCCTTCCCCGTCTTCGTAATTATAAAGGGTTTCGGGCAGTGCCGCCTGACCGTCGTCGGTATATCGCGTCACCGTAACTTCACCGATCTCGCACACCTTGCTCGTAAGCCTGTTCATCCGGAAAGTAAAGTAATAGTAATCGGGAGCGGCTGCATTGGGGTAAGGCACCCAATCTTGCGACAGCACCTCGAAATCCTGTGCATACATATAAAGCTCATCGCCTTTCGGTTTTTCACACGAAGCGGCCACGAACACCACGACCGCCAAAAGTAATAGTTTTTTCATAATGGTTGGTTTTTTACAAAGTCTGTTGATATACTAACAACTTTTCCGCCTTATTTATTGTTCCCCGTCGTGGAACTTCGGCGAAAAATCCCAGACAATCTCTAAGAGCCGAGCATACTGAGCTGCACGCGAAACTTTAAACGCCAGGGATGGGCGTCTTCCATACCGCCCCAACTTTGATCCGACACTGTTGTGTAATTGACTATAAACGTCATCTCACCCACCTAACATTCACAACGGAATGCCTGACAACACAATCCCTGTTCCAAGCTTATCTTTATTGTTTACCTGCCGGACACGTCCATTGCAAGGAGTGAAACGACGAAGCAATCCAAGTCCGGTTTTTGGATTGCTTCGTCGTTTCACCTCCCGCAATGACGGCGGGTTTAATAACTTAATACCACGCGGAACCACAAATGTCCCGGCTCGATCTCTTCCCAATAACGGGTGCCTTGCATTGTCGTGTAAGTAACTACGAACGTAATTTTACCCGGCTCATACTCATAACGAATGACCTGATAATATTCACCATTCTCGCTGGACATCGCTTCCGGCAACTGCGACTGTTTTTTCCCGTCCAAATAGCACGTCGCCGAAACTTCGCCTATCTCGCAAACTTTACGCGTCAGTTCGGGCATGTCGAAGGTGTAGGAAAATCTCCGCTCGTTAACTTCGTCGACTTCAAAATTCCAATGCTGATTCTGAACCTCTAACTCGCGTGAGCGCATGTACAATTCGTCACCCTTGTGTTCTTTCTCACACGATATGGCCGCGATTGCCACGACCGCCAATAACAATAACTTTTTCATAACATACACTTTTTAGTCCTTATTCTTTATTATTATAAAGTATATGCTTATTTGCTATCAAAATGCCTGCCAAGAAGTTCCTTGGCCGCCGTAAAAGAGCTGATCTTGTCCTCCTCCACGCGCTTTTCGTACTCGGGCAACGCAGCCTCGATCGCCGGATCGGTGAAAAAACTGCGTCTGAGGGCTGCGTCGATCGTCTCATACATCCAGTAGCGGTTCTGGCGGCGGCGGTTGCGATCGAAGTAGCCGTTCGCCTTCACCAGTGCCATGTAATCCTCGATATCCTCCCAGATCGCCGCAAGCCCGGCTTTGGTTACCGACGAGCAGGTGAAGACCCCCGGCCGCCTTCCCGAGTCAGGCATTGGGAAGAGCATCAGCGCGTTGACCAGATAACTGCGCGCAAGCTCGGCCTTTTCGACATTTTCGCCGTCGGCCTTTGTGACCACCGCGATGTCGGCCATCTCCATAATGCCGCGCTTTATGCCCTGCAACTCGTCGCCCGCGCCAGAGATCTGCAACATCATGAACATGTCGACCATCGAATGGACAGCCGTTTCGGACTGCCCCACCCCAACGGTTTCTATAAAGATCACATCGAACCCCGCCGCCTCGCACAGAACCACCGTCTCGCGCGTCTTGCGCGCCACGCCGCCCAGTGACCCCGCCGACGGCGAAGGACGGATGAATATGTTGGGGTTTGTCGAGATACTCTCCATGCGCGTCTTGTCGCCGAGGATAGATCCCCCGCTACGCTCAGAACTCGGGTCGATAGCGAGCACCGCCAACCGGTGGCCCAACCCCTCGACCATCCCGCCGATCGCCTCGATGAACGTCGACTTACCTGCACCCGGAACCCCCGTAATGCCCAACCGTATGGACTTCCCCGCATGCGGCAGGCAGTGCTCTATGATCTCCTGCGCCTGTGCGTAATGTTGCGGGTTATTGCTCTCTATCAGCGTAATAGCCTGCGAGAGGATGGTTATATCGCGGTGCAGGATACCCTTAACAAAATCGTCGGTCGAGAGCCTGCGCCGCGGGGCTTTGCGGAAATTAGGGTTCACCGACGGCGCATCCGCGACACCCGGCGTGACCTCCAGCGCGCTGTCGTGGTGCTCATCCTTATGATGGTGCTCGAAGTGGTCTATTTTCATCTTTTGATGTATAATAGTTGAAGGATCGGGTTCGAGTTTTCGATTTGCCCGGCGGGTATTCCCTCGATGAGCTTTTGTGCTTCGGGCGCATGCTCGGGATTGTCCTTTATATATTCATCGACCAGCGCGGGAGAGAACCAACTCGAACATATATAGGGATCGTTGTTGCGCACGAACCGGGTACCGTAAGGAAGGTACTGCCCGAATGCTACGGGGCCGAAATTCAGGCCGGTTTCCACTTCCCCCGTGCTTTTCGTGAATATAGTGCTGAACTCCCGATCCTGATCGTCGATCCATTCGGTAAATATGAAATCTCCTTTCTCCTGACTGCCGAACATGAAATAATAACTTTGATCCAGAATGTCGGGATAGGTGAAATCGGCCGCCGTGTTGCCAGGCATTTCGAACTCGACGACCTTGGTCACCTGGTCGCCGTGGACATGGAAAACGGCCGGTTGGTTCTGGTCGACGAAACTTATCCCGCCGTCGGGCAGCGCGGACAGGTGATATGGCGGGACATAGATCGAATGGGTATCGACCACCGGATAGACGAACCTGTCGAACCTGCCGTCGCTCTTCACGAGCCACAACCCTGCCTGCGATTTGGGATCGGAAGTCAATTCGGGTTCTTCCTCCGACAGCGTTTGGCCAATATCCTCCTGGTTATAACACAGGAAATCACCCGACGGGAGCAGGTAGATGCCTCCGGGAGGATTCCCGCGTTCGCCGAAATTCTCGATCGCGGAGAGGAAATTGCCTTCGAAGTCGTATAGCTGCATGGCCTGTTTGCTGATATCGTAAAGGTATAACACCTCGCGTTCGCGGTCGAGCAAAACGTGGAAAAAATCCAGATACTCGCCCGGGCCCCGTCCCTGCCTGTGGATCTTGTGGGAGTAGTTGCCATCGTGGTCGAAAAAGAAGATCGAGGACGTTTGTCTGTTATCGACGACTATGATGTAGTCGTCGGTGAAAAAGAGTTCGCCCACCGATCCGATCAGATTGTCGTCGGTGGTCTCCAACCTGACGAACCTCACAGAATCGGCATACTTTTCGGCGTCGAACAGATGAGGGTCGGCATAATCGGGCTTCGGCACCGATACCACGTTTCCCTTTTCTCTGCATGAAACGGAGCAGAAAACGACGAGCGAAAGCAACAGTATCTTTCTCATTTTCGCAGGGCTTTGATTTCCCACAAAGATATAACAAAAAAACTGCGGAAAAATTTCGGCAATCTCGAATATTACTCGTAATTTTGTAGATGTTTTTTTGACGGGATGATAACCTACACAAAATCAAAATAATAACATAATCGAAATGAAAGTTTCACACATCGAACACCTCGGCATTGCTGTAAGGAGCATCGAGGAAGCGCTCCCTTATTGGGAGAACGTGTTGGGCCTCACATGTTACAACATCGAAGAGGTTACAGACCAGAAAGTTAGGACTGCATTCCTGAAGGTCGGGCAGACTAAGATCGAACTCCTCGAACCGACGTCGGAAGAGAGCACGGTCGCCAAATTCATCGAAACCCGCGGCGAGGGTTTCCACCACATCGCCTACGCAGTCGAAAATATCGAAGAGGCGCTGGCCGAAGTCGAAGCGAAAGGCGTGCGCCTGATAGACAAAACCCCGCGTGCCGGGGCCGAGGGGATGACTATCGCATTCCTCCACCCGAAGTCGACGGGCGGCGTGCTGACCGAGTTCTGTGAGGACAAATCCAAGAAATAACACACTACAATGAGCGACAACCAGGATAAAATCAAAGAACTTATCTCCCTGCGCGATCAGGCCAAGTTGGGCGGCGGGCAAAAGCGCATCGACTCGCAGCACGCAAAGGGCAAATACACGGCCCGTGAGAGGATCGAAATGCTGTTGGACGAAAACAGCTTCGAGGAGTTCGACATGTTCGTGAAACACCGGAGCCATAACTTCGGGATCGAGGACGAGAATTACTACGGCGACGGCGTGGTAACCGGGTTCGGCACGATCGACGGCCGTCTGGTCTACGTTTTCTCGCAAGACTTCACCGTCTTCGGAGGCTCGCTCTCCGAGACTTTCGCCGACAAGATCTGCAAGGTGATGGACATGGCGATGAAGAACGGCGCACCGGTGATCGGGATCAACGACTCGGGCGGCGCACGCATCCAAGAGGGTATCAACGCATTGGCGGGGTATACCGAGATTTTCCAGCGCAACATCCTCGCCTCGGGCGTGGTGCCGCAGATATCGGCGATCTTCGGCCCGTGCGCGGGCGGCGCGGTATATTCTCCGGCGCTGACCGACTTCATACTGATGAGCAAAGGGACGAGCTATATGTTCGTCACGGGTCCGAAGGTGGTGAAGACCGTTACGGGCGAGACCGTGAACCAGGAGCAGTTGGGCGGCGCGAGCGTACACTCGACCAAATCGGGCGTGGCGCACTTCGTAGTCGACACCGAGGAGGAGGGCATGACCGCGATACGCAAACTATTGAGCTACATGCCGCAGAACAACCTCGAAGAGGCTCCGTTGGCGGTGTGCACCGACTCGATCGCAAGGCTCGAAGATTCGCTCAACGAGATCATCCCCGATAACCCCAACAAACCCTACGACGTTCTGGACGTGATCAGGGCGGTGGTAGACAACGGCGATTTCCTGGAGTCGCAGAAACTTTTCGCGCCCAATATCGTAACCTGCTTCGCAAGGTTCAACGGACAAAGCGTGGGGATCATCGCCAATCAGCCTAAATTTCTGGCCGGCGTACTCGATATCAACGCTTCGCGCAAGGCGGCTCGCTTCGTACGTTTCTGCGACGCGTTCAACATCCCGATCGTAACATTCGTCGACGTTCCGGGCTTCCTGCCGGGGACAGGACAGGAGTACGGCGGTATCATCATCCACGGCGCTAAATTGCTCTACGCTTACGGCGAGGCCACGGTACCCAAGGTGACCATCATCCTGCGCAAGGCCTATGGCGGCGCATACTGCGTGATGGCGTCGAAGCACCTGAGGGGCGATATCAACTACTCGTGGCCGATGGGCGAGATCGCGGTGATGGGCCCGTCGGGCGCTATCGAGGTGCTTTTCGCCAAGGAGGTGGCCGGCATCGAGGGCGACGAGGCGAAGGCAGCGTTCATCGCCGAGAAGGAGGCGGAGTACAAAAAGGCGTTCGCAAATCCTTACGACGCAGCGAAATACGGGTATATCGACGACGTGATCGAGCCGCGCAATACACGTTTCCGCGTGATCCGCGCCCTCCAGTCGCTGCAAAACAAGAAGCTCGTCAACCCGCCCAAGAAGCACGATAACATCCCATTGTAAACGCGAACGGAAGATGAGAAATTTTCATTCAATACGGGCCCTCGCGTTGCTTGCTTGCGTGTTCTTCGCGGTCGAAGCCTCCGGGCAGGCCATCAAGGACGTGCGCATAAACGAGATACAGGTCTACAATTCCGACGGCTACGAGGACGACTACGGCCACCGCGTGGGCTGGATCGAGCTGTTCAACGCCGGATATTCGCAGGTCGACGTGGGGAGCGCATACCTCCGTGTCGACGGCGTTGAGTACAGGATCCCGAAGGGCGACCCGAGGACTGTCATGGAGCCGCACAGCTACCTGATCTTCTTCGCCGAAGGTACGGCAGCAAAGGGCACTTTCCACACCAACTTCACGCTCGACAGGACAGAATTCATCGAATTCCTCGACCAAAGCGGCAAGACGGTGATCGACAGGATGGACTACAAACTGGCCGACATGATCGACAACGTCACCTACGGGTGGTTCGAGGACTATGACGGACAGATGAAACTACGCAACCTGCCGGAGATGACCCCTATGGCGACTAACGACACTATGGAAAAGAAGTCGCGCGCGGATATATTTCGCGAGTCGGACCCACACGGGGCTGTGGCGGCCCTCACGGCGATGAGCGTCGTTTTCTCTGCGTTGCTCAGCCTGTTCCTGATCTTCAAACTCTTTGGTCTGACGTTCATGAAACTGGCGGCAATGCGCGAGACTAAGGCGAAGAACGCGGCTATGCCGGCGGCCGCGCCGATAAAGGTCAAGGCTATGGACGAGAAGATCACGGGCGAGGAACTGGCTGCGATAGCGATAGCACTCTACCAGTACTCGGAAGACCTGCACGATATCGAAAACACCGTGCTGACGATCAACCGCGGCGCCAAGGCATATTCGCCGTGGAGCTCGAAGATCTACGGCCTCAGACAATTACCAAATAAGAAATAAGAGCGATGAAAGAATATAAATTGATGATACACGGGACAGAATACAACGTTGACATCATAAGCGTGAAAGACAATGTTGCGAACCTCACGGTGAACGGTGCCCCGTATGAAGTGGAGGTCGAGGGTATCAAAACTGCGCCCACCAAAGTAGTCAACAAGGGCATCCAGACACCCACCATGCAGTCGGAAGAACCGGTGGTCAAACCTGTGAGCCGTTCTGGCGACGCGATGGGCCTCAAATCCCCGCTTCCGGGCGTAATCCTCGACGTTATGGTCAGGGAGGGCGACACGGTTAAGGCCGGGCAGACGGTGCTGGTATTGGAGGCCATGAAGATGGAGAACAACATCGAGGCCGACCGCGACGGCGTGATCGAACGCATCGAGGCGCGTAAGGGCGATTCGGTGTTGGAGGGCGATGTTTTACTCACCATTAAGTAGCGGGCCATGGGTGAAGGTGTATTAGACTTTCTGGGCCGTAACCTCGCGGAGTTCTGGAGTTTCACGGGGTTCGCCAACGCAACCTCGGGCCATTTCATAATGATCGCGGTGGGGTTGGCGTTCATCTATCTGGCCATCAGGCACAAGTTCGAGCCTATGCTCCTCGTGCCGATAGGCTTCGGTATCCTGATCGGGAACATCCCGTTCGCACCGGGCCTCGAAGTAGGTATATATGAGCACGGTTCGGTACTGAACTACCTCTATTTCGGGGTTGAGCGGGGGGTATATCCCCCGCTGATCTTCCTAGGGATCGGGGCTATGACCGACTTCTCGGCGCTGATCTCGAATCCGAAACTGATGCTCGTCGGAGCTTCGGCACAGATAGGTATCTTCGCGGCATATGCCGGTGCACTCGCATTGGGCTTCACCGCTGCCGAAGCCGGTTCGATCGGTATCATCGGCGGCGCGGACGGCCCTACGGCGATCTTCCTCACGTCGAGGCTCGCACCCGACTTCCTCGGTGCAGTGGCCATTTCGGCGTACTCGTATATGGCGATGGTGCCGCTGATCCAGCCTATTGTGATGAGGCTGTTCACGACTAAGAAAGAGAGAGTGATAAGGATGAAGCCGCCGCGTCAGGTGTCGCAGACCGAGAAGATACTTTTCCCGATCGTGGGTATGCTACTGACAACATTTATCGTACCCTCGGCCATTCCGTTGCTGGGTATGCTCTTCCTTGGCAACCTGCTCAAGGAATCCGGGGTCACCAAACGCCTTGCCACCACTGCGGGCGGCCCTATGATCGACATCGTGACGATCCTGATCGGCCTCACGGTCGGCGCGTCGACACAAGCGACCACGTTCCTCACCGAAAAATCGATCGGTATCTTCTTCCTCGGCGCATGCTCGTTCTTCGTGGCTACGATGGGCGGCGTGCTGTTCGTGAAGCTCATGAACCTGTTCCTCAAAGAGGGCAACAAGATAAACCCGCTGATCGGCAATGCGGGCGTGTCGGCAGTTCCGGCGGCAGCACGCGTGTCGCAGGATATGGGCCTCAAATACGACCGTACGAACTACCTGCTTATGCACGCCATGGGCCCGAACGTGGCCGGTGTGATCGGCTCTGCGGTCGCGGCGGGGATACTTTTGGGATTCCTCGGGTAGTGGTTGCGATTAAGAGTTTGTTTGGATTTTCCAAAACGGGGTATAACGATTCGGGCGGCGCTTCTTGTGCCGCTCGAATTTTTATTCCCTAATAAAGGCTGCAATTCGCCGGGGAATATTTTTTGTATAAACATCGACTAAAATTGTTTACATTTGCACAGGTTTATATCAAAAACGATGCATAAATATATATTGTCCCTACTTTTCTGTGCGGCGACGGCTCAGGCAGGCGCTCAGGGCTTTGCGCCACTGCGCACGGAGTTCATAAGTTACGAAATGCGCGAGGATGCAGTGAAAGGCGCCCGTGCCAAAAACCAGCATTACCGGGAACTTGCACTAACGAAGACTGTAGCGGGCTACCGCGCGGAGCTGGACGTCCCGGTGCTGTGGCTCGACCGCGAGATATTCATCCGAAGCGTGGGAATGGGGATGGTGCTCCGGGTGAACGGCCGGGTGGTGGGGGCGACCGACGATGCCGCCGCGCCCATGGAGTTCAACATAACCCGCTATGTGACCGACGGCCTCAACTCGATCGAATTCGAGACCGGTGTCGAACCGGCTGTGCAGAGCCATGGTTCGACAGCGCCGCCAGCCGTGTATGTACACTCGCAGCCAAAACTGCGCATCGAGGATTTTCTTGTCACCGCCGAGCCCGATTCGCTCAATAAATACGGCATTCTGACGGTGAGGCTCGCCCTCGCGAACAGCTATAATTTCCCCGAACAGATCAACGTTGGTTACGATATATACGACCCGGCCGGCAAGTTGCAGTATTATGACGGCCGCGACGTGGTGGTCCCGGGTGCGATGAGCGGCGGGCGCGACACGCTCGTGTTCCGCGAATTCATCTATGGTACGCCCAAAAATCTGTGGAGCGCCGAATCGCCCGCACTATACGACGTGATGCTGATCGTCAAACACGGCACCCGGATCACAGAGTATATACCCCTTCGCGTGGGGTTCGGGCGCACGGAGGTCGCGGACGGACGGTTGGTGCGCAACGGCAAGGC
>QMCD01000265.1_pt1 | contig 37473 bp, 46 predicted proteins | sample 1821841 | NCBI WGS metagenome assembly QMCD01 (sample SAMN01991225, study PRJNA193472) | Termite gut metagenome, whole genome shotgun sequencing project. | isolation source: worker | host: Macrotermes natalensis
CTTGCTTTGTTTTTATCGCTGCCGCTTGTTACCGTTGTTTCCGTTACACGGTTTTTTTATGAATCGATTCGCCAGTCAAACCGCACGCCTGAGCCTCGCTAACTTACGCAAACATCAATCTCCCGCGTGGAACCGGAACCTGACGCCCCAAAGACTCCGGCCGTTGCGATCCATTCTGCGATGGCGGAATTGGCTACTGTCCAACGACGCTACATTTGCAAATGCGGTTACGCCGGTACATGAGAAAATGGCAGTGGAATGACCCTTGATTTCCGAGGCAGTACATCCCCGGCCCTGCTTTATTCCCTTGCCAAGAGATAACGGTTTGAAATGGTGATGCCGCTGACGATTGCGCCGATGATTCCAACCATGCCCTGATCCGTGCCACAGACGAACAGGTTTTCCAGCGGCGTTCGGCCATCGTACTTTTTGTCCGGCGCGCCGTAAATCGCGCCGTTTTCTTTTTTGGCAAAACGGCGAATGGTGAGCGGAGTGAACATATCCGTGTCGATGACATGCTTTCGGAAATCCGGCACAAAACGCACCGCGGATTCCAATGTTTTTTCGTACCAATAACGTTTTTGCAACTGATACTCTTCCGGGGGCAGATTTTCCCACCGGTCAAAATTGGCCAAGGCCGTGATCCGCATCATGCCTTCGCCCAGAGGCTCCGAATAATCAAAATTGTTCGGCGAGCAAATCACGCCACTGCGAAGATCGACCGGCGCATCCGGATTTTCGTAGGCGAACCTGTCCGAATCGTTAAAAAAGACAATCGTCCGGTCATGGTTCAAATCCCTCGGCTGGCGATCAAGCACGCTGATCGTTTCAATAAATCCGAGCCGGCCTGTGCCGAGCTGCCGGCCATGTTCGGCGGCCAGGTCAAAATCACAAAGTTGCATCGTTTCCTGCCAGCCCGCCGAGGACAGTACGTTGTGCGCTTCGACTTCCGTGCCGTCCGTCAGTTCGATTTTATCAACCCGTCCCTTTTTGGAGGCGATGCGCTGCACGCCGGTACGCAAACGCAGTTCGCCGCCGAGCGATTGGAATTTTTTGATGAGCTTTTTCAGGATCAAACGCACGCCGTCAAAGGGACGCGCAAAACCTTCGAGAAAAATGGAACGGAACATGATGCAGAATTGGCCAAATTCCATGTCGCGTTCTCTGGCCCCGCCGTAGTAGAGCAGAGGGCAAAAAATCATGTCGACCAGCGTTTTGTCTTTGATGTGCCGCGTTACAAATTCCCTGGCCGACCCGCCGGATGTTCCAAGACCGAGTTGATCGTAATCGACAAGTTCGCCGACCATTTTCAAGAAGCCGTCAATCTGGCTCGGAAAAAATTTTCTGACCTCGGAAATGAACAGCTCAAAATGGTTGTTGAAATTCAAACGCACGTCGGGAAAGGCAATGGTCGATCCGATTTGTGGAACGAGGGCCAGTTCATCCCATGTCAAACGCAGATGCCGCAGCATTCTCGACAGCGGCCCGGATTTCGTGCCTTTCGGCACGTAATTGGTCATGGCGTGCAGGCCGACATCAAGAGTACGACCACGCTGTCGATAGAACGAATTGAGTCCGCCGACGGCATGGTGTTGTTCAAGGATGCAGACACGCTGGTTGTAGTGGGCAAGGCGAATACCGGCTGCGAGGCCCGACATGCCCGCGCCGATGATGACCGTATCGTAGGAGGTCATGGCTTGTATTGGAAGAACAGAAATCGTGAGAACGGCAAAAACCCACACCTCATTCTCCCAAGAAGCTGGGAAATTGTCAAGTCAAGAGAGGGAAAGAAATGCCCGCGAAGGTGCGTTGTTATTTTGTCCGTAGGAACGACGGCTGCCGTGTTGACTTCGAGATCGCAACGTACCGACGGCCTCCTAATTCCGTCAACACGCTTAGACTTTGGGGATTCCCGACAGTGGATTTCCTCCGTATGCGGCAATGTTCAGGTAGAGCAGCACCACGGCAATCAGCAGGGCGGCGACGGAGAGGCCGAGCAAAAGCGTGTACACGTCGGGTCGAACCTTGAGTTTCGGCGCAGTAGGAGCCGTAGTCGCCGCCGCCGACGGGGCACTTCCCGGTGTGGAGTCAAGTGTCACATCGGACACTGTCACTGCCTCGCTGTCCGCTTTTTTCTTTTTTCCAAAAAGGGCCATGGTCTTATCCGGTGAAAAACGGAGTTCAGGGAAATCTACGTCCGCAACATGCAATTCATTGAGGAACGATTATTTTACGGTGGCCAACTCGCCGGTTGCGATATTCTCGACCACATCATCGCGCTGAACAGTACCGCGTCGGAATTCCGTCAAAACTCGCGCCACAGCCTTGTCGGGCTGAGTTTCTTCAATCTCAATTTTTCCGATGTAAGAGCTTCTACCGGGAAGATTTCGGACCACGTCAAGTCGGTGGCCTTTCATCAAGCCCGAATCAGCCCCGACGGAAATCTCCAGCCAGCCGTTGGGCCTGACTTCGGTGACAATTCCTTGAACTCCGGCGGGAGCCACACCGGTATAATCGCCCGGCACAGGCTTGAGGCCATGTATTCTCAGCACTTCAATGGCATCTTGATAATCCTTGGCGAGTTTTTCGCCGACAGATCGGTACGTTGCCAAGTCCAAAGCGAGTCCGTGCGCTTCATCCGTCTTGGCGACGAGATTCGAGTACAGCGTTGCCCAATCCTCCTGAGCGGATCGCAAATCTTTGCGTAGGCCATCAACTTCCGCTCGAAGCGACGCTTGGGTTTCATGTGAAAGTTTGACGGCGGCAATACCTTGCTCTTTGTCGGCTTTGAGCTGGGCAAGTTCCTCTTTGAAAGCCGTATTTTCCTTGTCAAGCTCCTCAACCTTGGTGGTCAAATTCGCAATGACCGCCGCGCGTCGCGTCAACTCCTCGTCAAGGCCCCGTCGGATGTCATCCCGCGCGTCCACAAGCTGTTTCGCCTGTGTTTTCGTTTCGTTCAGGGTCGCCTCCAGTTGCGCGCAGCGGGCTTTCCAGTTCGTGTGCGTCGCATAAATGACCACCGAGAAGCCCATGAACATAACGCTCATGATAAAGATCAACACGATGAACATTTTACCAATCAAGTTCATATAGCACCTTTCCTCGTTACCGTGCAACTATCGAGATGGACGAAGTGGACTTCGGGGACATGGAACCGACGCCGGGCCGCCGACCGTCGTACAAGTATAAGCGGAAAAAGCGACATTGTCAAAAAAATTCCTCTCCTTTGCCGTCCTGTAACCGCTCTGCCTTGCACTTATCGGCGTTTTCTCAAAAAACAAGTAGTGCTTCTTATCAACTTTATCCTGTTTGTTCAAATTTTTTTCCCAAAAGAAGTCCTATCCCGAAGGGCGTCGGCGATTTTCTGGCCAATCCGACATGTGTGTACCCTCATTATCGTTTCCGTCAATCGCTACAAACAGCTATTTGCCACAGGACACCGGCATTGGAATCGCTCTTGGGAGAATTTTTGGCAGTTTTTGGCAAAAAATTACTCATTTCTCTTTCTTCCCATGATGGCCGTGGTATAATACACTGGACGTATCTTGGCGATTTAACTTCCCAGCCTTGCTTGAAAACACTATCTGAAAACGCTTTTTTACATGCCAACAAGAAGACTTCGACTTGCGGTTCTCATTTCCGGGACAGGCCGGACGTTGAAAAATTTTATCGACCTGATCGACGCCGGAAAGCTGTCGGCGGAGATTCCCGTGGTCATCTCCAGCGCGCCGAACGCGAGTGGCCTTCAGTATGCGGAAGAAGATGGTGATATGGATATCGAAATCGTCGAACGCTCCCAGTTTGAGAGTTTGGAAACGTTTAGTGAGGCCAATTTTGAGATTTGTCGCCGTTATGGGGTTCATTACGTCATTCTGGCAGGATACGTCAAATTCCTGAAAATCCCTAAAGATTTTGAAAATCGCGTACTGAATATCCATCCATCTTTGATCCCAGCCTTTTGCGGTCACGGTTTTTATGGCGACATCGTTCATTCCAAGGCGATAGAATATGGCGTGAAAATCAGTGGCTGCACCGTCCACTTCGTGGACCTCGGCTATGACAGCGGCCCCATTATCCTCCAGAAATCGGTTGTAGTGAAGGACGATGACACGGTGGCTACGCTCAATCAACGTGTCTTCGAGGTCGAGTGCATCGCCTACCCTGAAGCCATTGAGCTTTTGGCCGAAGGCCGGGTCACGCTCAAGGGCCGACGTGTCTTCATCAGGCCACCGGAAAACGACGAATTCGACATGTAACGTGAGCTTTGCTCAATGAGAAAGGAGACGGTCATGCCTCGCTATTTTTTGATTTTGATCTTGTCTTTGCCGTTATTCCTTTTCGCCGCAAGTACGATTTTGGCCAAAGAGCCTGACGAAAAGCAGGCCGACAAGCCCGATGAACATGCGTGGCGACAGCTCTTTGACGGCAAAACGCTCAAAGGTTGGACCGTGCCCCAATTTGGCGGCGACGGCGAAGTCAAGGTTGAAAAAGGCTGCCTCGTGATCGGACAAGGGGCGATGATGACCGGCGTGAAATACACAAACGTCTTCCCGCAACTTGACTACGAGATTCGCTTTGAAGCCAAGCGGACGGTCGGCGGCGACTTTTTTGCCGCGTTGACTTTTCCTCACAGGGATAAGGCTTGCACGTTTGTCAATGGTGGCTGGGGCGGCGGCACGGTCGGCCTGAGTTGCATTGAGGGCCGGGACGCTTCAGAAAACGAAACGGCGGCCTTCCATGAATTCCAAGACGATCAATGGTATCAGTTCCGGGTGCGCGTCACCACCGCCAAGATAGATGTCTGGGTTCTTGACCCGCCCAACAATGGTGGCAAAGCCCCCACACGCAAGGAGACGCATCTTGTCGATTTTGAAGTCGGCGACAAAGAGCTTTCGCTCCGCGATGAAACAACGCTGTATAGGCCGCTGGGCATTTGCACATGGAGCACAGAAGGAGTGTTACGCGACATTGAGTATCGCAAGCTCAAACCAGAAGAAGTTGCCGGTAAGCCTCTTTAGAGCAAATCACAAATTCGTGTACAGTACGGCTCCCCGTTGGTCGCTACGAACAAGATTCTCGCCACCGCACACAAATACGGGAGTCGCTCTAGCCGATCTCATACCGTGCCGTCGACAGGTAGCGTTCGCCTGAATCGGGCAGAATGACGACAATCGTTTTGCCCCGGAATCCTTTTTCTTGGGCTAATTTTGCCGCCGCTGCAACGGCTGCGCCGCTGGACACACCGCACAAAATGCCTTCTTCGCTGGCCAAACGCCGGGCCACCGAAATCGCAGTGTTGCCATCCACGGCAACCGCGCGGTCAACCAACGAGAGGTCTAGGGTTTCGGGGATGAAGCCCGCACCGATCCCACGAATTTTGTGCGGGCCGGGCTTCAGGGAAATGCCCGCCAGATGCTGGGTGATAACCGGACTTTCTTTCGGTTCGACGGCCACCGACAGGATCGGCTTACCTTGGCTCTTCTTGATATAACGGGAAATACCGGTAAGCGTACCGCCTGTACCCACACCCGCCACGATCACGTCAACCGTGCCGTCCGTGTCGAACCAAATTTCTTGGCCTGTGGTCTTTTCATGGATGGCCGGGTTAGCCTGATTCCGAAATTGATCGACGAGAAAAAAATTGCTCGGATTTTCTTCGACCAGCTTTTCAACGCGACGAATCGCTCCGATCATTCCTTCCGTGGCCGGAGTCAAAAGCAGCTTCGCACCGAGCATTTTGAGTAGGTTTTGCTGCTCCACGCCCACCGAATTTGGCATGGCCAGAGTAAGCTGATAGCCCCGCGCAGCCGCCACGCCAGCCAACGCAAAACCCGTGTTGCCGCTGGTCGCTTCGATGATCTCTTGCCCTTTCCCAAGCAAACCTCGCTGCTCCGCGTCCCAAATGATGCTCGACGCAAGCCGACTTTTCACGGAACAAGACGGATTCTGCCCCTCGATTTTGGCCAACACCGTCGTGTGTTTCGTGCCGACAATGCGGTTCAGTCTGACCAACGGCGTGTTGCCGATCGAACGGGAACAGTCTTCAAATATGCGTGCCATGCTTGGGCCGTTTTTGAGACATGATATTACGGATCACTGCTTCATCGCTTTCGCCAGAATCTGCGACGTGCTAGGCCGCATGATCCGCGGGTCCACTTCATTGCCTTCCAACAGCGTTTTACGAACGTCCTTGCCGGAAATGAACACGGGTTTCTCATCCTTGTGATTTTCCATCAGATCAACTCGGCCAAGCGATTCGTAGTAGGCGGCGAACCCCACGTTCAGCGGCTTGATTTGCAGGTCGCCTGCGAGGTGATTGAATATCTCCTGAGCGTCAAAATCGCCCCAGATGGCCGTACCATCGTGATACGGGGCATCGGCGTGTTTTCGGCCCACAATCAAGTCGGTGAACCCGAAATTCTGCCGGTAGATCGCGTGCATGACCGCCTCTTTCGGGCCGCCGTAGAACATCTTAATGTCAAGCCCCAGCAAAACCACCCGATCTGGAGCAGCTCCGCCCACCTTTTTCCACAGATCGGCATCGCTGTCCCCCTCGCCCAGCGAACGGTTCTCGATCAAGGCCTCGTAGGTTCTCATACGCACATCGGCGTTTACGTCGTCGCCTTTCGTTTCGCCGACCAATGGATTCAGGCAAGCACCGGCATTAAATCCTTGCCGCAGCAGTTCTTCAAGGCCGTAAACCAAGGCGTATTCATGAGCACGGTGCAACGGATTACGTGTCTGAAAAGCCACAACTCGCTCCCAGCCTTTGGAGTCCAGCAGTTTGCGAACATCGGACGGCGAAAGTACGTATTTTCCGAAAGTCGGGTTCAGGGGTTGCGGCAAAACCATGATTGAGCCGCCTACCAAGTGCGTTTTGTCGGCATCTTGCTTGAGCACCATGTCTGCGCCCGGATGATCCGTGCGCTCTGTCAGATACACGCTTTTGAGATACTTCGCTTTGTCCCAAGCGAAAATGCTGGACAGAGTCAGGATGGCCACCGTTTCGCCAGCGGAATTGGTGACGGCGACATCTTGCCCCGGCACGAGCTGCTGGGCTAACTCTGCGGTGACGGGCAGAGAAAGCGGAATCGTCCACGCATAGACTTTCCCGTTATTGTCAATGACGCCTTCATCCAAAACGCGGTTGAACGTCGCCTCATCCATTGGCCCGGTCAAAGGGGAAAGGCCGCCATCGCCGAAGCGATAGACCGTCGAAAGATCGGCGTCGCTCACCGGCAGTTTGGCGAGGTTTTGTGCCCCGGCCTTGAAGGAATCAATGTCACACGCTGCAACGGTGCGCTGAACTGGTTCGGACAAGCCGCCATGAGGGAGAATCAGTGCCATGATTGTAGGGTAAAGCAAGGTTTGTCAGGGCACAAAGCGAGCGTTCTGGCGGATTCGACACCGCACTCGTTTACGCTCCATGCTCCGAGAAGTTGTTGGAGTCTGCCGTCTGACGAATCAAGTCGGCAAAAGTGACGTTATGTAAAAAATTTTGGCGGCATTGCTCGGCAGCATCCCAGACTCTGTTAAGAACAATCGCCGCATCAGATTCGATACCGTCCTGATTCATCGACCTCTTTCCGCTCGACACCGGCGCATCGATAATATCCATGACTTGCGCGAGCGTGATGTCCTCCGGCCTCATTTTAAGCCTATATCCCCCGGAAGCACCGCGCGTGCTTTCAACGATACCGGCTCCTTTGAGTTGCAAGAGAATCTGCACTAAAAACCGCGGAGGCACCGCGTGCCGCTCGGAAATCGAACGGATGCGTACAGGCTCCGAGGAATGCTGATGCACGGCCAATTCCATCACGGCAATGCAAGCGTATTCGGTTTTTGCAGAAATCTTCAGTGCCATACGAACGGGGCAATGGGGAATGAAATCAAAGTTATATCACAAACGGGCACAAATTCCCGAAGCACCGCCTTTCAACCCTGCGGTTTGTCAAAAAATCCAACGCCGGAAGGCTGCTCCCACTCGACGAAACCGCGGCAGACGCAAGCGGTACCCGGCAAAATCTTCCGCTTGTGATCATTTGCCACCGGGTTTTGCGCGAAAGCGAGTGCCCTACGAAGCGGCTTGGCCTTGGTCTTTCAGCTTTCGGATCATCGCCGAAAGGCGGGATTTTTTTCTCGCCGCCGCATTCTTATGGATAATTTTCTTCGCGCCGGCCTGATCCAGCACCTTCACGGCCACACGGAAAAGGTTGTTGGCTTCGTCGATGTTCCCTTCTTTCACCGCCTTAATGACGCTTTTGCAGCGATTGCGAACAAACGAGCGACTCGCACGATTACGGTCACGGGTAGCGATATTCTGTCGAAGACGTTTTTTGGCACTTTTGATATTGGGCATGGCAACGAAATAAGACAATGCGTTAGGGATGTCAACCGTCATTCCCGCGTAACGAGCCGCATTCCACGAATGCGGGCCTGCAACAGGCCGCAACCGTCCTCTCGATACCGCCTGCGCGGGGCGACGGATTAAAGTTCTACCTCATACGGAAGCTCAATTATGACGCTTTTGGGCAACTTTGTCCAGTAGCTCCCCCAAATCTTTGTAGGAAAAATCGATGGCGGCCAGCTGAAGGCCGTATTGCTCGGCTTTTTCGTAGTCCTCCAGTGCGTATGCGAGCTTGGTGGCAAGATAAAGGGCCTTTTTCTTATCGTCGCCGGGCGACAGGATGGCTACGGCGTCTTGGTAGTGCGTCATGGCCAATTTGTACTGCTTGATCTTTTGAAAACACTGGCCTAGGGCAAGATTACACTCGCCGGCCCTACTCTGGTCGGGCTTCGCAAGCTGAAATTCACCGATGGCTTCCTTGACCAAGTTTTTCTGTAAAAGCAAAGTCCCGTACTCAAAACGATAGCCTGTGTGGCTCGGATGCAGTTTGATCCGATGTTGGGCGAGTTCAATGTTTTTTCTCTCAAAATCCTCTTTGGCCCTTTCGAATTCCGGCTTGATCGCTTCGCGTCTGGCCGCATCTTTGGTTGCTGCGAACTCGTCTTTCAGCGCAACGACCAAGGTGTGAAATTTCTGCTTCTGCGTGTCCAGCAACCGCTCAACCATGTCCGGGGCCTTATCCGTCAGTTTGACGACTTGCAGATAGGCATTTTCCGCCTTGTCGTATTCCGCTTGCTGGTAATAGTGTTGGGCCAGCTCAAGATAATTGGCCAAATCATTGGGGTTCTTTTTTATGCGGCGTTCAATTTGTTCGACATACGAGAGTTGCCGCCCCATCGCATCCTGGTCTTCCGCGATGAGAGGCTCCCCGGAAGCCGCCCCGCGAACCTGTGCCATATCGCCGGTGGCAATTTTACTTTTATGGATTGTTTTTTCGACGGTCAGATCGTTGCGCATTTTGATGGCAGCCTGGTCCGTGGGCTTCACCTTCAGTATGCGAGCCACACAGACCATAGCCCCGTCATAATCGGCAATTTCTCTCAAGGCTTTGCAGCATATCCAGTTGGCATCCACGTCAAGCGGCTCGGCCTCCACGGCGGCGCGGTAGTATTCAATCGCAACGTCATGGTAGCCCAGCTCTTCGCACGACCCGCCCGCCGCGAGCAAAGCCCCCACATCCCACGGATTCGCTTGGAGTGCCTCCACTGCCGACTTGAACGACTGACCGGCCTTCTTGGCATTGACAGTCTTTTTCCCGCTCAGGAAGGAAAGAGCACCTTTCTTCTTTTTCTCGCCGTATTTTTTTTTCAAATTGGCAAGAAATGTTTTGAGATAAATGACATTGGAAGGATCACCCAAAACGCACGGAAGGAACATCAGGTTGGCATAGTCGTGCCCGCCGACGGCCATTTGCTTGTTGCCGTGGGCAAAATTTTGTTGCAATTTTGCCTTGTCAGCCGGACTGAGTGTCGGCTCGGAATTTGCCACGTTTTCGGTGTTGGAAATGCTCATAAAATTCAACGTCAGTAGAATCACAGCCCCTGCCTGCCCGCCGTCGACAGGGTACAATCCTCCAAAAGATAAGTGCCACCCAAGTACGCCCCCGCGCGTTCGTCCAGTATGCCCGAAAACAATCTTTTTTGCAAGCGTTTCCTAATGAAAAAAAGGCGAGTTTCTTTCCGATTCCTGTTTTTATTGATGCTCTGTACAGCGACACTCGGTATCGTGTCAGGCTGTTCCCGCCCCGATCCGACAACGAACAGGTCGCCTCGCAGCGAGCCGTCGGCATCCCCCTTGCGGATCGTGTCCACCGTGCCGAGCATTACGGAAGTCCTCTTCGACATTGGTGTCGGCGAGCTGGTTGTCGGCGACTCTGCGTTCACCAAGTTCCCGCCGGAAACGGCGAACATTCCGAAAATCGGCGGCCTCTATGACATGAACCTCGAAGCCATTGTCTCTTTGAATCCCGATCTGGTAATCACCTTGACGGAGAATTTGCCGCTCAGAGAAAGACTCAAGGATTTTGATCTGGAGACGCTTGTCGTCGATCACCGTAGCTTGGACGGCGTTCTCGATTCATACGATGCTATAGGCTGCCGTCTTGGTACTGAAATCCAGGCTGCCGCATTGAGAAGAAAAGCAATCCTCGTGGATAAATTGGGGGCGTTTGCCCAAGAATCCGCCACGCCGACAAAGCCCGTGCCCGTACTTCTGTGTGTTGACCGAATGCGAGGTACGGGCCGAATCCAAGGCCTGTTCGTGGCCGGTAACAATCCCTTCTATCAAGAGATCATTCGGCTGGCCGGGGGCGAGAATGTTGCCGCCAACATGGGACTCGCCTTTCCGAGCCTTTCCGCAGAAGGCATTGCCGATCTTGCGCCGGAAATTATCGTCGAACTGTACACGGGCGAAGGGATGACCACCATTTCCGAGGTAGATTTGGAAAAAAAGAAGGACCTGCTCGACGCTGCCCGAAATGACTGGAAAAAGCTGGAGGTGCATGTTCCGGCGGTGAAAAACGACAGAATTTTTGTGATTGCGGACGATTTTGCGACCATTCCCGGCCCGAGAACTCCCCTGCTGATCGAAAAGCTGGCCGCCATCCTAAAAAGCGTGGCTGAGACGCCCGAAAAGTAGAGTTTTTTGCAAAGAGGCTTTTTTGTATGAGTTTTTTGCCACGGGGGGCTTGCCCAAACAAGCCGGCAAGGTATACTCCCACGCTCGGTGCTTGGGGGAAAACCACAGAGAAGCAAGGCTTTTTGTCTACATGCTTTGAGCATCTGTCCCTCTTGACATGTTCGGACGAGGCGATAGATTTACCGGCTCCCCCGTTGGTTTGGGCATCGGCGTTCGCCGTGCTTCGACTGCGGGCGGGGTGATGATGTTTGGCAAATGGATCAGAGCAGAACTTAGCGGAGATGGCCGTGACGGGACTCGGACAAGAAATTATTCGGATACGGATGGAAGCCTTTGATCACGCAATTCTCGATCAAAGTGCCGGTGAAATAGTTGACACGGCAAAGAGGACAGGCTCTGTTGTTCGCGGGCCTATTCCGATCCCCACTCGCATTGAGCGCTACACGGTTCTTTCGAGTCCGCATGTCGATAAAAAAGCGAGGCAGCAGTACGAAATTCGCACTCACAAGCGAGTTATTGACATTGTTCAGGCGACAGCCAAGACGATTGATGCCCTGAACAAGCTCACCCTCCCCGCTGGTGTGGACATCAAGATCAAAGCAACTGGAAGCAAGTAGTTGTGTGCTTGTATATGCTTGGTTTTTCGCGGGCATTGGATTCGCTCGTAAGGGGCTTGAAAGTTTAACGATAAGGCGCAGAGCAATGGGAATTGGATTATTAGGCCAAAAGGTTGGTTGCACACAGTTGTACACGGAGTCCGGCGAGGTGGTTCCAGTGACAGTGCTTCAGGTGGGGCCGTGTAACGTTCTTCAGATTCGCACGAAAGAAAGAGACGGATACGAAGCGATTCAGGTGGGTTTTTTGGATAAGTCGAGGGCTCGTGCTGCGCGAAGTGAGCGTGGCCAAGTTGCGGCCATTGAAAGTAAAAGGCGGAGGAAATCCCTTGCCGCTGGTCTTGAGCCGTCACCGAAGCCTGACTGCGAGCCAAAGAAATTTATTCGAGAATTTAAGGTTCCTGTTGAGAGTTTTAGTGTTGGCCAAGTGCTGACTGTGGATGTTTTTGACGAGGCCATTTCGGTCGATGTTACGGCTATCAGTAAGGGGTCGGGCTATTCAGGTGTGATGAAGCGTCATAATTTCGCTGGCCAGAGGGCGTCTCACGGCGTTAAAAAGTGCCACCGGCATCTCGGCAGCACGGGATGTAGTGCTTTTCCCAGTAGAACTCCGAAAGGAAAAAAGATGCCGGGGCAGTATGGTTGCGATCAAGTGACCGTTCGGAACCAGAAGATTGTGATGTTGGACAAAGAGAATAATTTGCTCGTGCTTCGGGGTGCTGTTCCTGGCCCTGTTGGCGGTTTTGTGAAAATCAATGCGACAAATATGTTGCCGGCTCCGAAGAATAATCCTTGGAGGGTATCTCCGAGAGGGTAGTTTTGGATTCGGGGTTTGGTTAGGTTGTCTGCAAGAGCATGTTTGAGAGGTTGTAAGGTGCATTATGCCCAATGTTGAATTGCCCGTTTATGACAGAACCGGAGCGGAAGTAGCAAAATTTTCGATTGACACAGACGCCATTGCTACGCATGTCAGTGCTCAGCTTCTGCATGATGCGGTTGTCATGTATCGCGCGAATTTACGCCAAGGCTCTGCGAAAACCAAATCAAGGGCTGAAGTTGCCGGTCATAAAAAGAAAATGTACAAGCAGAAAGGTACGGGCAATGCGCGTGCCGGTCATCGTCGCAGTGGAGTTCGTAGAGGTGGTGGCCATATTTTTGCTAAGCAACCGCGAGACTGGTCGTATCGTTTGCCGAGGAAGGCTTTGAGGGCGGCAACGAGAATGGCGATGCTTTCAAAGATTCAGGATAAAGAAGTGGTTTTACTTGACTCTTTGTCGATTGATGTGCCAAAAACGAAAGAAGTGGCAACAGTTTTGAAGAATTTGGGCCTGAACTCTTCGGTGTTGGTTGCACTTGAGACGCATAACACGGATTTGCATAAAAGTTTTAGAAATATTGCGGGGGTTTGCGTTCTGCCGGTCAGTGACCTGAATGCCTATCAGCTTCTACGGCCGAAACGATTATTGCTCACAAAGCACGCGCTTGAGTTATTTGTCGAGAATGCCAAACAGAGTAAAAACAAAGAATAGGTGTCACGCTAGGCCTTTTTGCCCTTCATTTTCTTGGCCTTATTTATCGTTAAACCATGACTCAATGTAAAGACATTACCAAGGTGAATTTGGCCTTGGAGCCCTACCAGATCATTCTGAGGCCGCTTGTTACTGAGAAAGGTTATGCTCTTGCCGAGCGTGACAACATTTATTTTTTTGAAGTAAACAAGTTGGCGAACAAGAATCAAATCAAAGAGGCGGTCGAGGCTCTCTTTGAAGTCAAGGTCGTGGAGGTGCGTACGCAGAATAGAAAAGGCAAGAAAGTGCGTTCACGACGCGGTTCGTATGGAAAGCGAAAAGACTGGAAAAAAGCCTTGGTTAAACTTGATGCTGAGCACAGAATTAACTATTTCTAACGGTCATTCACTTTTGCGAAGGTTACTCGAATAGGTCAAGGTCTTACAATGGGCGTTAAAAAATATAAAGCCAATAACGCGGCTCGAAGGAACATAAGCGTTTCTGATTTCAAGGAATTAACAAAAGGCGCGAAAGCGGAAAAATCACTTTTGGAGCCAAAGCGTCGTACCAACGGTCGAAACAATCAAGGTGTTATTACGGTGCGCCATCGTGGTGGTGGGCATAAGAGACAACTGCGAAAAGTTGACTTTAGAAGAAATAAGGACGGTGTCCCTGCAATCGTTGATTCAATTCAATACGACCCGAATCGTTCGGCGAGAATTGCTTTGCTTCACTATGAAGATGGTGTTAAACGCTACATTTTGGCTCCTGAAAGTTTGAAAAAAGGCGACAAGGTGATGAGTGGCCCGGATGCCCCTCCTGTGATTGGAAATTGCCTGCCATTAGCCGCGATACCTCTCGGTACTGAAATCCATAATGTCGAAATGCAGCCCAATGCCGGTGCTGTGCTGTGCCGTAGTGCTGGCTCAAAGGCAACGTTGGTTGCTCGCGACGCATCCGCGGGCTGGGCGCAACTTAAAATGCCAAGCGGAGAAATACGGCGTATACCCGTTTTTTGCCGAGCTACCATTGGCTTTGTGAGCAATGCGGAACACATGAATATTGTGATCGGTAAGGCAGGTCGGAAGCGTTGGCTTGGTCGGCGTCCTTATGTCCGCGGTGCGGCAATGAACCCCATTGATCACCCGCATGGTGGCGGTGAAGGACGAACGAAGGGGGGTCGGCATCCCGTGTCGCCAACCGGTAAGCCAACGAAGGGTACATCCACGAGGAAGAAACGAAAGCCGTCAAATAAATCGATTTTGCGAAGGCGTGAGAGTAAGCGATACGGGGTATTAAAACTTTCCTGAATATCTTCTCCCCCTCCATGACACAGAGCTTTTTTGCTGTAGAATCCCGCTTTATCACTGCTATCATACGAAGACGACATGAGCAGATCAATTAAAAAAGGCCCTTTTGTTGACCCCAAACTTTTTTCAAAAGTGGAGCGGTTGGATAGTGCTGGAAAGAAAGAGCCTATCAAAACTTGGGCTAGATCAAGTACGATTGTCCCAGAGTTTGTCGGCCATACGTTTATGGTTCACAATGGGAAACTTTTTATGAAAGTTTTTGTTACCGAGGAAATGGTGGGACACAAGTTGGGTGAGTTTTCTTTGACACGCGTATTTCGTGGGCATGGCGGAAAAGGCGGAAAGAAGTAAAGTAGGGGTGGGTGGGGAGATTTGATTTTTCGATTGTGAGGAAAAAATGCCAACTACGGATAAGTCTTATTCTGCAAAACTGCGGTATGCACAAATGAGTGCCCAAAAGATTAGGCCTTTGGCCGATCTTGTGCGAGGGAAGTTTGCCGATGAAGCTCTTGAACTTTTGTCATGTTATCCCAATCGAGGTGCGCGGCTTGTTGAGCAAGTTATTCGTAGTGCGGTAGCAAATGCTGAAGATCGTAAGGCTTCCAATGTTTCCGATTTAGAGGTTTTGGAAGTTCGGGTTGATGGAGGTCCGGTCATAAAGCGTTTTAGGCCTAAATCCCGTGGTTCGTCAAGCGTGATTCTCAAGAGATTGTCGCATATTACTGTTGTTGTCGGTTAGTTCTTTTTTGTTGTTTTGATACGGTATTGTTCACCAAGAGTAGAGACTTAAAATGGGGCAGAAAGTTAATCCCGTTGCCTTTCGGACCGGCATAATGGAAGACTGGAAGAGTCGCTGGTATGCTTCCAAACGCGAGTTTGGCGAGTTGCTTGTGGAGGACAAGCGAATCCGAGATTTTATTAAAAAGCGGAAAGACCCAACGGATAAGTTTGGCAAGCCCATGTATCCGTCTGTTGCGAAGATTGAGATTGAAAGGACACGCGACGAAGTAAGAGTTATTCTTTTTTCGGCAAAGCCTGGTGTAATGATTGGCCGCAGGGGTGAAAAAATAGAAGAATTGCAGAACGATTTGCAGAAAATCACGGGACGGAGAATTAATCTGAAAATCGAAGAAGTTGCTCGCCCAGATATTGTAGCTCAGTTGGTTGCTGAAGATATTGGCGAACAGCTTGTTAAAAGAGTTGGATTTCGCCGCACCATGAAACGTGCAATGGAGCAGGCGATGGAAGGCGGAGCAAAAGGTATCAAAGTCATGCTTTCTGGTAGGTTGGGTGGTGCGGATATGGCTCGTTGCGAAAAGCAGATATCCGGGTCAATTCCCCTTTCCACACTTCGGGCGAAAATTGATTATGGATTTCATGAAGCCAAAATCGCTCAAGGGCATATTGGCATACAAGTCTGGATTAACCAAGGTGAATATAGTGAGGTAGACAATGGCGCGAATGCCCAAGCGAGTCAAGCACCGAAAAGTGCAAAGAGGTCGTATAAAAGGTGAAGCTACCAGAGGGAATTCTGTGGTTTTTGGTGAATATGGCCTGCAAACTGTTGAAGGAGGCTGGATAAATGCCGCGACAATTGAAGCGGGGCGCATTGCGGCCCAGCAGTATCTTCGTTCGGATGGTAGGTTGTACATAAGAATTTTCCCGCACAGGTCTGTGACCTCTATCCCTTTGGAAACTCGGATGGGAAAAGGAAAGGGCGAGCCTGAATATTGGGCGGCTGTCGTTCGGCCAGGTACAGTGATGTATGAAATTTCAGGCGTCCCGGAAGAAACCGCAAAGTTGTGTTTTAATCGTCTTGCCCATAAAATGCCGGTGAAATGCCGGCTTGTAAAAAGGAAGTCGATGTGATTTCGCAGTGCTGCTGCGAAGGTTGGTTTACGGCGGGGCTGATGGGATTGCGGCTTTGTGTCAGAGGTGGCGGGTCCGGTGTTCTCGGATTAGCAAGGAGTTTATTTTTGAGGTATTTTCCTATGAAAGCTGCAAAATTCAGCGATTTGCTGGAGATGGGTAATGACCAACTCGAAGCTGTTTTAAAAGAAGCGAAAGACAATTTATTTCGCTTGCGTGTTCAATCACACATGGAAAGGCTTGATTCGCCGAGTGAAATAAGGAAGAACAAGGTGATTATTGCCAGAATCAAAACGATTCAAGCTATGCGCGGCAGTAAGTAGTTGTTGAGGTGATGTTGAAGTTTAACTTAATTGGCGGTTAGCAGGACATTCAAAATGCCTAAGAGAGTCATAATCGGTGTCGTGACAAGCGACAAGATGAAGAAAACTCGCCGTGTCGAGGTTTCACGCCTAGTGAAATATCCAATTTACGGAAAATATGTTAAGCGTTCTACTGTTTGTTACGTCCATGATGAGAATAATGACTCTTCGGTGGGCGACACGGTTGAAATAATTGAAAGTAGGCCGATGTCGAAGCTGAAGCGTTGGAAACTCTTGCGAGTCGTGAACAAAGGCAACGTCATCGATCTTGCTTCGCTGCGGTCATCGTCACTTGATAAGTAATTTATTGCGTTATATTTGGGACGGCTAGGGGTAGTATAATGATTCAAATGCAGACACGGTTGGATGTGGCAGACAATACTGGTGCGAAAGAGTTGATGTGTGTTAAGGTCCTCGGTGGTACGCACCGAAGATTCGCGGGACTCGGCGATGTCGTTGTTTGCTCTGTGAAATCTGTGATTCCCGGCAGTAATATAAAGAAAGGTGCCGTAGTCAAGGCGGTTATTGTTCGGGTGAAGCAGTCGTCGCGTCGCGATGATGGCAGTTATGTAAGGTTTGATTCCAATGCGGCCGTTTTAATTGATAATAATAAGAATCCTATTGGATCTCGTGTTTTCGGTGCTGTCGCTCGTGAACTTCGTGATAATGATCGCAAGAAGAAGGGAAAGGGTAAGGCACATGGGGAAGAAGGATTTGTCAAGATCATTAGTCTGGCAAGCGAAGTTGTTTGAGCCGAGTGAATGGAAGGTGGTTTTCGTTGCCCTTTGTCTTTGGATTTGATTTATGCGTATTTCGAAAAATGATTTGGTCGTGGTTTTGTGTGGTTCAGATCGCGGCAAAAAATCTCGCGTGATAGCTGTCGACAAAAGCGCAGGCACTGTTAAGGTGGAGGGTGTCCGTGTCGTGCATAAGCATGTACGCAGAAGCCGTAGAAATCCGCAAGGCGGAAGACTTTCGATGGAGATGTCGATACCACTTTCCAACGTGCAAATCATCTGCCCTGCTTGTGGAAAACCGACTAGGATTGCGGTAAGATATTCTGAGGATGGTGCGAAATATAGGGTTTGTAAAAAATGCAAAGGAGATATTAGTTTAGTGTCTCCGGCGCGGAACTGATTTTTTATCCATGAGTTTGTTGCGCAAATTTCCGCAGCGGGAGAGATGGACGATGAGCGTACCTCGCTTAAAAGAAAAATACGAAAACGAAATTATTTCTCTCTTAAAGGATAAATTTAAGCGGGAGAACACTATGTCTTTGCCCCGTCTTCAAAAAATTGTCGTCAACATGGGTGTTGGCAGCAATTTGAGCGAGAAAAAGTACATGGAAGAGGCTGTCGACGTCTTGGGGCAGATTACAGGCCAGAAGCCTATCGTGACGAAGGCCAGAAAGTCGATTGCGAATTTTCGCCTTCGTGAGGGTATGAATGTAGGTTGTATGGTGACGTTGAGAGGGGCGAGAATGTTTGAATTTTTGGATCGTCTCATTTCGATTGCTTTGCCTCGCGTTCGTGATTTTCAAGGCTTAAATCCGAAAAGTTTTGATGGGCGTGGCAATTACAACTTGGGAATTACTGAATTTTTGGTTTTTCCTGAATTGAATCCTGACAAGTATTCAAAAAGTCAAGGTATGAATGTTACTTTTGTCTGTCGTGGCGATAGCGATGATGAATCGCGTGAAATGCTCAAAGCCTTTGGTATGCCATTCAGGAACATCGAAGTGCCAAAGAAGAAATAACCTGTAACACGTTGAGTAAAATGGCAAGTAAAGCAAAGATCAATAAAGCCAATCAAAAGCCAAAGTATTCAAGCCGATCTGAGAATCGATGTAAACTTTGTGGGCGGCCGCGTGCAGTTTATCGCAAGTTTGGGATATGTCGCATTTGTTTTCGGAATTTAGCTAATCAGGGTCTTATTCCCGGCGTTAAGAAGGCTAGCTGGTAACTGGCGTATTAAGGAGTTTTATCACCATGATGACCGATCCGATTGCTGATATGCTGACGCGTATTAGAAATGCTGTTAAAATCGACAAGCCATCTGTCGATATTCCTTTTTCTCGCGAGAAAAAGGGCATTGCGGATGCTCTCAAGAGAGAAGGGTATATTTGGGATTTTGAAATTGTCGAGACCACGCAGCCGTCCGCTTTGCGTGTTCATCTCAAATATGGCCCAAATGCTGAGCGTGTCATCAATCACATCAGGCGAGTGAGTAAACCCGGTAGTCGTAGTTATGTTTCTGTTGCTGGGCTCAAACCGGTTTTGAATGGGTTAGGGATTCGTATTCTCAATACGAACCGTGGTGTCTTGAGCGATAGAGAAGCGAGGTTGAAAAACGTGGGCGGGGAAGTTATTTGTCAAGTTTGGTAGTTGTTTCTTAACGTTTGCTTTGAATTCATACTGAGTTAGGTCCATGTCTAGAATTGGTAAAAAGCCGATTGCGGTTCCGCCCAATGTTAAAATTGTAATTGAGGGACAAACGCTTTCCGTGGAGGGCCCGTTGGGCAAATTGCAGCAGTGGTTTAGCGATAATGTAGCTGTTCATTATGATGTGAAAGCCGCTTCTTTGACTGTCGACAAATCAAACTCGACACGCACCGCTTCGGCTATGCACGGTCTTTATCGTGCTCTCTTCCAAAACATGGTGGTCGGTGTGACTTCAGGCTATGAGAGGAAACTTGAGATATTTGGTACCGGTTATATTTTTGCTGTAGCTGGGAGTGTTTTGCAGATTCGAGCCGGTTTCGCCCATGAAGTACACATGAACATTCCAGCCGGGCTAAAAGTAACATGCCCGGACCAAATGCACGTCACAATTAACGGCATCGATAAGCAGTTGGTTGGCCAGTTCGCAGCAAATGTTCGCTCTGTGCGCAAAGCGGAACCTTATTTGGGCAAAGGCATTAAATACGATGGCGAAGTGATTCGACGGAAGGAATCCAAAGCGGCGGCTAAGAAATAATTTTACTTTTTGTGCGTGTTCGTGCTGGTAGAAAGAAAAGATGAAAAAGTACAAGCAAATTAACAGGCAGCGTAAGAATCGCGTACTGCGAGTTTCTAATGCCGTCAAGAGATATTCGACGAGGCCGAGGCTTTGCGTCTTCCGTAGCAATACGAATATTTATGCACAGATAATTGATGACATGAACTCTCGCACCTTGGTCTCGGCGAGTACTCGAGATAAATCGCTGAGTCAGGCCATCGCTGATAACGGCACAAATACTGGAAATTGCGCAGCGGCAGCAGTTGTCGGTGAAGAGATTGCCAAACGTGCTTTGGAGGCCGGAATCAGGCAGGTGGCTTTCGACCGTCATGGTTTCAAGTATCATGGTCGAATACAGGCACTCGCGGATGCCGCAAGGAGAGCGGGTTTGGATATTGGAAGTGCTGGTGAGCAAAAAATATCGACGAAGCCAAAGAATGATTCTTCGGCGAAAACCAAAGTCTCTAAAGCTGACAAGATTGCCGCAAAAGCGGCCGCCGGGAAGTCTGCAAGTAAAAAATCAAATAAGTAACTGTTTGTAGATTATTATGAGTTCCAATTCAAGTGATGCTGCTCAGAGCGGTTTGGTGGATAAGGTGGTCAAGATTAAGCGTTGTGCCGCCGTTGTCAAAGGTGGTCGCCGTTTCAGCTTCGCTGCGCTAGTCGTAGTTGGTGATGAGCAGGGTCGCGTTGCCTGTGGCTATGGAAAAGCGAATGAGGTTCCTCCCGCAGTGGAAAAAGCCGTCAAGGAAGGTTCGCAAAAGTTGCAAACGGTCAATCTGGCAGGGACGACCATACCGCATGAAATTGTCGGACGGTCAGGTGCCGCGAGGGTTGTACTCGTTCCTGCAAATCCCGGTACGGGCGTTATTGCTGGCGCGGCGGTTCGGGCAGTTTGCGAGGCCTGTGGGATTCGTGATATTTTGACAAAAAGTTATGGGGCTTCAAACCCGACCAATGTTGTCAAAGCTACTATTGACGCTTTGATGAAACTGCGAACAAAATCAGAGGTCGAAAGGCTTCGAGGAGTGTCATTGTAATGAGAATTAACGATATAAACGAACAAGCCCGAGCAGCAAAGAAGCCTCGTCGGGTTGGGAGAGGTATTGGCTCTGGCCGAGGTAAGACAAGCCAGCGTGGTCACAAGGGTCAGGGTTCGCGTAGCGGTTCTTCCATGAATCCGGTTTTTGAAGGCGGACAAATGCCTTTGGCACGCCGTATCCCGAAACGCGGTTTTAACAACGCGGAATTCTCCGAAGTTGTCGTCACTGTGAATATCGGCGATTTGGAACTTTTCTTTGAAAAGGGCGATACAGTAAGTCCCGAAACGCTCAGGTCCAAGAAAGTCGTCAAAAACAGGTACGGCAAGATCAAAATTCTCGGCGACGGACAGTTGTCCAAAAATCTTGATGTAACGGCCCATGCCTTTTCCGCTTCAGCTAAAGAGCGAATCGAAGCCATCGGTGGGAAAGTTACGGTGCTGCCTGCCAAGAAACCCGTTGTTAAAAATAAAATGGGTTCACGATTGCGGGCTGCAAAAGTTGCGAAGTCGAAATCCTGATTTATGTGTGTTTTGAGTGGGTGAAAAGTGAAAAGGCTTGAATTGGACGGCTTCTTTTCACGGTTCACCCTTTTTTTGTGGCCAGTATGTTTTTTATGGCTTAAAATTTTGACGGTTGTCGTATCCCGACATCATCAAAACAGTTTTCTCGTGACTGGGGCCTGATTGAAGGGCAATTCTTATGATCCAAAAAATCCGTGTCATTTTCTCAATTCCTGAACTACGACAGAAAATTATGCTGACCTTGGGCCTCTTGGCCATTTATCGGATCGGCTGGTGGATTCCGCTTCCCATCATTGACCCTGAGACGATGCGACAAAAATGGGCAGGTTTCGAGGGTATCGGGGCCATGATGGCGCAGGTGTCTGTTTTCACGGGGACCCAATTTGAAATGTTGACCATTTTCGGCCTCGGAATCATGCCGTATATCTCAGCCTCCATTATTTTCCAGCTTTTGGCCACGGTTTGGGAGCCATTGGAAAAACTACAAAAAGAAGGTGAAAGTGGCCGAAAGAAAATCAACGAGTATACTCGTTACGCAACAATTGTCATCTGCTTGCTCCAGAGTTTCTTCTATATTATCACTATTGGACGGATGGGCATGTACAACATGGCATTGACCAATGCCGATGGCAGTATGCCCATAGCGTGGATTTTGACCGCCGTGCTGGTGATGACGGCGGGCACGGCCTTCTTGATGTGGCTTGGCGAGCAAATTGACGAATACGGAATAGGTAATGGCATCAGTCTCTTGATTATGGCTGGTATTATTGCGAACTTGCCATCCGCTTTAATGACACTCGGTGGTCGTCTGTACAACCCGGAAACCGGTTTTCGTCTCGGTAGCGATAACACTCAGATGGGCATTGAAGTTCTCCTTGTGCTCGCTGTGCTGTTCACGGCGGTGGTTGTGGGCGTTATTTTTATCACGAAAGGCCAGAGGCGTATTCCCACCCAGAGCGCAAAACATATTCGCGGGCGAAAGACATTTGGCGGAACACGGCAGTTCCTGCCTCTGAAAGTGAATCAGGCCGGTGTGATGCCGATTATCTTCGCCAGCAGCTTGCTTCTCTTTCCTCAAGCCTTGTTTACCGTGATGGCTGGCCAAAGTTATGGGGGATGGTTTGGATCGCTCGTATCCTTTTTCAACGGTATGTTCGAGAGACAAACGTTCGTCTATCTTCTCTCGTTTATCGCATTGATCTATTTCTTCTGCTATTTCTGGACGGCTGTGACCTTTAACCCGAAAGACATGGCGGAAAATCTGAAAAATTACGGTTCTTTCATCCCCGGCTACAGGCCTGGCACGACAACGGCGAATTATCTGGAAAAGGTGATGATTCGTATCACCTACGTCGGAGCCTCGTTCCTCGCTTTGATTGCCGTACTGCCGAACATCATTTCCACGTTTTTGGTCGGTGCGGAAAACTATTTGCTGGCGGGATTTTTCGGCGGCACAAGCCTTTTGATCGTGGTGAGCGTCGTCCTTGACTTGGTAGATAAGATCGATAGTCATCTTGTCATGCGAAATTACAAGGGTTTGCTCGAAAAATCGAAATAAACGCCCTATTCCTCCAACCCCATTTTTTCATCATGCGAATTGTCTTCATCGGTCCACCCGGCGCAGGAAAAGGAACTCAGGCAGAAAAAATTATCGCCAGATTTCATCCGGCACACTTATCGACTGGCGATATGCTTCGTGCGGCGAGGGATGCGAAAACGGAAATCGGTCTAAAAGCCGAGAAGTATATGTCGGCTGGTCAATTGGTTCCCGATGATGTTATTGTCGGAATCATTGCAGACCGGCTCAAAGAAGCTGACTGTCAGACAGGGTACTTGCTTGACGGTTTTCCACGTACTATTGCCCAGGCAGAGGCTTTGGACAAAATGCTGGGCGAAAAGGGCACGCCGTTGGACGTGGTACTTGAACTGCGTGTCCCCGATGAAGAACTGTTCCGCCGTCTGGCAGGCCGGGGGCGAGCCGACGACAAACCGGAAGTGATCCGTGAACGGCTTGTTGCCTACAACAATCAAACAAGCCCGCTCTTGGATTATTACGGTAAGCAAAATTTGCTCCAGACCATTGATGGCCTCGGCTCGGTCGAGGAAATTTTTGTTCGGATCGAAAAAATTCTTGATTCGTATAAATAAAAAACCTGCGGGCTATGTTCGGAAATAGGGGAGTTTGTGTTCAGCAAAAAATCCGCAGTAGAAATCGATAAAATGCGTCGTGCCGGCCTTCATGTTTGGCACGCATTGGAGATTGTACGCAGAATTATTCGCCCCGGTATTACGACGGGCGAAATTGATTTGCGGATAGAGGCATTTTTCGATGACATGCGGGCTATCCCTATTTTCAAGGGGGTGCCCGGTCGGGTGCCGTTTCCGGCGGTATCCTGCATTTGTGTGAATGAAGAGATTGTTCACGGCATTCCAAGCGATAGACAATTAGTCGAGGGCGATATTGTCAGTGTTGATACGGGCTGTAAGGTCAATGGCTGGTGCGGTGATTCCGCAACAACGTTGCCGGTCGGAAGAATCTCACCCGAAAAACAGCACTTGCTTGATGTCACGGAAAGAGCACTACAGATTGCCATTGAAGAAATCCCTCGTTGCGTTTATTGGAGCGAGGTTGCCCGAAAAATGGAGGCGTATGTAAAAGATAGCGGCTATTTTGTTGTTGAGTCCTTGGTCGGTCATGGGATTGGTCGGGAAATGCACGAAGGCCCGCAAGTTCCGAACTATGTTTCCCGTGAATTTCTAGAAGCTGAAGATTTTAAGCTCACGCCGGGAGTGGTAATTGCCGTGGAGCCGATGGTTAATGTCGGCACCAAGAAAGTTCATGCTCTCAAAGACCATTGGACTATGATCGCCTCCGACCGAAAGCCGAGTGCTCACTTCGAGCATACGCTGGCTGTGACCGCTAATGGCGTCAAAATTCTGACCGGCCCGCCGGAATCTGACGCAGAGAACCTTGATATTGCTCCGTACATAGACTGACCTCCGCGAGGAAAATGGAACGAGGGGCTTCTTGAGGAGATAGAAAATTTTGATCAGAGCGGAAAATACCGCGTCAAAATTTACATGCGGGTCGGTAAATTTTGCGAAGAGAGGAGAACGGTTGTGGCCAACGGGGAGTGTTTTGGATGCTCATGCCAGTGTTTGCAAAATACTATCTTTTTTGCAAATTTCTTGGTCTTTTGGGAGGGTCTCCTTGGCAAAGGGCAAGGAAGGCAATAAAATGCTCTTCTCTTTGGTTTGTCAGGGGCGGGTCGAGCACGTTCCGTGAAATCGGAATGTTCTTCGGCGATTGGTGTTGTTAATAGGATTGTGAAAGCCATGAAAGTTAGAGCGAGTATTCGGCGAATTTGCGAGAATTGCAAGGTGGTAAAACGCCGTGGGCGAGTTTACGTGATTTGTGTTAATCCACGCCACAAGCAGCGGCAGGGCTAGGTTGTTGTTGCTTGGTTTTTATGGCTTGTTGAGTTTTTTCGAGCAATGTAGATTTTGGAGATAGATTGATGCCGCGTCTTTTGGGTGTGGATATTCCGAACAATCGTCCGATAGTGGTTTCTTTGACCTACCTTTATGGTGTTGGTCCGGCCACGTCAAGAGAGCTTTGTCGGAAAGCGGGTATCGAGGCGACTGTTCGCGCGAAGGATCTTGGCGAAAATGACTTGGCCCGCTTGGCCTCTTTGCTCGACAATGACTACGTTGTCGAGGGGCAACTGAGGCGCCAGGTCAACCAGAATATCCAGCGATTGCGTGAGATTGGTTGCTATCGTGGCATGCGTCATCGCAAAGGGCTTCCGGTCAGGGGACAGCGCACAAGAACGAACGCAAGGACTCGCAAGGGGCCGAAAAAGACGGTCGCGGGGAAAAAAGGTGTCAAGGATTTGCGATGATTTGTGGTTTTTGTTATAATTTTTGCGTAATACGAACAGAGGGCATTTGAAGTGGCAAAAGCGGCTAAAAAGAAAAAGGTCAAGCGTAATGTTGCGGCGGGTGTGGCCCATGTTAAGGCTACGTTTAATAACACTACGGTGACCATTACGGACATGAAGGGAGATACTCTGTGTTGGTCGACGGCGGGCACATGTAATTTCAAGGGAAGTAGAAAAAGCACTCCTTTTGCAGGGCAGATGGCTGCTCAGCAGGCTGCGGATAAGGCCATGAAGTTTGGCATGAAGGAGGTTGAGGTTCGTGTGAATGGCCCCGGAAGTGGGCGGGAAAGTGCCATTACCGCGTTGCAGCAGGCCGGTTTGACGGTGAAAACAATTGAAGATGTGACTCCTTTGCCTCATAATGGTTGCCGTCCTAAAAAAAGAAGGCGTGTTTAGTCTCGGTGGGCAGGATTTGTTTTTGTAGGAATGGTATTCTCCGTAATTAGAACGATTTAGCAGTTTTTTATCAAATGGCTCGCAATACAGAGGCAGTCTGCCGAAAATGTCGACGTGAGGGTTTCAAGCTCAATCTAAAAGGTAGCCGGTGTGACACGGAGAAGTGTGCTTTCTCTCGCCGTTCTAATGCGCCCGGGATGCACGGTGCGCGTCGAGGAAAGTTGACGGATTATGGTCTTCACCTTCGTGAAAAGCAAAAAGTCAAAAATTATTACGGGGTTCTGGAAAAGCAGTTTAGGAAGTATTTTGCGATGGCGGAGAGGGCCAAGGGGAATACCGGTAAGGTTCTCATGGTGCTCTTGGAAAGACGGCTTGACAACATTGTGTATAAACTGGGATTTGGTTCCTCGCGTTCCCAGTCGCGTCAGTGGGTGTCCCACGGCCATATTTTGGTGAATGGCCGCCGTTGTGACATTCCGAGTTACCTTGTTAGGATGGGTGACGTCATTACCGTGCGAAACAGGCCTAAAAGTACCAAAGCCGTTAAAAATACGATTGATGAAGGTCTGAGAGGTGTCCCCGACTTCCTTTTTAGAGACAACGCTGACATTCCCAAAGGGATTGTGATGCGTTTGCCAACCTCTGACGATGTTCAGTTGCCGGTTGACTCAGCGTTGATCGTCGAGCTTTGTTCCAAGTAGGGCGATTTGTGAGTTTGTAAATAAAATTTGCCCCAGATGGATCGGTTTCTCTGGCGTACAGTGATTCTGGAATACGGCGAGGTTCCTTAGCTTCGTTGTGCTGCACAGGATCGTTGCTGCGGACCAAACTATTCAGGCAGGGCGGCAATCGAAACTTGGTCCGGTTTTGTTTCGTAGTTTGTTTCGCTTTGTGTTTAATTTGGAGGCTAGTTTATGCGTATTCGTTGGCGGGGTTTGGAACTTCCGAACAAAGTGATTTGTGATCGGGAAGTCCTGACAGTGACCTATGGCAAGTTTACCGCAGAGCCTTTTGAGCGAGGTTTCGGCCATACTATTGGGAATTGCCTTCGCCGCGTATTGCTCTCTAGTCTTGAGGGAAGCGCGGTGACGCGAATTAAGATCAAAAATGCCTTGCACGAGTTTTCTTCTCTTCAGGGCGTTTACGAAGACGTTACGGAGATCGCTCTTAATGTCAAGTCGCTTGTGGTGCGGTCACACGACGATAAACCCAAGGTGCTCCGAATTTCCAAAAGCACAAAAGGTCCCATCACGAGTGCCGACATTCATGGCGATGATGCGGTGGAAATTATTTGCAAGGATCATCATATCGCAACGTTGACGGACGATGTGCCTTTTGAAATGGAGCTTATTGTCGAGACAGGCCGCGGTTATGTGCCCGCGACGGAGCAATTGGCCTTCATTAGGGATAAAGGGATGGAGGTCGGTTTTATTCCGCTTGATGCCGCTTTCAGCCCTGTTGTCGCGGTTCGTTATACAGTCGAGGAGACACGGGTAGGGCAGAAAACGAATTATGAGAAAATGACAATCGAGATAACGACCGATGGTTCCATCGGGTCGGAACTGGCCTTGGTTGAGGGCACCAAAATTTTGCGTAAGCATTTGAATCCTTTTCTCCAATACGACAGGCTTGAGGCCAATGTGTTTTCCAAGGTGAAGACACTGGCTGGCAAAGGCGTTGATCCGACGCTGGAAGCGAAACTGATGATGACGCTGTCTGAGCTGAATCTTTCGGTCAGAGCGATGAATTGTTTGGAGAATGAAAAGATCGTTACGGTTCGAGATTTGGTCATGAATACTGAAGAGTCTTTGCTTGATGTCCGTAACTTCGGGGAAACAACTTTGACGGAAGTGAAGGAAAAACTTTCCGCTCTTGGCTTGCGACTTGGCATGAGATTTGCCGACTCCGGTTCTGTTTCGACACAAACCTTGGATTTTTAGTCGAGTTCACTTTTTTAGGTCTTCAGATAAAACACATAATGAGGCGACCGCCGGAGGCTCTTTTTTGAGGCCGGTAGCTTTATTGCACATTAACAGTTTTTAGATGAAGATAAATAAATATCTTTTGCTTTGAATCCGTTTTATCATGCGACACCTGAATAAAGGCCGTAAACTGGGCCGCAATCCAAGCCATCAACGAGCTTTGCTGCGAAATCTGATCATTGCGATTCTGATGACAGAACGTGATGCAGAAGGTGAAGATAATGCACCCAAGAATAGGGGACGTATTATCACCACGTTGCCGAAAGCGAAAGAAGTCAGACCGCTGCTCGAAAAATGTGTTACAATAGCAAAAAAGGCCCAGAAGCATTTGCAGGAGGCCAAGCAGTTTGAAATCCGAGCCGAAAGGGGAAGCACTGAGTGGAAAAAGTGGCGAGAAAGTGATGCCTGGAAGAACTGGAACAGGGCGATGGCTCCGGCCTTGGCGGCTCGTCGCCGTGCTCTTCAGATTATCGGCAATAAAGAGGCCGTCAGGATTCTATTCGACGTGGTGGCACCCACTTTTGTGGAACGCAATGGTGGATATACAAGGATTCTTAAACTTTTCAAGCCTAGACTGGGCGATGCGGGCAAGAGGGCCATTTTAGAATTTGTCGGTAAGAATGACCGGGTTCAGTCGCGTTCACAGCGAGTTAGTATCGAGAGTTAGGCGTTTTCTTGAACTGTGATTTCAAAAAATTTTACGTGTAATTAAAATTCAGGCTTTTGATTATACTAGAGCACTCGAAACAGTATGTAGAGATATTTGTTTTCGAGTGCCGTCTTTGAACCACGTTGATTTTGCGCATGTTGCCGTAAGTTTTGCCCAGACCAAAAATTCTTTACCTTACGGCATTTTTGCTTCTGTGACGCCTCTCCGGTTCAAGGGTGGCGATCTTGTTCGGCTTGCGAGCGGGAAGCGTTGGACCATCCAGAGATGTTACGATTTTGTTTCCGGCAAAGAATTTCTCTATATTCTGAATTTTTACGTCCCTCGGTTTATCGAGTTGACGTTGATGCAGAAGCTGGAAACCATCGTGCATGAATTGTATCATATCAGTCCAAAATTCGACGGCGATGTACGCCGTTTCAAGGGACGATGTTTTGCACACGGCGCATCCCAAAAAAAATTTGATTCAGTGGTGGCCGGTTTGGTCGAGTATTGGTTAAAACAAAACCCGCCTGAGGAAATCTGGGCTTTTCTCAAATTTCGATACCGTGAATTGACAGACATTTACGGTTCTTTGCATGGAACGCGAATATCTCCGCCCAAAATCATTCCTTGCCTTGAATGAAGGCATTGGTAGAAAACTTGGCTTGCATGTTCGCTTTCCACTCTTTCACTTTCTGCTCCGTTGTGGCATAATGACGGGCAGGGGGGATTCTGCGTGTATTCTGAAAAAACCTTGCCGCTCATGCCATCTCCGTTTTGAAAGTGGATGCGCTCTATGCACCCGAGTCGCTCGCCTCGTTTTCCAACCGGAGTACGATTTTCTATAACGCCTTCGAGAAAGGATTTATTATGAAAGCCATTTTTTGTTCGTTTTCCGCCTGCTTCCGCGTCATGGTCGTAACCTCGTTGTTTTCCTCGCAGGTCTGCGGTGAAGAGGCCATTAAGACACGTTATCCAACCAAAGACCGGGTCATCTCCGATTTTATCGTAACAGACTCGGCCTACGGTGCCAAAGCGAAAGCCGGTTTCGACAACCGCGAAGCATTTCAGAAAGCCATCGACGCCGCTTATGCCGCAGGAGGGGGTGTGGTGTACATCCCGGCGGGCAACTACGAATTTCGCAGTTCCAAGACCGCCACGATCAGGCCGAGAGGTGACAGACGAGGAGGCCGAAGAGGCGAAACGGCACAGCAGCCGGCGGCCCCACCGCAAACTTATGAATACGTGTTACAGCTCAAGCCCGGTGTTCAGCTTCGCGGCGATTGGGCCAATCCTGAAAAGAACGGCGGCAAAGTGCTCGGCACCATTTTGGCGGTGCGCACGGGTCAAGGCACGCAAAACAATCTGGACCGCTTCATCGAAATGTCCATGTCAACGGGAGTGACGAATCTGTCGATTTGGTATCCTGAGCAGAGGATCAAAGCGGTAAAGCCTTATCCGTGGTCCCTGTATCAAACGTCCGGCGACAGTGCGACGATGGAAAACGTTACGCTCGTCAATGCGTACAACGGCTTTTACTCAGCACCAAGCGAGTTGCATTACGTGTTGAACAGCTACATGACCGCTCTCAATACCGGCGTGGAAGTCCACGTTTGTACCGACATCGGACGGATCGAGAACGTCCATATCAATCCGAAATACTGGGCCAATTCCGGCCTGCCCGGCGCGCCTGCCCTGAAAGACGTGACTGCCTTCACTCGGGCCAACGGAACCGGGTATAAAATGCACCGCTCGGACTGGGAATACGTGTCGCACCTTTTTGTTTCGGGCTATAAAATGGGAATGTGGATCGGTAAAGAGCCGGGCAACCGCGCCACGCCGAACGCGCAATTTTTCGGCCTGCAAATCGATCACTGCGGCACGGGCATCTATGTGGAAGAAGCCAATCCCTACGGCCTTTTGATTTCCAATTCGTCTTTTGGAGCGGACGGTGATGGCGTGGCGGCGTATTTTTACAAAGATTTCAACACCTCGACGCAATTCAACGGCGTCGACTTCACCGGCCCCATCGTCAGCGATGGCCGTGAGGCGGGCGTGATTTCGTTTGAAAGTTGCACCTTCGACCAGTACGGCGAGTACGCACTGAAAATCAACGACGGCAACATTTTGCTCACGCAATGCGAGTTCAAACAGCCCAAAGGGCATGTTTACTTGGGCAAAGAAGCGAAATTGCTCAAATCCTTAAATTCGGGCCTGAAACGAAAATTGGATGTCAAAAATGAAAGTACGGCGACGGAAGTGATCTTGAATGCCGGAGACGAATACGTTTTCGAGCCGATTCCCAAAAACCTCAAAACGGATATTGCCGTTCACCCACGACCGAAATCAAGCCAAGTGTTCAAGGTCGATCTGCCCAGCGCTTCGGGCTTCAACAATAATGCGCCCACAGAAGACGTTGCTGCACGGTTGCAGGCCGCTTTGAATAAAGCGAAAGCGGCGGGCGGCGGAACGGTTTATCTGAAGGCAGGCCGCTATTTGATCGAAAGCCCTATCACCGTACCGTCGGGCGTGGAGTTGCGCGGTAATTGGGATGTTCAGCACCACACGCAGGGCGGCGGCACAGCACTGTTTACGAATTACGCCGGCGGAGAGGCGGGTGAGAAGGGCAAGTCGCTTGTACAACTGGAGGCCGACGCCGGTCTTCGCGGCCTGAATATCGTCCAAGCCAATTTGGTGACGGACGGATTTGACGCCAACAATCCTCGACCCACGCCGTTTTTGATTCAGGGACAAGGCCCGAATGTCTATGCCGTTAATGTAACGATTGCACTGGGGGACAAGGGAATTGATCTCGCTTCGCACAACACCAGTGGGCATTACGTCGATTATTTTGCAGGCGTGGTTGCGCGAGCGGGCATTTGGGTCGGCGGCGGAGCCGAAGGCGGATTTATCCGTAACATGCAGTTCAATCCTCACTACAGCTCAAGACTGCCGCAGGCGGGGCAAGGTTATCCCAATGTCAGTTTGATGCGCTATGTGCAAGCGAATTGCAGTCAGCTGAAATTTGCCGATGTGAAAAATCAGACGATTTTTAATAATTTCGTGTACGGCTCGGTTTATGGCATTCATTTCCTGCAAGACGCCATTACGGGCAAATATCCGGGCGAAATGGTCGTCATCGGCCACGGTTCGGACGGCTGCACGTTTTCGCTGTTTGTGGAAGATGCGGATAAAGACACGAAAATTATCGGTATCAATTCCGAACTGGTGAACACGCAAATTCAAGGGCAGGCCGTTCGCTCCTACGTGCGGATGGGCGACGAAGTTATGACTGCCAAGGTGCATCCAGAGGCCAAGTTGATTCTGTACAACACCGCGCTTTGGGGAAGCCCGACCGTGGGGGGCATTATCAATAACGGCATTGTCCGCTATCAGCAGGCGAATTTCCAGAGTCCCGGCAGTCCGGCCATTGATGTTCGTGGCGGCGAGGCCCATGCCTACACGTCGTATTTTCAACAAATGCGGCGAGGGGACGCCTACAGTGCCGGACGGCTGGCCGCTTCGCTCAAGGCACAAGGCAAATTGGTGGAACTGAGCAATAATCATTTTCCCGGATTTGAAGTGGAAAGTCAAAAGCCCAACGCGATAGGCATTAGCGGTTCGGATAGAAAATCTTCCGCTCCGCGCAAAAATTGAACCGATGGCACAAAACGCCACGGCGAGGGCCACCGCGTCGTGGTATCGCGCCCGGTCGCTGTTACAGGCCATTTTTTCGCGGAAGGTAGGTCGAGAATTTTTTACAGATCAATAAAAACCTTGGCAAGAAAGTGTTTTACAACAATCCTTTTAAGGCACTGGTGCAATGAATAAGCCGCTTATTGACCTCATTGGTGTCTATCGTCTTGATGATGACGATATCGATTATGAATATTACGGGGAAGTGTTCAATCCCCAAAATGCTCAAAACGTATATTTGGTGGAGATGTTGATTAGAAAGCCGCTTACAGAAGTAAGTATTGGTGAGATTACCCAAGAAAGTGATCTTCCGCTAGGATACAGGCAAGCTCCTTATGATGAGGTCTTTTTGAACGAACAGGGAACGGAAGTTATTTCTGAGAAAGGAATTACTTCGCCGTTCAGGCTTGCGTTTTTCTTTCATTACCTTGATTTTGAAAAACCAATGAAAACACCGTTCGGAGATGTCGTGCTGCCGTCTTGCCCGGATAATGGTATTCCGTCACGATTGAAGGGCAAAATAAAATACGTGGAGCCATAAGATAATCATTCCATTTTATTAAACCAAACCATGACCGAGAATTTTGAACCGAAAGTGATTGCCTTTGTTTGCAATTGGTGTACGTATCTAGGAGCCGACTTGGCCGGGACGAGCCGACTGGAATATCCGCCGAACATACGCATTATTCGCCTGCCCTGCACTGGCCGGATCGATTTCAATTTGATCGTGAAAGCCTTTGAGTCCGGGGCCGACTCCGTGCTCGTCAGCGGCTGCCATCCCGGCGACTGCCACTACACAAGCGGCAATTTCCACGCGAGGCGGCGTTGGATACTGTTCCGTTCGCTTTTGGACACGCTGGGAATCGATACGAACCGTGTAAACTTTTCGTGGATTTCCGCCGCCGAAGGCGCGAAATTTCAAAAATTCGTGACCGAGATCGTCGAAAAGACCCGCGAACTGGGACCTTACACGGCCATGAAGGAGATTGTGGCAGGATAGTTTCTCGCAAAGGTGCGGAAGACTTGTCACAATACTCCCTCCGTGCCTTTGCGCCTTGGCGAGAGAACAACCATGAAAAATCTCAGGCAACACCTACATCGGAGCGGTCGCTCCAACATGTATTCGCGCTCGAAATTCTCCAACTGGGGCACGTTCAATCCGTATTTTGCTGAGTTTCGCTCACGTTTGCATGATGCCAAACGAGTGGAGATCAACATCGCAGAAAAGCTGACCGTCAAAGTGTTTGAGCATCCACTGCATGAAGATTTTGTCCGGCCTGTGACAATAAAGGACATTGAGGCGACACTAAAGTCAATCCCGGAACAGTTTGTACGTTGTATTCGACAAGTGGCTTTATTGGGCGGCACGAAAAAACAAGACAAGACGGCGTTCAACATGTTTTATTATGGACTACATTATTGCGGCAGTGTTGCGCTGTGTGCCTTTCCGAAAAAATTTTTGAAGCAGTATTACAACAACGAACCGCCGCCGCTGGCCAAACAAGAATACGAACGAGTCCATGCCAAAATCTATCAGGAGGGACCTTCGTGGGTGCTGGAGTTGAACGAAAAAAGCCTGAAAGAATTTTATCTGCGTGACGTACTGATTCACGAAATCGGCCACGCCGTCGAATTTACCAAACGCCCCGCCGGAACTAACCTGACCGAAGAATTTGCCGAATGGTTCGTGCGAGAATACGGATTCCGGTATCAAACGCGCTAGAAAACCCGCCCGACCGGAAGTTTCGTGTCGCTTCACTTGCGGCCCGGACGGTTGTTGCGGAAACGGAAGTTCAGAACGAGCGGCGGCGTTTGGCCACGTCGGCCATGAATCGAGCCGAGGCGAGAATGCCGGCGTGAAAACTGCACAACGAAAATTTTTCGTTCGGCGAATGCGGGGCATCGTCATCTTGTCCCCAGCCGACCAAGAGCACCTCGGCATCAAGCACACGGTTGAACTCGGCGACAATAGGAATTGAGCCGCCTTCCCGCGTGAACACGGGCGGACAGGAAAAGGTTTTTTCCAGTGCATCGGACATCGGCGTCACAAACGTACTTTTATCCAGATCAAGTCTCATTCCGGCCGCGCCGTGCTGAATGACCAGTTCCCACGAAATTCCTTCGGGCATAAGCTCTACGAGAAACTGACGAATCGCCGCGGCAATTTTTTCCGGCTTCTGCTCGGGCACGAGCCGGCAGGAGAATTTCGCCGATGCCTTACTTGGTATGATCGTCTTCGAGCCTTCGCCTTGATAGCCTGTCGTGATGCCGTTGATGTCGAAGGTCGGTCGAGTCCAGCGGCGTTCATTTGTTGTAAAGCCTGCCTCGCCAAAACCTTTGGTCAGGCCGATTTTCTCAAAAAACAAGGCGTCGTCGAAAGGCAAGGTCGCAAACTGCCGCGTTTCACGATCCGTGAGTGGAATCACATCATCGTAAAAATGGGGAATCCGTACCATGCCGTTGTCGCCGATGAACTGCGAGAAGATTCTTGTCAGCGCGATGGCCGGGTTGAAAACAGAGCCGCCGAACGTGCCACTATGAAGATCGCGACTGGGGCCGGTCAGGAACAATTCGCAGGCCAAGATGCCACGAAGACCATAAGTGATCGTAGGCCGGCCCGGCGCGAACATGCTTGTGTCGCTTACCAAAACGCAGTCGCAGGCCAGTTTTTTCTGGCCTTCCTCGGACTTCAAAAACGCTTCCAGCCCACTACCGCCGCATTCTTCCTCGCCTTCGACGATGAACTTGAGTTGAAAAGGAAGCGTTCCCAACGTCTTGAGAAGTGATTCCGCTGCGAAAACGTGAGTCAAAAACTGGCCTTTGTCGTCCGTGGCACCGCGGGCATACACATCGCCGTCACACACAGTCGGCTCGAAGGGCGGCGACTTCCAGAGTTCCAACGGGTCAGGCGGCTGGACATCGTAATGGCCGTAGACCAAAATCGTTGGAGCGTCGGGCACGGGCGGCGATTCGGCATAGACCATAGGATAGCCCGCCGCGACTGCGATCAGTTCGGCCTTGAGGCCTAGGCTTACGAATCGCTGCAAAAACCATTCGGCGGCACGAAACATGTCATCTTTGTGCTCTTCGATAGCACTGACGCTGGGAATGCGCAGCACGTCAAACAAAAGAGACTCGAATTCCTGTTTATGTTCCGCAATATATTCTTCAAAGGTCATTGAGACTGAAATGAGAGCGAGTTAAAGATGGCTGTGATCGTAACGTACAAACGACACCGTCGACAATATATCGGCGATTTTTTCTGATTTTGTCAAACAAACGAAAAAAGTGGCACGCTTCCGGGAGTTGCCGTGGGGGCTTGCCTCACATTTTTCACGCTCTCGCCTCCAAAAGCACATTGGAGCAAGTCTTCAACCGGGGCCTGACCGGGGGGGCAATGATGGTGACCGAACAAGTTTATTTTACTTCCAACAATCTTTCCAGCGAGCCATGATCGGGATTCACCGCCACGACCTTGCCATCCGGGCCGACGACGATCATCGTTGGGACGTCGAACACGCCGTACCGTTCGCAGACCGACCCGCCGGGATCGGTACGCAGTTGAATCCAGCCCATCTCGCCGTTTGCCTGCCGCTTCGACAGGAAATTCAAAACAGTTTTATCGTCATTATCGATGCTGATACCGATCAATTCGACCTTCGTGTTGTCCTTGATCTTCTCCGCGTACATCCGGTTGATTTCCGGCAGCTTTTCCAAACACGGCCCGCACCAAGTGGCCCAGAAGTCCAGCACGACCGTTTTGCCTCGCAAATTCGATAGCTTGACAATCTCTTCTTTCGGCTCATCCTCGCCGTCTTTTTTCACCAGCAGCCGCTTCAGTTCAACATCCGGTGCTTCGGCTCCCACGGCGATCAAACGCGGTCGCCGCCAGGCCTTTTCGACGGTCAAATTTCCCAGCTCGAAAACTTCGTCGGTCACGATGCCGTCGACAGCGTCCTCGAAGCTAGGAACGGTGATTTCCTTGTTCAACTCGCCGAGCCGCTCGCCGCTGCCGCATTGGCCATCCGGCGGAGGGGCGTCCAGTTCCACGGTCAGCGTCCAATTTCCCGGCGGAACGTCGGCGATGCGAAAATTCCCGTTCCGGTCCACGGCCCCGGCCAAACTTTTCGTGTAGGATTCCTGCCGCTTTTCGCGGGATTTTTTCAACCAAGCATTATACTCATCGGCAAGCTGCTTGAATTTTTTGCCTTCCTCCGTTTTAGACCACTGTTCGGACAGCTTGACGGCAATTTCCCGATCCGTTTCCGTTTTGATATTTTCCGGGATTGCTTCACGGAGTTTTTCGAACTCCTCCATTCTCGGAAATTTTTCCGCTGCGCCCAGCGACGGTCTCATGCGAACGAGACAGAAATTCCAATCGGTTTCCGCCCCGAAATCATCGGGCAGCGTCAATTTTCCGGCCACGGGCCGCCCGACGCCGCCGATTTTCACCATCGCGGTTTCACCGGCCGTGAGTTTGACGGGTTGGCCATGCGTGGATGTATTCATGTTACCGCCGGCCCAAATCCCAAATTCAACGGTACGATGGACGGTCGCCTTGCCAGCTGGCACCTGTTCAAACACGAACTTTCCCTCGACATCACTGGTCGAACGGTAATCGAAATTGGCACGCGGTTTGCCCCAATCGGTGATTTCATTCTGGGTTTGCAAACCCAAGTCGGCGCTGCCGCCCGGTTTCGTGCCGATGTGAACGGTGCCCTCGACCCGTGCCCATTTTTCGAGCGAAATTGCGTTTTCATTCTTCTCGAAATCCTTCCCGTCGACCTGGGCATAGCCCGACGGATGCAGCACGAAAAGTTTGTACACCGGCATTTCTTTGCCCTCACGGGGCCGGCCCAGTGCCGCTTCGATGTCTTCATCCGCTAGCGGCGGCAGCGTGAATCGGCCATCCTCGCCGGTTGTCGCCGAGACGCAGTTTGAACCGCTGTACAGCGTGCCGTTCTGGATGTACGGAGATCGGTCTTTCAGGGCCAGCGCGACCGTGGCCCGGTACACGGGTTTGCCGTCGACGCCGAGAATTTGACCGGAAATCCCCTTCGCCGCCGTGTCGGTCGCTTTTTCGAGGGCGAAATCAAATTCAACCCGGTCTTTCGAGAGCGAAATTTCGTCCGACACGTTCGGGGCGTAGCCGTCTGCCTCGATTTTGACAAAAAAGTCCCGGCTTTCGTCGCTGTAAACGTTTTCAAAAGCCCCGTCGCGGCCGACGGTGGTATGGTAATCTTCCCAATGAATCCGGCTTTGGCCTAGAAAACGGAAGCCTTTGAAAATCGTGAACGCCGGAACCGGTTTTTTCGTTTCGGCGTCGAACACCTTGCCAACAACCCGGATGGCCGGTTGGAGCGTGAAAACATGCTCCGTGTCGCCGGCCGAGACGGTTTGCCTCCGCAGGGTGCGGTATTTCGAAACATCGCCGCCGCTCGGAAGCAGGTCAAATGTAATCTCGTCCGCCGGAGCGTTTTGGATCGTCAACCGCCCCTCGGCGTCGGTTTCCTTCTGGCCGTCGAACATCGGATCGGACAG
>QMCD01000966.1_pt1 | contig 37436 bp, 38 predicted proteins | sample 1821841 | NCBI WGS metagenome assembly QMCD01 (sample SAMN01991225, study PRJNA193472) | Termite gut metagenome, whole genome shotgun sequencing project. | isolation source: worker | host: Macrotermes natalensis
GCAAGCTGTATGGCTTCTGCATCGGGAACTTTAGCTTTTTTCATCTCCCCTGTCGCCTTATCCAATACATCCACCGTTTTAGTAATGTTAGGCGTTGTGTTGAGTAAAGCATTCTTCATCAAGTGAATACCATTGAAGTGTTGCGCTTCGCTTTTTACTCCAAACTTTTCATAAATAATCAGGTTCGGGTGTTTGGTCGATACATTGAAGTCATCCCGCGAGGCGTAATAGTCTATCTGAACAGGGGTCTCGAATAACTTAGAGGCATACTCCTCGTACACATTTATCGGTATCCAGCGTTCCCCGAAGTTGAAATCCAATTCTTCATAGCGAATAGGCTGCGGTTTGGCATCATGTAAGGCAGCTAAGGATTTTTGCGATGACAGGTCTTCGGGATGATTGGCTAAATAGTGTTCTATCCGCTCCGCTTTTTCAACTACATTTCCGGCAATGAACTTATCCCGTATCTCGAAATTTTGAATCATGGGATTGAAATAGATTCTTCCTTCGAGGTCGTTAATCAGTTCATCCGGCGTTTTATTTTCTAACAGAGAGAGCATATAGTCCATGCGGAACTCGCCATATTTATTCAGGGAAGCTATCAATGCTTCTTCCGATGTATTGACTGCTGTTATTTCATTGGGGTTGAACGCTACAGGATGGTCGAAAATATCAGCTTTCACCATCTCACCGTCGATACTTCGCTCCAAAGCGAGTATAGCAGTTGCTCCGGCATCCATTTTCAGGGTGTTGATGTTCCGTTTGTCGTTCAGGTTGCCGTATAGACTCACAAAGGAATCATAGCTATCGTTCAATTTCTTTCGCACATCGGTGTTCTCAACTAAATTCTTCGCCTCGAAATCGTATAGTTCGTAGTAACTGTCCCGTATTTCTATATAATTGAAGAACTTATTTTTCTGTGCCTGCGAAATATCCAGCGGATGAAACTCCGCTCCTCTGGAATAACGACCTTTCAAAACACCTATCTGACCGTTTTCTTCTTTCACCAGCGTTCCGTCTTTGTGATGCTCCCGAAGTTCGCCGGAATACGGACGGGGCTTCATATATTCTTTCCACTGCTGTTGCGCTTCTTCTTTTCGGGCATCGACAATGGGAGGTACTGTTGCCTGTGGTAGATTTTCAAACAAATCTTTTTGTACGGGCTGAGCTTTGGCTACGGTTGCTTTCTTATTTCCCCGCTTCGGTTTAACCTGTGTCCGTTCTTCTTCCGAAAAGCCAAACAGGTCATAGAGGCTCATAAGTGGTTCCTGTGCTACAGCTTGCGGTTTTTCCTCCACTGGTAGTTTCTCCGTTGGCGCGGATGCTGCTGGCGGAGACGGTGTTTTAGCAACAGTAACGCTTTCCTTCTCCCAAAAGACTTTTTCATTTGGAAACCAGTCATCTTCAATGGCTTGCCAAAAAGGATCAAGGTCGTCCGCCTGCCAAAGAGGATTAAGGTCATTGATTGCAGGCGATTCTTCCGCCTTCGGCTTTTCCTCTTTGATTCCATAATCTTCGGGAGTTGGCGGATGTTGCTCAAAGAATTTCCTGTCCAATTCCTCGAAATGTGCCGCCATCTCTTGAAGGTCTTTTTCCGTCGGGGTTTCTGCTATGATGTGTGGCTTCACGGCATGGCTACGGTATAGTTCCGTATTGAGATTGGCGTTCAAATCACTTCGGAGCATCTGTCCCATATCGTCCGCTATTTCCGCTATGCTTCCCTCGTGCAGGAATACCTGTGCAGGCTTTCCATACGGGTCTGTACCCATAAAGGTTTTGGTATGAACAACTCTGCCATTGTTATAGAAATAATCGTTTCTGAAACTTTCGGTTTCTTCCGATTTGGAACTGGTAATAAAATATTCTTCCCAGATATTCAGAGGTTTGTCTTTTCCCGTATTCTTTTGCAGGACAATCAAATCGCTACCGACATCTGTTCCGGCACTCTCGGTAAACAAGTTGTTGGGCAAGCGGATAGCCGATACCAGATTGGCATTTTCCATCAACCATTTGCGAATGGGTTCGTTAGCCGGAGCGTTCATTACTCCCTGCGAAGTGATAAAAGCCATCACGCCACCCTCGCGTAAAGAGTCCATTCCTTTGACAAAGAAATAGTTGTGAATGGCTTTGGTGGATTGTTGTACAGCAGCTTCCTCGCTTTTGGAAAAAGCTGGATCAAACACATTCATCTCCCCGAATGGAATGTTGGAGGCTACCACATCGAAATAACCGGTATACTGTCCCTCGATGCGTTCAAACCCTGTTGCATGTACATCGCTTTCGGGATACAGGGCGGAAAGTATCTTTCCGGTTAGTAGGTCTTTTTCAAAGCAGACGCTTTCGGATTCATTTGCTAATTTCATTTGGGCTGGGAACGCACCGATGCCTGCCGACGGGTCAAGGAAACGGTCTATAATAATTCCTTTTTCCTGCAAAGCATCATTAATGCTGCCGATAACTTCCGGTGGTGTATAGAACGCCGACAATACAGAGTTTTGAATACTCGACATATAATTGCGGTATTCCCGCTCGCTGTTCGTATTTTCCCGAAGTACGTTATGCAACTCCGAAACGAGGGGAAAGAGTTCAATCTCCGACTTTGCCCACGAAGCGATATCTGCAAGCGTGGATGCCGGATTCAACACACATTTCAATCCTCCGAATCCGCTGTACTGCTGTAACACCTGCCGTTCTGCATCTGTCGCTTGTCGATTCTCTTTATCAAGCGTCAGAGCAATTTTGATGGCATCTATGTTGGCTCGTAAATGAGCCTTTTTGTTATAGCTCATTTTCTTCCCTCCATAAATCTATAAATCCAACCAGTTCGGTGTACAGAATAATAAATTCGGGAGAGGATGCGAATGTGTCGCTAATGGGATATTCCGAAAAGACTTCTTCGCAGGGTGCAAGTAGTTCCAGCGCGAGACTGTCTATCCGTTCTGCCGGAACTATCGTAAATTCATTGATAAGTACGTTGCGGATGGTATCGTAGCGGGAAAACAACAATCCTTCATATAATACAGAAGAGGCTATTTCCTCTGCCGACTGGTGGCTATATCCGTTGGAAATAGCATCGGCATAACTTTCGGCGGCTGATTCGGAACGAAGCCGAATAAAATCGGTATCAGTTGCTAATTGTGGGTGGCTCTCTTTGAGGAACGAAAGCAATAAGAGTCCATAGTAGGACAGTTCCTGTTTATCTTTTTTCATTGTAATCTAAATTAATCGTGGATATAATTGAAGATAGAATACTGTTCCTTTGGTTTTTATCCGCAAGTGTAGCAGGATGCTTCTCTTGCGGATGAGGAACAGCAAGGTTATTCACCGTTAAAAAGACTTGTTTGGTTTTGAGGGCAGGAAAAGCGGAACGCTTCCTGCCAATAAAAACAAATGGGTCTTACGGGGAAATACCTTTGATTGTATATAGGAGGGAAAAACGAAAACGGCATCCGGGTTATTCATGCCCGAATGCCTTATCCACAGATTAACTCAAAGCCAAATCCATATAAACAGTTTTATGCTTCTTGTAGAATCTGTGGCAAATATAGCTATTTTCCCCGCTTACTTCCTCGTTTATAATTACTTTTCCTTTCGGGAAACTCATAAGTAACCTTACACTCACTATTAAGAATCAGGTAGGCATCGAACGTCTTTCCCGATTTAGCGGTCAAACCTTTGATAAGGCGGGTTTTGCCTTCGGAAAGCAGTTCAATGAAAATATCATCTGTTAGCTTCTTCCCGCCACAGTTGCGGAACAGCACAAAGTCGCAGGCTTCATCGGAACATTTGCAGACAGATGAAAGGAATCGCAAGCCCTGCTTCCCACATTTTGGACAAGTGTAGGCATTGGCTGAGAACGGTAAATTAAGATTCAGCAGTTCTTCGGTAATCTGCCGTGTATAGACTTCGATGCCTTTGGTAAAGTTACCGGCTTGCTGTTCACCCCGCTCGATTTTCAGGAAAGCATCTTCCCAGTAGCCTGTCATCTCCACATCGGCGATGCGCTTGTCCTTGACAATGTCATATACCGCAAGCCCTTTATCGGTCGGAACAAGTGATTTTTTCTCACGGCGAATATAATCGCGGGAGAAAAGCGTTTCGATAATGGCTGCACGGGTAGCGGGTGTACCGATACCGCAGGTCTTCAATGCCAGCCGCTGTTCCTCGCTTTCCAAATCTTTTCCGCAGGTTTCCATTGCTCCCAACAAGGAACTCTCCATGTGCAGCGGTTTGGGTTTGGTCTGTTTTTCCTGCAAACTGATGGAAGATACGGGATATATTTCGCCTTCCTGTATATCAGGAAGTTCCGTTCCGTCTTCTGCATTCTCCTCTTTCTCATTCAGCACTTCACGCCATCCAGCCCGTTTCATCACCGAGCCTTTGACTTCAAATTGCGCATCATCTATACCAAATGTTATGCTCGTTACATCCTTAACACATGCCGAAGAAAAGGCTTCCAGCATACGGGCGACTACCATCTCATAGATAGTGTGCTCATCTTCAGATAACTTATCTGGCAGATTTTCCGTAATCAGCAAAGCGTGGTGGTCGGTTACCTTCTTATCGTCCACCGGGCGGATGTTCAGGTTCGTATCCGATAGTTTTTCGGCATACGAAGCATAACGAGTGTATCCTTTCAATTTACCAATCAGCCCTCCGATTTCCATAAAAACATCGTCAGGAACATACCTGCTGCCTGTTCTCGGATAAGTCAGGTATTTCGATTCGTATAGTTTCTGGGCAATGGACAATGTTTTCTCCGCCGGAAAACCGTGTTTGCTGTTGGCTTCCTTCTGCAAAGTTGTCAGGTCGTACAGTAGTGGTGGTTCCTGCCGGATTTCCTTGCGTTCTACTTTTACTGCGGAAACGTTCTCCGCATAACGTACCTTATTATATAGGGTGGTTGCTTCCGTATTATCGAAATACTTGTCTTTATCTGCTGCTGTAACATTCTTACCAGCAATGGAAGTTACAAGTTGCATCTGCCAGAAAGGTACAGGTTTGAAGTTTTTGTTTTCCAGATAGCGGCTGCACACCATTGCCAGCGTTGGAGTCTGTACTCGTCCCAGTGAATAGACGCCATTACCAGCGGCAACACTCAATGCCTGTGAACTATTGATACCGATGAGCCAGTCGGCACAACTTCGGGCTTCCGCCGCCGCATAAAGATTATCATACTCTGTACTCGGCTTTAGCTTTTGTAGCCCTTCCTTGATGGCTTTTTCCGTCAGGGATGAAATCCACAGACGTTCACAATAGACATCCGAAGCCAGATAATCATATATGTAGCGATGTATTAATTCTCCTTCCCTTCCGCTGTCGGTAGCGACAATAATCCGCTCGCATTGCTTGAATACCTGTTCGATAATCTTTAGTTGCCTGACGGCTGACGGGTCGTCTTTGTAACCTTTCTCCGCCCGGACTTGTCGGGGAATAAGCATAAACTCGTGAGGAATTATCGGCAGATGATCTTTTGAAAAGCCTTTCGCCCCATAGTGCTCGGGAAGAGCCAATTGCACCAGATGCCCGAAAGCCCATGTTACCAGATAGTTGTTACCTTCCATATAGCCATCTTTCTTTGTCGTTGCGCCGACTATCTCGGCTATGCTTCTTGCTACGGATGGCTTTTCGGCAAGAATCGCTGTTTTTATACTGTTCATATTAAAATACTTACGTTTGAATTTGAATTAATTTGTGGATAATGGAATAGGAAGAAGAACTACATCTTGCGCCCTTTCGACACTTTCGGGGCAGCTTGCTCCTGCTTCTGTTCTTCTTTCTTCTCCTGCTTCTCTTGTTGCTTCTCGGTCGGCTGCGACTGCCCTTTTTTCATCGGTTCGTCTACCTTTTTGTTTACTTCGGTTTTCGCTCCCTCATTATTGGCAGCAACTTGTACCTTGTGGCGGCTATCAGGCGTAACGAGACCTCTTTTCAGAGCTTCTTTATACAGGCCGGGAAACATAAAATTTATTTCGCCCCGTTCCTTGTTCAGTGTCATATACCCACTGTAACTCCTCCCTTTCTTGTCCTTCATACCGGAAACATACACCGAGTAGCCATCTTTGAGGCTTGCCTTTTGGTCTTCGCTCAGTTTCACCTTACGAAAACTATTAGGGGCTTCTCCCTGCTTGATTCTCTCATTTTGGTTCTGTACCTGCCTCTGCGTTTCTGGAAAATAAAATTCCAATCCCCGCTTATCGGCATTCACCTGTACGGTAGCGTTAAAGGGTTTCAGATTTTTAGAGAGCATATTTTCTATGTACACGCCCTTGCCTTCGCGGAGTTCCAGTTTCTGCTGTTCGGAAAGTTTTACCCCTTTGAGTTCATCGGGGATTTTAATCTTGTTGGCATTCAACACCACCAATTCATTAGTCAACTTATCCACAGATACATAAGCGTTGATAGTCTTGTCATTACCTGCATCATCCTTGCCGACATTAAATTCAATCAACCGTCCGGCATTACCCGTTTCCAACAAATTCTTTTTATCCGCTTCAGTAAGTTGCGTTCCATACAGCGCATTATCCAGTTCTGGTTGCTGACGGACAGAATGCACACGCAGGCTCAGTTCGCCTTCAGCATTCTCGCGGAAAGACAAACGGGCATCAGTCTGGATACGAACACCATTTATATCCCCTTCAATAGGAAACAGCACCGGAGACTTCTGCCAGTTGAGCATCTTGTCCAGCGAACCGCTTTTGACTAATTGCTCGCGTGTAACGCCGATACCCTTTAACTGTTCCCAATCAATGCGGGATTCGTCAATCGCCTGATAAGGCTTCGGGGCAAAGTCCTCCGGCATAAGCCTATGTTCATCCAACATCCGCTTGTTAGCAGGATTATCGGGGTTCTTCAATAACTCCTGCAATCCGGCAACCATGTTTTCCATTTTCCCCAACGGCACCGTGAAGAAATAAAAATGAGTCGGATCTTTCGCCTGACGCATAAAATTCTCGAAGAAGTTTTCCAATACATCGCCATGCTTGTCCACTTTCAGGAACTCCGGCTCATTCTTCGCTTCAGGCTTGACAGTCTTAGGTGTCCCGTCCTCATCCAGCCCGGTAACGGCTTTCAAATCATTACCATCCTTTTCTACTACCAATAATACTTCTTGGTCTTTTAAGTCTCGATCCATATTAAATAACTGTTTTAAATTACATCGACATTAATGTAACCGGAGACGAAAGTAGAGTAGAAAAGTGATTAAAATGCTGATTTTTAAAGGAGTGGTAGTGTTTGGCAGTGTAGTGGTAGGGTGCAAGGGGAATTCATTCATTTGAAAGAGGATTTGCTACTTCTTTCGTATCACTATCGTATATTTGCGGCTCAAATCGTATCATTTTTTAGAGGGGGATGATTTCAATGAAACTACAACTAGTGCATTCTGATTGAAAAATTGAAATTCCAAAGAGTATTTCTGACTTTATTTTTCTGTATTTCAAATATTTGGTATATTTGCAGGCAGGTTAGATTATTCTTTTTGTGTAATTAAGTGTTGCGTGAATTTATAAGAGTGCAGCGTAAACAACAAAAAAGGATAATTCCTTGAAATATTAAATTTTATCAAGAGATACATCTTTTTGCTACTTTTGCAAAAGCATATAACATAAAAATGTATGGAAAATACAAATGACATAGAAGATATAATCTTTGAAAATGAAGAAGTAGAAGAAATAGAAGAATCATCAATTGATGATTTATCTAAAATCATTTCTTATAATGTTGCAAATACTGTAGAAGTACTCAAACTTAAGATTGATAATAATGAAATTCTTTTAAAACCGGATTTTCAACGAGATTTTGTTTGGGATATAAAACGAGCAAGTCTTTTTATAGATTCTTTATTAATAGGATTACCCATACCAAGCATATTTCTAGGAAAAAATAAAGAAGATGAGAGTTATATTGTTATTGATGGTCAGCAGAGATTAAAATCTGTATATTATTATGTAACTGGAAAATTTATAAATAACGAAAAGGAACAATCCTTTTCGTTAAGAAACTTGAAGGATAGAGAATGGAATGGGAAAACTTTCGCGGAATTAGATATTAAGTACAAAAGGCGTATTAACAATGCTGTTTTGAATACAACTATAATAGAAGATATTAATTATAAACCTAATGTAGTTCATGATTTATTTCATAGACTAAATACTGGCGGAATGCCTTTGACTGATCAAGAAATCAGAAATTGTGTTTATTCTGGGATATTCAATACTGAACTTATAGAATTAAATGAAAATGAAAATTGGAGAATCCTCTTAGGTAAAAAATATGCAGACAAACGATTAAGAGATGTCGAATTAATATTAAGGTTTTTTGCTCTCTTGAATAATATGTCAATTTACAAACCCTCTATGAGAGAATTTCTTACAAGTTTTCAATCTTTAAATAAATCAAAGAAGATAAACAAGACATTATTCAATGATACAGTGGCAATTATTTTAGAGAAAATAGGAGAACGGGCTTTTAAGACATCAAACTCAATCAACAAATCAGTTTGTGACTCCCTGCTGGTTGGAATAGCACAAATCATTATGGATAAAAAAGATGTTAGTGAGATAAAAGTGAATTATAACCGACTAATTGATGATGAAGAATATAAAAAATACGTAACGGCAAGTACTTCATCTCCTACTCATGTTTTAGGACGAATAGATTTAGCTAGAAACTATTTACTAGGAAGAAAATAATGCCTTTTTCTTGTCCTGACATAGAAACATTAAAAAATGACTTAGACAATAATATTGTTTCTGTACAAAAGCTAAAAGCTGTAAGTCATGCTACTATTAAAATTCAATCATTATTAAATATAACAATTTATGTTTTAGCAACCAGACTTTTAGAAGGCTCTGTAAAACATATTATATATAATTGTTGTATAATGAGAGGCGATTCTGTTACCCAATTAAAAACTGTAGAAAGTGAATTGAAGAAATTTAATAATCCGGAATTTCAGAAAATAAAAGAAATATTTGTCAAACATTTAGCTTTCGACATTACTGATGGATTAAGAAATAATTGGTTTTGTGCCAGAGATATATCTTTTTTAGATGAAATCGTTAAAAATAGACATCGTAATGTTCATGCAAGCCACGACTCTGCCAATTGGTACAATAACAATATAAAAGACTTGAATGACTTTTATAAAGAATATGAAGGATTATTAAATATATTATGTTACCTTGATATGATAAAGTGGGATTCTGCAAATAGCAAATTTGATATTGTGTAACTTTATGTGGGAACATAAACATATAATCTCAACTGTATTCATCATGCTAGCGACTTCCTTAGCACTGTAATCTGATATAAAGGCGACTAATCTTCTACACATAAGTGCAATAAGAGCAATAGATTATTGCGACACTGTCGCAAACATTTATAAAGACCATACAGATATGGATACGAAAACAGGAATAAAGGAATTAGGGCTTTTAGGGTCGTTTGCTATTTACATCCCTGCGGCAATTCTAATGTATCGCTTGACTACCTACTTGATACCCTATCTATGCTGTATAACAGGGCAAGAACCGATTCTGTTTTGGTTCATAGTCGGAGGATTGGGAATTTTCACACCATTAATCATGACAGGATGGTTGATTTTGAAATCAGAGGGTTATCGCCTGACAAGGCAAACGTGGGTTGAACGACTACGGTTTCGAGAAATCACTCGAAAAGATTTACAGTGGACACTGATCGGATTAGTCGCAGTTGGCATTCTGACGCTTGCTGTTGTGCAGGGGTTGGTATGGCTGATAGGTGATTTTGACCATTCGCCTGCATTTATGTCTTTTGAACCGCTAACAAACGGACGGTACTGGTTACTTTTAGTATGGCTTCCCTACTGGATTTTGAATATACTGGGAGAAGAATTTCTTTGGAGAGGCGTTATGCTTCCACGACAAGAAGTTGCTTTTGGCAAATATGCGTGGCTGATTCATGGATTTGGCTGGGGATTGTTCCATATCGCTTTTGGCTGGCAATTACTAATCATGTTGCTTCCTTTGATTTTCATCCAATCGTACATCGTTCAAAAAACGAAAAATTCATGGGTTGGTGTGATTATGCACGGAGCAATCAACGGCCCCAGTTTTATTGCGATTTGCTTCGGGTTGATATAAACAATTTAGGAAAATCCGATCATGTTTATCAGGGACTTGTCGAGCAAATCTCCGAGAGAATTCAGGCGGACACATATTGTCAAACTGCAATTCATCCGCGATAATATACAAAATCTGTATATTATCGCGGACAAAATGGTGGGATTACGTGCAACTTTCAACCCTCTTTTGTTAAATAAAGAAGTATTTTGTTTAACAAAAGAGGTGTAATTTGTGCATAAAAAAAGTTTGAGAAGTTACTCTCAAACTTTTTTAGCGTTAGTGCTATTCGCGTTTATATACCCGGATCCGGGGCTTCGCCATAATCACTTCCACCACCGTTATCATAATTGGAGGCGGATTTTGTATAATCCGTATCGGGAGCAGTAAAACGAGTAATGCTAACCTTGTTCATTACATCTTTCAAAGCTGTACCCGGAGTAAAAATGATACGTCTGCGGTAGATGTTTTCTGCCGATACATCTTCTTCAGTCGATGCCGCCTTTGCCCGAATGCCGGGGCGGAATGTGCCAAATTCTCCTAACTGCACACTTTTTCCATCATCGAGATTGTTTATCAGGGCATCTATCAGTCCCGCGATGACTAATTGCACCGTTCCTCGATGTGCACCACATATTTGCCCTACTTGCGTGCACAATTTTCTAAAACTAACTTGTCCTGAAGCCACTTGACGGGCTACATACTTCTCAGTCTTGCTTTCATCAAAGCCAAACACTTGTTTGGTAACAACATACTTTAAAGCCATTTTTTCTTGTTTAAATGATTAATAATAGAATGTACTTTTGCGCCTTGCGCGGTATATAGATAATTTTGTGGGAAGTTGATGAAAATTGGGTTGGGGAGATGTGTTGATCGTGATATAGAACGAAAATGCTACTAATCAACAATTTAGAAGCAGACCTGTCAATAAGATACAGTGTATGACATTAAAGCAGAAAAACAATCTATCCGCGATAATATACAGAATATGTGTATTATCGCGAATGATCCGTCTTTTCCTTGTCTCGTATCAAAAATAAAAGCGGATTATTTACCATCTTTATAAGCTAAATTTTTTCTTTAGCTTCACATGTATGCACGTTAATCTAAGACTGTCAGCCTTATATCCGCCAATTTGGCAGTCTTCATGTCAAATTGTGTTTCTTTATGCACGTACATATTATTGTTCTGATAATATACATTCAGTTTAACTCTTTGGCATTAAGATTGTGATACATAGAAATATATCGAATAATAATTAAAGATAATACTATGGGAGAACCTAAGAAATTCAAAATACTCAGCATAGATGGTGGAGGAATCAAAGGACTCTATTCGGCGCAATTATTGGCAAAATTTGAAGAGGTCTTTAATGTGAAAATTTCAGATTGCTTCGATATGCTCTGTGGAACTTCTACTGGGGGTATTATAGCTTTGGCTGCTTCACTCAAAATACCAATGAAAGAAGTTGTTACCTTCTATGAGAAAGATGGTCCCATAATATTTAATGAAAAGTTAAAAAAGATCCCTAAAGGAGATAAAATACTTATAGCAAAACAAGCAGCGTTAGGGGGAAAGTATTCGGCTGCACCTTTGCGACAGGCTCTCAAGAATGTCTTTGGTTCTCGGAAAATTGAAGAAAGTAACAATTTTCTATGTGTTCCTTCTTATAATGTTAATACAGCGATTCCGAGAATATTTAAAAAAGATTACTCTAACTTTACTGAAGATGATAGAAAAAGCTATGTAGACGTAGCATTAGCGACAGCTGCTGCGCCAACCTATTTTCCTATGATGGAAATAGAAGATGACCAGTTTGTAGATGGAGGATTATGGGCTAATAATCCAGTTTTAGTAGGTTTGACGGAGTTCCTTTATAAATTTGCTGAAGATAAACGTTTTAATGGACTTGAAATTCTATCAATAAGTAGCTGTGAAAAAGAAAAAGGTGAAGTTCATAAAAAAGTGAATCGAGATTTTCTTAACTGGAGGAATGCTCTTTTTGATGCTTATTCCATCGGCCAGTCAAAATCAGCTATGTGCCTACTAAAATATCTAAAAGGAAATCTGAATTTTCCTTTTGACTATGAACGTATTGTCAATCTTCCACTATCGGCAGAGGAGGCATCTATAATTGATATGGATAATGCCAGTCCCGCTTCATTAAAACTGTTACGAAAAAAGGCGGATAATACAGCAATAAACGCAAAAATGAAAAATGAAATAGCACATTATTTTCAAACTACGAAATCTATAAACCCCAACGAATATGGCAAATAATCAAGAACAATTCAATGCGTTTCATAATACTATAAACGCCTCACAAAAAAGGAGAGCAACGCTCAAAACCAATCGTGATACGCTGCGCGATCGTATTCGGAAATACTTTAAAGAAAATCATGCAGACTACATTCAACCTAATTTTCATTGGCAGGGTTCGTATGCTATGTACACGCTACTAACCCCTATCAAGGACGAGGATGGACTGGGCGCTTACGACCTTGATGATGGTATTTACTTCGTTGGCAAATCAAAGGATGAGCGCAAGAGCTTAGATTGGTACCATAAAGAAGTACTGAAAGCAGTAGAAAACCATACAACAAAAGGGGCGGAAGACAATGCTCCCTGCGTGACCGTTCTTTACGCCGATGGTCATCACATAGATTTGCCTATTTATTTTATGGTGGATGGTGATGAACATCCTCAATTGGCGCACCGCAAAGAACCTTGGATGGAGTCAGACCCACGTGATTTGATAGATTGGTTTAGTAAGGAATGTGGGAAAAAACCGATGCTCCGTCGGTTAGTGCGTTACCTGAAAGCTTGGTGTGAAAATATTAACAATGAAAAAGATTTCAAGATGCCAACCGGTTGCATCATGACGATGCTCGCTGCCGAATACTATAAAGGCAATGTAGATTCGCGCGAAGATATTGCTATGCGTGATATTTTAACAGCGATGCATAATGCTTTGAGTAAGGATGACGGATTTCATTGTTGGCGGCCGACACATCCCTATGAAGATTTGTTTGAGCATTATAAGAAAACCAGAAAAGAAAGGTTCCTTGCAGAACTTAAGTCTTTTAAAGATGATGCAACTCGAGCTATCGAAAGTAAGAACCCTCATGATGCTTGTATAAAATGGCAGAAACATTTGGGGAATAGATTTTCTTGTAGTACAGCAAAGGATGAAGACGAAGATGCACAAGTTAAATCATTCTCAGGAACCATAAACACTAACAGTCGCTTTGCATAAACTTATTGAAATACTAAGTCCATGCTTTGAGGAACTCTATAAAATAGAAAATGTAAAGCGTGTGAATGAGATTCCTGATATTCGTACAGATTACTATGCTGAGCAATGGGAAGTTACGACTGAAGTTGAGATAAGTGGGAAAGTCAAAGAGATAGAATTATATTTCGGATTTCAGGAGTCATTTCCTTACACGTTACCTGATGTCTATTTCCCAAGTAAACAGTTCGGCTATTTGCCTCATATAGAAAGTCAGGGAGGTAAATTGTGTTTAATAGCGGATGGCGCGAGCTATCAAATAAACAATCCTTACAAACTCATTCGTTATTGTTTAAAAGAATCTAAGATATTGATAGAACAAGGCGCAAATGGCATAAACGTAGATGATTTCAACACGGAGATAAACAGTTATTGGAAGCGGAGATATGATGATGAGCCTAAAGTATCAGAGCATTGGCTAATTTACGAAAGTTTTCCCATTGAAACCTGTACACTGAGAGCTTTATTATACAAGCAAGAGCTTCTATGTGAGGAGAGATCTAAGACAATAATTAGAGGTCTGCTTCTTTCACAAAATGAGAAAAAAACAAGTATTGAGCGTTATTTAAAGAGACATCATAAGGTTGAGGAAATGGATGTTCTGTTCGTAAAGAGTGCTCATGTTCCTCACAAAGCTCCATATTGCCTGTCATTACAAAATCTTTTAGATAACACATCGTCTGCTGAAGATTGTAAAGCAATTAAGCGTTACATCAATACTTTTCGTGGTGGAATTATAGTATTTCAATTGTCTGAAACCTCAATGGGTGGCATCTACATAGACAAAGTGAACACTGTTCGAAAAGGCTTCCGTGTTGATAAACTCACCGCTTGCGATATATTACTGCGTTTTGAGAAGAAGAATCAAGCGTTGGAACGAGAATATGGTGATCTGTATTCTTCTTATCGCATTGCTATGCGCACAGCGGGGGAAGAAATGCCAAAACAGTCATTTATGATAGCTGGACTTGGTAGCATAGGATCCAACCTAACATACTTTCTCAGTGGTTGGAATAATACTAGCTTTACACTGATAGATGAAGATAGTCTTCGGGCTGAGAATATAGGACGACATTTGTTAGGTTTTCAATACTTATATCAGAACAAGGCGAATGCGGTAGCGGATTATCTATTTTCCATTCGTCCAGAAAGAGATGTGAGAATATATGATTATGACTTCCGAAGAGTTTTCAAAGATAACAATGGAACTCTAAATGCACATACCGCACTTTTCCTTTGCACTGGTGATGCCATGACAGAGAAGTTTGTTGTAGATGCCTTGCGTGACGGACATATCACACTACCAACATTCATTCTTTGGCTTGAACCTTTTGGTATTGCGGGTCATTTGATATACATCAATCCTATGCAGATGCCCAAAAACTTTACGCTTTACAAAGATGAAAATAGTATGCTTTATAAGTACAATCTTCTTGCACCAACAGAGTATATAGAACATCCCGACCGCTTTACCAAGAAGGATGCTGGTTGTAACGGAGAGTACTCTCTTTATTCGGGCAATGATGTGGTACTTTTTTTATCAGCATTTTATTCGCACATTAATCAGCTTATACAACAACCGAAACAATCAAAGTGTTACCGATGGGTAGGAAACATAAATCTTGCAATAGAAAAAAGTCTCGAACTGACTGTCGAGACTTCATCCGTCATACCTGGCAACGTTCAAGAACTGCCTCTGTGAATATAACTGATTACACAATTGAGGTGCCAATTGAGGTGATAGACACATTGCAAAGCATGCGTCAAATCTCAGGAAACGAGAATGGCGGCATACTATTAGGGTCAGAAATAGGCGAAAAACATTATCGTATCAACCGAGTGTCAGAACCTTGTATGCTAATAGAACGTTCTACCAGAGGTGGTTGTACAAGAGATGCGAATAAAGCAAACGAGATAATCAAGCGTGAATTTGAATTATCAAATCATACAAGGTTTTATTTGGGAGAGTGGCATACACATCCAGAAAATAATCCTACACCTTCAAGTGTGGACATAGCCTCTATTTATGATGTGTTCTCTAAATCAAAAATAGTAATCGATGGTGTTTTCTTGGCTATTGTTGGTCGTAAGTCAATCTTTTGGGGATTTCATGACGGAACTCAAATGCATAAGATTGAAGTAATAGTAGTATGAATGAAAAAGAATATCCGACTATATTTATAGTTTTTAGTCGGATAAAATATATATAAACTCCTACTTCACCAAATCCCTAAACCTCGGATCATCTTTCAACTTCGCCAGTTCCGAATCCACAATCTGCTGTGTTTCCTCTTTGATGCGGTAATAGTTCCGCTCAATCTCCTGCTGCATCACATTTTGACCGTCTTCGGTAATAAAGCTGGTAAACTCAGGGATTTTCTGATATGCTTTTGTCTCCGCCACTACTTTCGCATTATCCACCACAATCTCGCAGTGGAAAATCTTCTGTTCTATCCGCTCATCGAAATTATCCGAGACCGAGCCGACAAACATCCCCTGTGTCAGTCCGCTGATTTTCGATGCCGGAATCAGAGAATCTAATTGGGTATTGATGGTGGTACTTTTATCCTGCTTGTTGATGGTCATGGACTGGCGTTTCTGCAACACTTTCCCGAAACGTTCCGATAGTGTTTTCGCTGTATCGCCTACTACTTGTCCCGAAAAGATATTCCCAACTGTGTTCATCACTACTGCCGCCTCCTTGTCGCCATAGTCGCGCTTCAACTGAGAGAAGTCCTGAAATCCTAAACAAACGGCAACTTTGTTGCTTCGGGCGGTAGCAATCAGGTTATCGAGACCTTTGAAATAGATGGTAGGCAACTCATCGATGATAACTGATGATTTCAGCATGCCCTTCTTGTTTATTAGCTTCACAATGCAGGAATTGTACAATCCGAGGGCTGCCGAATAGATGTTCTGGCGGTCGGGGTTATTACCTACGCACAGGACTTTCGGTTCGTTGGGATTGTTGATGTCTAAGGTGAAATCATTGCCTGTCATTACCCAATATAGTTGCGGCGAGATCATTCTCGACAAGGGGATTTTCGCGCTTGCAATCTGGCCTTGGAGCTGGTCGGCAGCACCTCCGAGCCACGCATCCATAAAGGGAGAAAGGTAGTTTTCAAGTTGAGGGTAGGAAGTCAAAATCGGGAAAATATCAGTGTATTTCTTGTTCAGAAATTCAATGGCATGGGGGAACGTGCAATACTTGCCTCCGTCATAGATTTTGAGATACCAAATAATGGCAGCCAGCAGGATAATTGGTGATTCGACAAAGAAATCGCCCTGCTTTTGAATCCATGTCTTGTTCAAATTTAGCATGATGGTGTATGCCGATTCATAGGCATCTGAAATGTCGGTCATGAAATCGGGGCTAATCGGGTTACAACGGTGGCTTCCGGCAGGATTGTCAAAGTTGATAACATAGAATTTCGGTTCTACCTTGTATGCCTTTCGGTTGTTTATCAAGGTATTGTAGGCAATGGTTGATAGGTCGGGATATTTGTAGTCATAGCAGTAGAGCGAATAGCCCTTGCCTATTTGCTGTTTTATGAAGTTATTGACCACTGCATACGACTTTCCAGAACCCGGTGTTCCCAGTACGATAGTCGCACGGAACGGATTGACGATGTTTATCCAGCCATTGTTCCATCTCTTTTTGTAGAAAAAGCGGGTTGGGAGATTTACCGAATATTCGTTTTCCATCAAGCGGGTTTCCTGCATAAAACTTTCATTCTCATAATTAAATACATCGTCCATCATACGGTTTTTCAGTAAGCGGCTCATCCACAATCCTGCCATCAGTATACAGATGTAGCCCAGAGACAAGGTGAAAATATACAATGCTGTGTTTGCTGCCAGCGGGAGGAACATATCTAACACCCACCAGTTTAGGAAGAAAAGGACGAAACCGATAATTCCAAATACGGCTATCTTCGTCCATGTTATTTTTTCTTCTTCTACCCCTTTCGTGCCCAGACAAGACAGTCCCATAAAGACTACGGCAAACAGCTTTGTCCACAGTATATTGGAGAAAAGCCCTGCTGTGCGGTTAAAGCCGAGCAGTATTTTATCGACCACTGTCAGGTTGAAGTTCAGTTCGCGGATATACTCGTAACAGAACCAGTAAATATGGATAAGGACAAATAAAATACTAATGGCTCGCATAAATTCCATGACTTTGGCGAAACCTCTTAAATCATCTTCGTTTTGCATAACTTTTTAAGTTGTTAGTTGTTTATAAATTATATATCTCATCAATATTATTAATACATAGCGTATGAAAAATTTAATTTCAAGGATGCTCGATGCAGCCCGCCATTTTACAGGCTTTGATTTTGTAATCTTCAAGATCTGCCTGTTGTCCATTGGAATACTGCTGGGAACCTATTTTGCGATTTTTTTCCAGTCATGGATCGTAATTGTCTGGATAGTCGCTGTTCTTACAATAGTAATCCTGTGGATCATTACCTTGCGGAACATGAGGAACCCTAAACATTAAAGGCTGTACCCTTTCCGTTTTCGGCGTTTGGCTTCCGCTTCTTTCTGCCGGGCAAAGGCTTCTGCCTCATAGTCTGTTCCGTGTTGCTCCAATAATGACGGTAAGTTGCCGGGAGCAGTATCGTCCAGCTTCGGAACATGTATATCTTCTGAAAATTCCAGATTATCTGACTCTTTCAAAACTGCAGTAACGTCCAATTCCAATGGCGAGTGAATGATGGAAACTTCATCCTCTTGGCTATTTTGGAAGAGGTTGTGAAAGATATTAGCTGAATACGCCTTACCGATTTCCGATCCGTTAAAGACAGTACGATTCTCATGGTCGATAAATGTCGCACCATAGATACGCCCATCTTCATTCTCCCGGAATACAACACTTATCCCCTTTCGCAAGAGCTCTGCTTCAAAAGCCGGACGATTCCGATAGTTCTTGATTGCTTCATCAAGAACAGGCTTTACCCGATCGGTCAGTTGCTTGTCTTTGATTAGCTTTTCAGACGAAGTAGCTTTTTTCAAAAGTGCAGTGTATCCCACACTTTTGGCAATGGAAGAAGATTTAATCGGATTGCCGGTTTTATTTCCTTCGCTATCCAAAGCGGAATAGACCAACCCTTGATACTGCTTGCCTCGAACCTCCCCGTTGACCTCCTCCACACCTATATTATATATGGAGAGTAACGCACGGTATTCCGGCAGGGACGTGAAACGGAAGGACTGCATCAGGGATTTTACATTGCCGGCTATCTGCTTTTTTACATTACCAGCCTCGTAATCTACCTTTTTCAATCGGGGCGCATCTTCCGAATAATCTATTTTGTCGGCAGGATGCAGCTTGTATTTCTCTTCCAACTCCTTCGTTATCTTTTTGGAACGGTGAAAGTTATTATCGTTAATCTTCCGCCCAGTCTCATCCACATTGACACTGATGATATGTATGTGCTTCCGCTCAATGTCTTGATGTTTGAAAACGATATACGGCTGTTCTCCGAATCCCATCTTCTGCATATACTCATCGGCAATGGCTATCAACTGTTCGTCTGCCAGCACATCATTGGGATGCGGATTGAGGGAGATGTGCAGAACCGGTTCTTCCGTTCTCCGGTTAGCCGACAGAAAGGGAGCAAACGACTGATTGCAAAGGTGCATATTGTACTCGCCGTTTCTGTCCTGCATCACTTTATTGGAGTGAAGTATCTTGGCAACATCGTTCTCCACCTTCTGATTATTGTAGATTAGTGCGCCGAAAAGGCTGCTTCCCTTCCCTATTTTTGCAACCATAAGCCGGAATATTTACGTTCAAAATCTTCAATCTGACCGGATATTTTCCGTTGCAATTCGACTAATTCGATGGTCGTTTTCTCTAATTTATAGAGCAATGCCATTGCTTTTTTCTCCGAGAAATTGGATTTCAGAGCCTTAACAATCTGATTGTAATTCGTTCCTATCGCCCGGAACTGTCCGTAGAAAGTAGTCAGTCGCATGTAATAATCCTGCATCCCTTTATCAATCTGCACCACTTTTACAGGCTTTGAGAAAATGCAGGAGAGTATAAACTTGGTCTTATCCTGTGCCTGCGATTGCTCAAACAGGCTGAGGAACTGGTCGTGCGTAACGGCATTCATCCGAACGCTGTACCTGAATACGGCAGGGTCTTGTTTCGGAAGCCTGCCCACCTTCCTTTTTCTCGTTTCATCCATTGAAAATCGTTTTTGAAAGTTGTTACTGAATTATGACTTCGGAGTAATTCCTCCCCTTTCAAGGGGCAAGGTGTTTTTGGCAGACAAATGCTATTTTGGCGGACAAAAACATACCTTGCCATGTTCTAATGAACATCGAAATCCACCCACATCCGTGTGCGGATTTGTGGCTAACTTTACTTTGAAAAAGTAAGTTCCGAGAGGAGGAGAATAATCCCGCTGCAAAGTTAAATCCATTGATAATAAGTGAGATAAAACGAAACTATGCCAACCACTGCCAAATACTACCACTCAAAAAAAGTTGTGGATTTTTATCTTTTTGAATAACTAAAAGAGAATATTCAGCCGGATTAGGAGAAAGAAATTCTTTCGGTAGAAAACAAAGGCTAAATAAACCAACATTCTACCACTGAAGTGCCAACCGCTACCACACAGGTCTGATTATTAGGATTATACAAAAATCATGTATTTACTTTGCCGGAGAAACAGGGAAGTAAGGAGTTGCTTTTTTATTGAATTGAACTTTTTGACAGTGCTGAAACAGAACAAGAGAGTGCTAAAAAACGACTGGTTTGCTGTTCTACTGGTTTGCTGATTTATTGGTTTACTCTTTTGCTGGCTTACAGTTTTACTGATAGACTGGTTTATCAAAGTAACTTCTTGAAGAACAAAGGACATATACCAGTGAAGGATTAGAGAAGAAACTCAGCATAAAAACAAAAACACAGTTAAGTAAAGAAGGACTTCCCCGCTTTTCTATTTCTATATAAAAGGAATGTTTCACTAAAATAATTATTTAAGAACATGGAAAAGAAAGAAAAGAAAACATTATTAGTTGCCTTTTCCACCCAGAAGGGCGGAATCGGAAAGAGTGCCTTAACAGTGCTAATGGCGAGCTACTTTCATTATGTGAAAGGTTACAGTGTAGGAGTGATTGATTGCGACTATCCGCAATACAGCATCTACAAGATGCGGGAGAGGGATAAAGAGATCGTAAACAAAATCCCTTACTACAAGGAGAAGTCCTTCAGCCAGTACAAAGAACTGGGCAAACGAAATTATCCGGTGGACAAAGCACCTGCTCCCCAAGCCATAGACGCGGCAAAGAAGATGATTGACGAATATATCGGCGACATCCCCGATATTATCTTCATCGACCTGCCGGGAACATTGAACAGCGAAGGAATTGTCCGCACGCTGGCATCGTTGGACTATATTTTCTCTCTCATCTCCGCCGACAGGATGGTATTGCAATCCACATTGGAATTTGCCGGAACCATCAACGACCGGATTATCAGTACGGGTAAAAGCCGGTTGAGGGGACTTTACCTCTTGTGGAATATGGTGGATGCCCGTGAGAAATCTGACCTGTACAAAATATACGAAGAAGGTATTGGCGAACTGGGATTATCCGTGATGAAGAATTTTCTGCCCGATACCAAACGCTACCGCCATGAGATGACCGAATCGGTTGCGCCCATCTTCCGGTGTACCCTTTTTCCGGTCGATAAACGATTGGTGAAAGGCAGCCGATTGGATTTGCTGGCAGATGAGATAGAAGAATTGATACATATTAAACAGTAACCGCTATGGCAAAACGCAGTGATGGAATCGTTAAAGTCGATGATATTGACGAAAAAGAATTTCTAAGTATTTTAGACGGCAGGGCGACACCTACCGCTTTACCCTCAAAAGATAAAAAGGAAAAGCCGGAAACTTCTGTTTCGGAAACGGAAGAGCCGGAAAAAGTTGTTTTTGAAGAAAAAGACTCCACGCCAAAACGTAGCTACAAGAAAAAGAGGAACAGCGAATATATTGACGCTTTCCTGAAACCCAGAGTATTGAAACAACGCCAAAGCGTATATATCAGTCAGGATGTACACGACTTTATTGCAAAAATTGTAAAGAAGTTGGGTGTAAGGAATATGACTGTCGGTGTATTTATAGATACGGTCATGACACAGCATATCACCGAACATGCCGATGAACTGAGGGCTATCTATTACAGGGAAGAAGCGGATATTTTCAAAAACATACTAAACAACAGCGAAGATGATGGAAACTTCTAAACTGATATTGATACTTATTATCTATACGGCTATCCTGCTACTTGTGGTATTTTACGTGTACCCTTTCGGGAAGGAGTTATTCAAACGCAGAATCTCAATTCGTATCCAAATCGGCACAAAAGAAAAAGAGCCGAAAGAAGCAGAGACACCAAAAGAATCAGTTGTTGAGCCGAAAGAACCTGAAAAATTTCCTTCCGTTTTAGGCAAATCAACTTTTGTCCTGCGCCAACCCCTGCCTCATGCTGCCACTGATTCGGAAACGGGAAATAGTACCAAAAAAGAAGATACATTTGTCCCCGAAACGGAAAAACCGGAGAGTTCGACTGTCAATTACGAAACGGGCGAAGGAGTAGAAATACCGGAAGAAGATAAGAATGTTCACACCCCCGATGTTGATTTGAATGATGAGGGAAAAGAACTTGAAGGTAATGACATTCAAGCAGAAGCCAGCGGAGTAGACTATCGGGAATTGGGGCAGACGGCAAAGGCGGTAAGCGATCCGGCAAACAGCAGCCCATTGGATGAAGAACTGGCGGGAAAGGTGTTGAGTGAAAACCAGTACACCGACTTGGTTAAATCCATGCAGAACGACCGTCCCGAATATTCCAAGCGGATAACGGAGTTGATAGATAAGTATGACCGGAAGCTGTCGGAAAGTCAGAACGGAAAGATAAAGACCAGTCGCAAGAAACAGAAACTATATGAGTCCGAAGATTTTAAGAATTTCAGTATTAACGAAATATCATAATATAATAGAAAGGAGGTAAGATATGGTAAAATAACCGAGTAAGAAGGCATCAGTAAATGCCGTAAAAAAGAAAAGATGTGTTTTGTATAGGGACTATTCACCCCGCTAAAAGAGCAAAATACATCTTCCATTATCCACAAATTAATTCAAAGTTAAACCCAGTCTTGGAGTAAGGGGAACCAATAAGGTAAGTTCCCCGCTCTCGGACTTAACAACAATTTTATGTCGAAAAAAATAAAAAACAACGTTCAGAGAAAGTTCTTCGCGCTGGTAGCCATGCTTTTCACAGTAGCCAACACATTTGCACAAGGCAACGGTATGGCAGGTATCACAGACGCCACCAGCATGGTTTCCGGTTATTTTGATCCCATCACCAAACTGATTTACGCCATCGGCGCTGTGCTGGGACTCGTCGGAGGCGTTAAGGTCTATTCCAAGTTCCAGTCCGGCGACCCCGATACAAGTAAAACTGCTGCCAGTTGGTTCGGCGGGTGTATCTTCCTGATTGTTACGGCGACTATTCTCCGCTCATTCTTCCTATAATAATATGGTGGAATTTAATATCAACAAAGGCATTGGCCGCCCGGCGGAATTTAGGGGTTTGGTCGCTCAATACCTCTTTATTTTTGTCGGCGGTCTGCTTGCCGTCTTTGTGGTAACGGTTATCATCTACATGATTGGCGTTCCACAAATGATATGTGTAGGATTCGGTTTGGTTTCCGGCTCCGTCCTTGTCTGGCTGACCTTCCACCTGAATGGGAAGTACGGACAGCACGGGCTGATGAAAGTACAGGCGACCAAGAACCATCCCCGGTATATCAGCAACAGACGGCGGCTTCAACGCCTTTTCACACATATCAAACGAAAGGAGGAAAGACAATGAGGAACACATCAAAAATAACCACGCTAGAAAATAAGTTTCCGCTGCTTTCGGTGGAGAACGATTGTATTATTAGCAAAGATGCGGATATAACAGTCGGTTTCAAAGTGGAACTGCCGGAAATCTATTCGGTAACCACCGAAGAATATGCCGCTATTCATTCGGCATGGGTCAAAGCCATCAAGGTGTTACCGGATTACAGTATTGTCTGCAAACAGGACTGGTTTACCGAAGAACGCTACAAGGCGGAGACTGACCGGGAAAATATGAGCTTCTTGAGTAAATCCTACGAACGCCACTTCAACGAACGACCGTTCCTGAAGCACACCTGTTACCTCTTCCTAACCAAAACGACGAAGGAAAGAGCCAAACAGCAGGGCAACTATACGGCTCTCACTCGTGGCTTCCTCGTTCCAAAGGAAATGCAGAGTAAGGAAACAGCACAGAAGTTTCTGGAGTCAGTCGACCAGTTTGAGCGGATTATGAACGATTCGGGATTCATTACGCTTCAGCGACTGACAACTGATGAGATTGTAGGAAGGGAGGACAAAGCCGGTATTATCGAAAACTATTTTTCCCTGATGGGCGATACCACTTCGCTGGAAGATATATCGCTCGGCGCAGGAGAAATGAAGATTGGCGATAATTTCCTTTGTCTGCATACGCTCTCCGATACGGACGACTTGCCGGGGAAAGTATATACCGACAGCCGTTATGAACGCTTGTCCACTGACCGGAGCGATTGTCGTTTGTCTTTTGCCGCACCCATCGGGGTATTGCTTTCCTGTAATCATTTGGTCAGCCAGTACATCTTTATAGATGACCATACGGAAAATCTAAAGAAATTCGAGAAGCAGGCGAAAAACATGCACTCGCTCGGACGCTATTCCCGTTCTAACCAAATTAACAAGCAGTGGATCGAAGATTACCTGAACGAAGCCCACAGCTTCGGACTGACTTCGGTACGTTGCCACGTCAATGTCATGGCATGGGCGGATAACCACGAAGAGTTGAAGCGTATCAAGAACGATGTGGGTAGCCAGTTGGCTTTGATGGAATGCAAGCCCCGCCACAACACGATTGATGTTCCAACGCTCTTTTGGGCAGGAATAGCAGGAAATCAGGGTGATTTTCCGGCGGAGGAAAGTTTCTATACGTTCATCGAACAGGCTTTGTGCTTCTTTATTGAGGAGACCAACTATCGTGATTCGCTTTCTCCCTTCGGTATCAAGATGGCAGATCGCAACGGCAAGCCCATCCATCTGGATATTTCGGACTTGCCGATGAAGAAAGGAATCATCACGAACCGCAACAAGTTTATCTTGGGGCCGTCGGGTTCGGGAAAATCCTTTTTCACCAACCATCTCGTCCGCCAGTATTATGAGCAGGGAACGCATGTGTTGCTTGTCGATACTGGTAATTCATACGAGGGTCTGTGCAACTTGATTCACAACAAGACGAAAGGGGAAGATGGAGTGTATTTTACGTACACCGAAGAAAACCCGATTTCATTTAATCCTTTTTTCACGGACGATGGGGTCTTCGACATTGAGAAACGGGAGAGTATCAAAACACTTATCCTGACGCTCTGGAAGCAAGAACACGAAAAGCCTTCGGGAGCGGAAAGCGTAGCCCTGTCCAATGCGGTCAATGAGTACATCACCCTGATAAAGAACGACAAGAGTATTGTCCCTTCGTTTAATACCTTTTACGAGTTCATCAAAAATGAATATCGTTCAAGTATCGACAGTAAAAAGGTAAGGGAAAAGGATTTTGATATAGACAATTTCCTTTTCATACTCGAACCATTTTACAAGGGTGGCGAATACGATTACCTGCTCAACTCCGACCAAGAATTGGACTTACTGAACAAACGCTTTATTGTATTCGAAATTGACAAAGTGAAGGATAACCCCGTTCTTTTTCCTATCATCACGATTATCATTATGGAGGTGTTTATCAATAAGATGCGCCGTCTGAAAGGGGTGCGAAAGATGATACTTTTGGAAGAGGCTTGGAAGGCAATCGCTACCGATTCGATGGCTATGTATTTGAAATATTTGTTCAAAACCGTTCGTAAATTCTTCGGAGAGGCAGTGGTGGTTACGCAGGAAGTGGACGATATTATCCATTCCCCAATCGTTAAGGAAGCCATTATCACTAATTCCGACTGTAAAATCCTGTTAGACCAGCGAAAATACATGAATAAGTTCGATGGCATTCAGAATATGCTTGGGCTGACGGATAAAGAACGGGGACAGATACTTTCCATCAACATGGCGAATGACCCTTCGAGGCTCTATAAGGAAGTGTGGATAGGATTGGGTGGGGCGCAGTCGGCAGTCTATGCCACAGAGGTTTCCAGAAGCGAGTATCTGACCTATACCACTGAAGAAACGGAAAAGGTAGAGGTCTTCCGCCTTGCCGAAGAATTGGGCGGGGACTTGGAACTCGCCATAAAACGGCTCTCCACAAAAGAAGAAAAATAAGAGTTTAAAAATCAGTAATTTATTTATTAAAAATCAAGTAAATATGAAGATAAGAATTTTCATGTTATGCGTAAGCTGTATGCTTGCCATAACGGGGGCGAAAGCCCAATGGGTGGTCGCCGATCCGGGAAATCTGGCGCAGGGTATTATCAATGCCACCAAAAACATCGTGCAAACTTCGAGTACGGCAACCAACATGCTGAACAATTGTGCGCCCATCAAGGCGATATAATGAATGTAGCACTAGCAAGCTATTAGGTAAGTGTTCTTTGAAAAACCTATCACCACCCACTTATCTGCAATGGAAACAACGCAGGGAGTATCATGTCGGGAAATCCATAAGTCAATTAGTTACCAAATTGCGACTGAATGGTGAGGTGAAACAGATAGATATGGGGATAAAATCCTGATTGATTGAATGATAGTCCGAGTGGTACATGAGCAGACTATAGCGTAAGGTAACTAAACTCGCTATACCTATGATACTTCTGTTGTGGAAGTTGTACAGCAGAAGCAAGAACCTATCAGAGGCACAAGTGCAATAAGCAATAAAGGGCGGAAGTCATATCCGACAATCTATCACAGCTAAAATAATCTGAGTAATCAGGTTACGTCATTTATATCACAAATGGGGATTGCCTAAACCGGAAAGCCAGTTGTAAGGCTATGGGGTCTGCCCCTGAATATCCGGCATGGCAACGGAGCTTCCGTAGTAGTCCGAGCAAGGGAAAGCCTTGTACATGGCGAAGGGGAGCAGCTAATATTTTTAGTACAAATAAAGGAAAATGTGAGAGACATTATGAGAAGTCCGGAAAAAGTATTAAACAGTCTATCAGAGCATAGCAAAATTTCGACGTACAGATTTGAACGGCTTTACCGTATTCTGTTCAATGAGGAAATGTTTTATGTTGCCTATCAACGCATTCATGCGAAACCGGGCAATATAACAAAAGGTTCAGACGGGAAAAATATAGACCAAATGAGCCTGCCTCGCATTAAAAATTTGATTGATTCGCTGAAAGACGAATCATATCAGCCCCAACCATCAAGGAGGGTATATATCCCGAAGAAAAACGGGAAAATGCGTCCACTTGGTGTACCGACTTTTGATGATAAGTTACTGCAAGAGGTAGTTAGAATGGTATTGGAAGCCATATATGAAGGAAGTTTTAAAGATACTTCACATGGATTTCGCCCCAAACGAAGCTGTCATACGGCATTAGCTCAAATCCAAAAGTCATTCTGCGGAACAAAATGGTTCATAGAGGGAGATATCAAAGGATTCTTCGACAATATAAACCACAATATACTGATACAGATATTGGAGGAACGTATTGTAGACCAAAGATTCATTCGCCTGATACGAAAATTTTTGAACGCAGGATATATCGAAGACTGGAAATTTCATAAAACGTACAGCGGAACGCCGCAGGGAGGTATTGTAAGTCCGATTTTGGCAAACATATACCTTGATAAATTAGACAAATATATGAAAGAGTACACACAGAATTTTGATAAAGGGAAGAACAGGAAGCGGAGTGAAGAATCCCGTTCAATCGGGCATAAGATACGCTGGGCTCGGGAAAAACTAAGAATGGTAACGGACGAAACCGAAAGAGAGAAATGGACTCTACGGCTGAAAGCCTTGCAAAAGGAAAGTGTACTAATACCAAGTGGTGACGAAATGGATAGTAACTACAGAAGATTAAAATATGTGAGATATGCAGATGACTTTCTGATTGGAATTATCGGGAGTAAAGAAGATGCAGTTAATCTAAAGGAAGATATTAAGAATTTCCTAATGGATAAACTTGCCTTAGAACTCTCGGATGAGAAAACCCTGATAACCCACACTCAAAAAGTGGCAAAATTTCTTGGATATGAAATTGATGTAATGAAATCCAACACCACAAGAAGAAGCAATAACGGAGCATTAAGACGAGCCTTTAACAAAAGAGTTCGGCTAATGATTGGAAAGGATATGATAAAAAACAAATTGCTCGACCATCGTGTAGTGGAAATTAAAATACACAATGGAAAAGAGCAATGGAAACCAAAATCCAGACCAAGACTTACAATTATTGACGACCTTGAAATTCTTGAAAAATACAATCAGGAAATAAGGGGATTGGTAAACTACTTTTCTTTGGCAAATAATGCCCGTGAGTTACAGAGTTTTGGATATATCATGCAATATAGCATGTATAAGACCTTTGCTCATAAATATAGAACTAAGGTGACTGAAATTTTGAAGAAATATCACAAGAACGGTCATTTCACAGTAAACTATAAACTCAAAAACGGTACAGTGAAAAGCAGGCTCTTTTATCATGACGGGTATAAACGAAAAGACCCGATGGAAAACGTAAATATTGACAATCTGCCAAACGTAGTTATGTACACAGTATCAACAAGCCTCATTGACAGGCTGAAAGCGGAAAAGTGCGAACTATGCGGAGCCACGGATGGGCTGATTATGCATCATGTGCGTAAACTAGGTGAGCTGAAAGGCAAACAACCGTGGGAGAAACTTATGATTGCACGAAGACGCAAAACAATAGCTGTATGTGGTAGTTGTCATCAAAAAATTCATTTAGGATGTATAGACTGATAATATTAGTGGAGAGCCGTATACGCAGGAATGTGTACGTACGGTTTGGAGGCGAGTATTTGGAAACCGACCATAGTAATATACGGCGCCGGGTACTTAGCCTACTTAAGGAAGTTCAAAAAGTATATAATCAAGGGCGTGAGTATTACGATGCCCTGAAAAAGGTAAATAATCTTGTGAAGGACGCGCGCAAAGTGCAGAAAACCATCCTTTTGGTGGGCGAAATTACCGACATCTATGTGAACAGCTTTGAGAATATGCTCTCCGATGACAATTTTACGGTAGAGGAATTAGTCGCTATCGCCAATGGTTATACCAAACTGCTCAACGAATCGGATGATGTGTTGCAGGAACTCAAGGGGATTGTGAATGTCAGCACCCTGTCGCTGTCCGATAAGGAACGGATGGAGGTGATAGATAATGCCTACAACAAGATGCTGGAATACCGCAATCTGGTGAAGTATTATACCAACAAGAATATTTCTGTGTCCCTGCTTCGTGCGAAGGTAAAAAACGAAACGCAGCGGGTATTGGACTTGTACGGGGACGAAAACGACAGATATTGGTAAGCTATGGAGTTTGAAAACATCCATCAGATACTCCGCGACCTGTACAGCGACATGATGCCGCTCTGCGGCGACCTCATCGGGGTTGCCAAAGTCATTGCCGGAATCGGTGCATTGCTCTATGTCTCTTCTCGTGTGTGGCAATCAATCGCTCGGGCAGAACAGATAGATGTCTATCCGCTGCTACGTCCTTTTGCCATCGGCATCTGCATCATGTTCTTTCCGACATTGGTGCTGGGTACGGTAAACTCTATCCTGAATCCGGTGGTGCAGGGTGCGCACGGAATACTGGGACAACAAACATTGGATATGCGGGCATTGGCGGAAACCAAAGACAAGCTCGAAATCGAGCAGAAAAAACGTAGCAAGGAAACCGCCTACTTAGTCGATCGGGAGGAGTTCGACAAGAAACTGGAGGAACTTGGTATCACGGATGCGCCTGAAATAGCGGGGATGTATATAGAACGCGCTTTCTATGACATGAAGAAATGGTTTCAAAGCCTGTTCCGCTCGTTTCTGGAGACACTTTTTAATGCCGCCGCCCTGATTATAGATGTGATACGGACATTCTTCCTGATTGTCCTTGCCATCTTGGGGCCGATAGCTTTTGCTATCTCGGTCTTCGATGGCTTCCAATCGACACTTGTCCAGTGGCTTACCCGCTATGTCAGTGTTTACCTGTGGCTTCCCGTATCGGATTTGTTTAGTTCCATCATGGCGCGGCTTCAGGTGCGGATGCTCGAAAGCGATATTACCCGTATGCAACAAGACCCGAACTATTCGCTGGACGCTTCTGACGGTGTGTATGTGGTTTTCCTGCTTATCGGTATTGTGGGATTTTTTACGATTCCGACTGTTGCCGGATGGATTATTCAGGCAGGGGGCATGGGTAACTACGGTAAGAATGTGAACCAAGCCTCATCCAAAGCGGCTACGATGGCCGGTGCAGGAGCGGGTGCGGCAACAGGGAATGTGGTTGGTCGTTTGAAGAAAATGTTGTAAGCAGAGCCAATGGTCTAATAAGCCAATGTGCCAATGGATAGATAATTACAAGGCTCGGTAATTACCATTGGTATATTGGCACATTAAAAAAACATGGAATTTAAAAGTTTAAAAAATATCGAAACGAGTTTCCGGCAAATCAGGCTGTTCGGCATTGTCTTTCTTTGCCTATGCGCCATAGTCGCCGGATACTCCGTATGGAGCGCATACAGTTTCGCCGAAAAACAGCGAGAGAAAATCTATGTGCTGGACGATGGGAAATCGCTCATGCTCGCCCTGTCGCAAGACCTCTCGCAAAACCGTCCGGTGGAAGCGCGGGAACATGTCAAACGTTTCCACGAACTGTTTTTCACGTTATCACCTGACAAGAATGCGATAGAGAGTAATATCCGGCGGGCGATGGTGCTTTGCGACAAGACGGCTTTCAATTACTATAAGGACTTGGCGGAGAAAGGCTATTATAATCGAATAATCTCCGGCAATATCATTCAGAACGTGATTGTGGACAGTATCCGCTGTAACTATGATGTGTATCCCTATCAGGCTGTTACGTATGCCCGCCAGATTATCATCCGGGAAAGCAACCTGACGGAACGTTCGCTGGTTACCACCTGCCAACTGCTGAACACATCCCGATCGGATGACAACCCTCACGGCTTCTTTATGGAGAATTTTGAGATAAAGGAGAATAAAGACTTGATGACCGTTGAACGCTAATATCTTATCAAACAATGAAATATTTAAAGCATATTCTCAAAGAAATAGGATACAGCATCAATGATTTTCTGCGCCGGATATGCGGAGGGCTTTCTCCCGATGCACGGCTGATTGTCATTCTCTCCATGTTGCTGGTTTTCACCATCGGAAATCTGTATTTCTCTATCTCCACCATATACAACTGGGGACATACGGACGGAAGAAAAGAAATTCCCGAAGTGCAGCACATAGAGGGTTTGGAGATAATAGACTCTCCGATTGATAGGTATCTACAAGACATGGACAGTATTAATCATCAAAATTTTGAATAAATGAAGAAAGAACAGGAAAAAGAAAAACCTGATCCGCATAAACAGCAGGAACAGGAAAAACAGAAGCAGCAACTGAAAAAGTACGGCTTCTTCGCCCTGATAGGCATTATCTTCTTGGGGGCGTTGTACCTGATTTTCGCTCCCTCTACCGCCGATAAGGAAAAAGAGGAACAGGGGACGGGCTTCAATATGGAAATTCCAGACCCCAATAATCAGGGAATTATCGGTGATAAACAGAAAGCCTACGAACAGGAAGCCTTGATGCGTAACAAAAATGAGAAACGCAAATCACTGGAAGACTTTTCATCTCTTATTGGAGGCGAACAGGAGGCAATAGACGAAAATGTAACCCTGATAACCGAAGAGAAGACAAGCCGAAAGCCTGCGCCTTCGAGAGATGCAATCCGCAACTCCGCATCTTCTTACCGGAATATCAGCAGCACGTTGAGTAATTTCTACGAAGAGCCAGCCAAAGAAGAGGATGAACAAGTGCAGCTTGCCCTCGAATGGCGCATTCAGGAGTTGGAACGAAAATTAGAAGAGGAAACTGCCAAGCAGAATGCAGCCGATGACCAGTTGGCTCTTATCGAAAAATCCTATCAGATGGCGGCTAAGTATATGCCGAATGGGCAAGCATCCCAAGCTAAACAAGCGGAAAGCGAAGATATAACGCTTGAAGCGGGAGGTTCTCAGGGTAATACCTCTAATAAAAGTGGCAGGAATGATAAGGCGCAAGTATCTGTTATCAAGCAGGTACGTGAGCAAACGGTATCGGCTCTGGCGCAGCATATTCCCAACACTGAATTTATTGCAGGTTTCAACCAGCCCCGCAATGTCGGCTTTAATACGATGGATGCGGTTGCCAGAGTAAACGAAAAGAATACCATTTCAGCGGTTATCCATGATGACCAGACGCTTATCAGCGGGCAAAGTGTGCGGCTGCGGCTGACGGAAGCCATGATAGCGGGTACTACAGTCATTCCTGCCAATTCCATTCTGACAGGTACAGCAGCGTTGCAAGGCGAAAGGCTGGGTATCTCCATCAATTCCATTGAGTTGAGCGGGGCGATTATTCCGGTGGAAATCCTTGTCTATGATTCGGACGGGCAACAGGGCATTTTTATTCCGAACTCACTGGAACTGGATGCTGTGAAAGAAATTGCCGCCAATATGGGAAGCTCGGTTGGTTCGAGTTTTACGATTACCGATGATGCGGGGGCGCAAATCACTTCCGACCTGACCAAAGGGGCGATACAGGGTGTCAGCCAGTATATGCAGAAGAAAATCAGGCAGGTGAAAGTACATCTGAAAAACGGTTATCGGGTGCTGCTGTTGCCGAAACAAAACTAATTATCAAATCTATTTTATCCACAAATTAATTCAAATTCAAATTCAAATGAAAAAGTATTTTCTACTATTCGCTATCATAGCGACAAGTGTACTGTCTGTTCATGCACAGACAGAAAACAATACGGAACCGAATGAAGTGGTTCCGGTAATGCTTCAAACAACCGAAGAGATGCAGGAAGACTTGCAACAAGTCTTGAATCCCACATTCGGGGATTATTACGAAGGTTTGACCAAGAAAATCACCTTCGACCGGATGATTCCGCCTTACGGATTAGAGGTTACTTTTAACAAAACCGTGCATATTATCTTTCCCTCGCCTATCCGCTATGTGGACTTGGGTTCGGCGAATATCATTGCAGGAAAAGCGGGAAGTTCGGAAAATATTCTGCGTGTGAAAGCTGCTATTCGAGGTTTTGAAACGGAAACTAATCTTGCCGTGATTACGGACGAAGGAAGTTATTATACCTATAATGTAAAATATGCGGATGAACCGGAAAAGCTCAATATCGAGATGAAGGACTTTATGCATGATGGCATCGCTACCAACCGTCCAAACAATTCGCTTGACATTTACCTGAAGGAACTTGGCAACGAATCGCCCCGTGTGGTGTACCTGATTAACCGTGCTATCTATACCGACAACAAACGGCACATCAAGCATATCGGCGGAAAACGTTTTGGTATTCAGTACACCCTGAAAGGAATTTATTCGCACAATAACCTGCTGTACCTGCATACGCAGATTCAGAACTCGACCAACGTATCTTTCGATATTGATTTCGTGCGGATGAAAATCGTGGATAAGAAGCTGGCAAAACGTACCAGTATGCAGGAAACTGTTATCTATCCACTCAGGGCTTATAACTTCGTTTCGTCCGTTGGCGCCAATCAGACGGAGCGAACAGTATTTGCATTGGATAAAATCACCATTCCCGCCGACAAGCAACTGATTATCGAAGTGTTCGAGAAGAACGGAGGTCGAAATCAGACCTTTACTATTGAAAATGCAGACCTGATTCGCGCACGTCAAATCAACGAACTGAAAATAAAATAACATGGGACGGATTGTATTATTGATGACTTTGTGTCTTGCCCTCTGTGGGCAGGCACACGCCCAGCGTTACCTGCCGGGGCAAAAAGGGATACAGTTTACAGCAAGTGCCGTAGATGGTTTCAATTTGGAGAAAGGCGACAAGCAAGCCTTTGCGGGTGGTATAGCCCTCGCCTCTTATACGAAAAGCGGCGACCGCTGGGTATTTGGCGGAGAGTACCTGCAAAAGTCATATCGGTATAAAACAAAGTTGATACCCACTGCTCAGTTTACGTTGGAGGGCGGGTATTACTACAAGTTCCTGAGTGACCCCAGCAAAACGGTTTTCTTTTCTATCGGAGCTTCGGCGATGGCGGGATATGAAACGGTAAACTGGGGAGAATCCCTACTCTTTGATGGTTCTACGATTACCAGCGATGATAATTTCCTGTACGGCGGAGCGGTAACTTTCGAGGTGGAAACATATTTGTCTGACCGCATTGTATTGCTGCTCAACGTCAGGGAACGTATTTTGGGCGGTTCGTCCATCAACCTGTTCCATACACAAATCGGGGCGGGACTGAAATTCATTATTAATTAGGTGTTTAACAAATAAAAAACAAAGAAATGAGAAAATGCTTATCTTACATACTTTTTACGCTATTGCTGGCTGCAATAGCGTGTGCCTGTAGCGACGATATTGATATTCAGCAGGATTATGAATTCTCGGTTACTCACTTGCCTGTGCCCAAAAGGTTGCAGGTAAACGAGGTGGCTGAAATACGCTGTATGCTGCACCGGCAGGGCGAATACAGTAATACCCGCTATTATCTGCGGTATTTCCAATATGACGGGGCAGGTGAATTATGGATGGACGGCGGAGAGCCGTTCCTGCCCAATGATGTTTACGAACTGACGGATACTTCGTTCCGGCTGTATTTCCGTTCGCTGTCTGATGATGCGCATAATATAGAGGTGGTGTTTTTCGATTCGTTCGGGAAGGAGTTCCCGGTGACTTTTGCGTTTAGTAATGAGCAGGGGGAGGAAGAAAATATTGCTGAATAAACTATCTTTTAGTAACTTGCTGAAAAACACCTGATAAATGCTTGTCAGGTGTTTTTTTATGGGTAATTTTGCAAAAAACAGTTATAAATGAAAGTTGTTCTTGATACAAATATTATTTTTAGCGACTTCCACCTTAAAGGTGCGAAAATTAAGAATCTGTGTGAATCTACCAACTCAATAGGTGGTACTGTATATATACCAGAGTTGGTAATTGATGAATCAATTAATAAATATAAGGAACAACTTCATTTAGGAAAATCCAAAATAGACAAAGGAATATCTGATTTAAAAAGACTTATAGGAGAAATGGATTTTGATAATCCTATTACCGACAAATATATTCTTAACGAGGTAGAAGAATATAAAAAAGAATTTAGAAAACAAATAAAAAAATTAGAGATAAAAATCATTCCATATCCAACTATTAAACACCAAGAGCTTGTTAAGAGAGATTTAGCGAGGAAAAAACCATTTCAGGAAAGTGGAAAAGGTTATCGAGATGCTTTGATTTGGGAGAGTATAAAATCTTTATGTGAAAAATCATCCGAATTATTTAATACTCCTAAAGTTGTTTTCATCAATAAGAACTATAAGGATTTTTGTGAAAAAGGTTTTTCTCTACATCCTGATTTGAAAGAAGATCTAGCAAATAATGGATTTCAAGAAGATTATGTTAGGATTGTAGAAGAAATTGACATATTCATTGATGACTACGTAAAGCCACAACAGAAAGTATTCAAAAGCATATTAACAGAACTGAATGAAAATAAACAGTATAATGATATTGATTTAAATTCAGAAATAGAAGATAGAGTTATAAAATACTTATCACATCGCGAGTTTGATTATGAAGAAAGTCCATTCAGACAAGAATTCGAAAATCCGTCAGTTGTTGGTGTTGATGAGCCTTCATTTACAGTAACAGATGTTAGACAAATTTCAGAGGAAGAAATTCTTGTTGAAATTAATGTAGATGTGGATTGTGAGTTTGATTTCTTCATTTTCAAAAGTGATGCAGTGTGTATGGACGAAGATGAGTTACCATACATTTGGGACAATGACTGGAATAAGCATTATATGGCAGCTTCAAAAACGGTTCCGATTAGGTTGAAAATGTCGTTAATTGTTAATGCAGCTTTTGATGAGATACTTTCAGATGATATAGAAATTATTCGCCCAGAAATAGACTATCAAAATAGATTTTAATAAAAAAATAAATGAGATGAAACAGTTTGTTGTAACATTCAGAGTAAACGGAGAAATTCATAGTTTGGAATTTATGGATAACATCAATAGCAATAAACCGCGTGAAATAAATGCAAAAATATGGATTAATGATTATGTTCAAAACCAATTAGGCATAAAAACCGGAGTCCCATATCAAATAATCAGCATAGAGCAAGTAAACGGGAATGAATGAAATTGATTTGTAATCCGCTCATCTAATTCATCACCCCACCTTTAGCCATCCCTATCAAATACTACTCAACCGTCAAGTTCTCCACATTGGTGACCTTGCTCACCAGCGCATATTTTGCGATAAGTTTTTTCAGATACTTGGGCGGCAGGTGCAAGCTGCCGAAAAATCCTTGTGGTAGTTCAGACCGAAGTTGGTCTGTTGTCAGATGCGACATATCGTAAAATACTTCTGCCATAACTTTTTAGAGGATAATCACTGCAAATATAGTAACTTTGCAAGCAATACGAAGCATGTAATTACATTAAGGACAATTCAATAGATACGAAAATTATGATAACATTAACGATTGAACAAAAACGTGCATCCGCTGCGGAGAATGCGTTAGCGTCTGCCCTGCTCATATTTTGACGCAGGAAGGCAAGCAAAGTGAAATAGGCATCAACAACCTTCCAACCTGTATCGAATGCGGGCAATGCGTAGCAATATGCCCAACCGACTCGGTAACACACTCTACCTTTCCGCCCGAAACTGTCCACAAAGTGAATGAGTCGCTTCTTCCTTCTCCCGATGCTGTGATGGAACTGATTCGCAAACGCCGCTCCAACCGTTCGTTTTCCGACAAGGAAGTGCCGACGGAATTATTGGATAAAATACTGGAAGCTGCCCACTTTGCACCTACGGGCGCAAACAGGCAAACTTTGCAATATACGCTTGTTACCAACGACAGGGTTTTGCAGGAAGTTACAGCCAATACCATAAAGGTAATCGACCAACAACTCGCAGCATGGAAAGATTCGGGCAATGAGGAGATGCTGAACATGATGAGCCGGTTGAGCATATCATACAAACAGGGAACAGATTTGATACTGAGAGGTGCTAAGGCTTTGATTTTGATACATTCCACAGCTAATGGCTCTGCCGATGCGAATATTGCATATCAAAACGCTTCACTGATGGCTGAGAGCCTGAAAGTCGGACATTTCTACACCGGATATGTCTATATGTTCTCTTCGATGGATAAAGAAGGAATCATCAAAAAAGCGTTAGGCATCGAGGGCGATATATACGCCGGAATGGCTTTGGGTATGCCCAAGTATTCATTCAAAAAGTATATCGACCGAAAACCGATGGTTATAAACAAGTTCCTATGGAACTTATAAAATTTATTTTTTTCTCACTAATTATATTGCAATTAGCTCTAACAGGATGTAGTAACTCGAATAATCAAACGAAACACCCTGAATATTTGGAAACTACAAACTCTGAATTAGGATGTGTAGAATTGAATTATGATAGTGTAACTTATCGCCCTTTCGGTGTGTTTGGCGGAGGTGGAACGCTTACTTTCTCCGAATTTATAGGGAATCAAATAGGAATCCGAAAAATGGAGACTCCACCTCCCATAAAAATATACGAGATAAAAGGGTATAATTCAAAGGAATGGATTGTTGATTATGATGACGTATTAATGGGCGGAAATATGATATTCAAAGCTGTAGGAGTTACAGATATTCCACCGGAACTTGCAAAGTATAAGCAATATGACTTCTAAAAGGGAAATAGTGATGGAATATGTAAACATCGGC
>QMCD01000264.1_pt1 | contig 37406 bp, 30 predicted proteins | sample 1821841 | NCBI WGS metagenome assembly QMCD01 (sample SAMN01991225, study PRJNA193472) | Termite gut metagenome, whole genome shotgun sequencing project. | isolation source: worker | host: Macrotermes natalensis
ATCCGAATGCTCCGGCTACTCGAAAATCAAAAGGAAGGCGGTTAAAGACTCGCGCTAAGTTCAACGTCTTCCCAAGAAAGCATGGCAAAGAGGGGGGGGGGAGAATAATCCGCCTGTCCTGCCCTCCATTGTCAATTGTTTCCTGCCAATTGTCAATTGGCCACCAGCCGCTCCGCCGTCTCCATGGCCTTTCGGATGAAGGGGTCATTGCGGTCACTGGATACGGTGCGCGATTGCAGCGGAATTTGAAGTTTGCCGTCAACCAATTTGGCCAAACTCCAGCGTTTTTCGACATCCACCGGCACGTCCGGCGACACGCCATTGCCACTGTAGGCTAGGCCGTTCGGTGAATAAAATTTTTCCACCGTCATGCGTAAGCCCCCTTGGCCTTGGCCCGAAATCCGGGGCAATATTTTCTGGATGGTCCCTTTTCCGTAACTCCTTTTGCCGACGATCACGCCGCGTTCGTGGTCACGAATCGCCCCGGCCACGATTTCAGCGGCACTGGCACTTTCCTCATCAATCAGCACAACCAGCGGCATGTCCCAAGTTTTACCTTTTGTGGCCGGATACGGGACTTCCTCGCGGCTCTCGCGCCCCTTCGTGCGCACAATCGTGCCGTCTTTGATAAACAGGCTGGCCACTTCGACACCCAGCAGGAACAGACCGCCGGGGTTCTTTCGCATGTCCAGTACGAGACACTGCATTCCTTGTCGATCCAGTTCCGCGAGTGCTTGCCGCATTTCCGTACACGTTCTCGATTGGAAGCCCGTCAATTTAATGTAACCCGTATAAGCGTTCAGCATTCGCACGTTTTCAACGCTGGGAACCTCGATCTGTCGCCTTGTGATACGCACCTCACGCGGCTTTTGTCCGAAGCCCGGCGAAAGAACTTTCAGCGTCACGACAGAACCTTCCTTGCCTTGCAGCAGATTGGCCGCCTCATCGGTGTCCCGGCCTTTCGTCGAAACACCGTCAACCGTTAAAATCCGGTCGCCGTCCTTCAAGCCGCCCGTTTCCGCAGGGCTGCCCTGCACCACTCGCAAGACCATGAGCGATTCGCGGTCCGCGCCCAACTCCACGCCAAGCCCTACAAGATTGCCGGAAATAATCGACATTTGATCGTTCAACAAATTCGGTGTGAGATAGGCCGTGTAGGGATCAAGCGAATTGACGATGCCGCAGGAAAATTCCATCAGAGGCAGCACGGGGTTCAGGCCCAATTGATCCTGCGCCATCTCAGCCAAACGCAAAACACCGTTGCGCAAGTCGTTTCGATCCCGAATTTCCCAGCCGTCCGCCGTCCTCCGCATGGATGCCACGAAGGCGGCAACGCCTGTGTCCACAGTCCTCAAATGAGCCGGATGAAGTGCCGCCTGCCGCAAAAAGCCCCGATCGGAAAAAGCGATTTCCAAATTTTGGACACCGTGACGAAAAAGGTCATCCCAAACGATAGGGTTGACGTAATCCGATTGGATGACCGAGATCGTGTCTTCAAAAAATTTCAACGCTTCAACAAAGCTCATGGCATTCACGATGTTCAAAAAGCTGGAATCGTGAAATCGCAAGCCAATGTCGTAATGGAAACGGGCCACACGGTAGCGTTCCATCAGCGTTTCATCGTTGCGATAAATGCGCAACGCCGTCTCATAGTGGTTCAGCACTTCCCGCCATCGCGCCTCGGACTCCAGTGTTTCACCGTTACGCAGCAATAGAGCAAGTTCTTCGCGGTCAGCGGAGTCGTTTTCCTGCGGCGGCATGGCCGGGCGAGGAGGCGTGAAAACAGGGGACGTGAAGACAAGGGAACGGGATGGTTCCGCTTTCGGTTCAACTTTGGGCACGAGCAACGCCGGAGGGGCCGGAGCCGGAAGCGATACCGGATAGGCCGATGCTTCGGCGGCAGGCCGGTTGGGCAACGGTTGCAGGATGGGTCGTGGAAGTAGGGGGCGAAACGTTTCCGTTCGCTCCGTCTTCGGTCCTGCGGCGGTCGTATTGGTTGGATTGGTATTCGACTGGCCGGGCAAAATCGGTGTCAGTCGCATCGGACTGAAAGCCGGATGCGGGTCGACCGTGCTCGTGGTCGTGTTCAGGTTGAGTGTATCCGGTGCTAGCCTCTGCGGTACGGGCGTACCCAGTGCTTGCTTGTTCAGTACGGGCGTACCGAAGCGCAGCCTAGGCGTCTCCATGTCCTGTGCTGGAAGCTCCGCGCTTGTCTGCAAACAGCAAGCGAACAACACCGTGGCAGTCGCAAGGGTGAGACACAATGAGGATCGATATAATATAGATCGGTGGGGGAGGATCATATTTTTCGGGCCGGTTTTTTGATCTTCATCAAAAAAATGTCAGGGCGATTTCGGTTTCTTGCCCTCAAACCGGGCCACCGTTGGACATTGCAGCCGATGGCCGCCCCTGAACATTTTTTCATCTGAAGGTCTCTATGCAATTTTTTTATGCAATGATCGGACGGGGGAGTATAGCCCACGAATGGCGACTTGACAAATTGTTCGGGAGAAAAAAAGTCCGATACAAACCATCCATGACCTACAATACGAAGAAAAAGGCCGGTTGTTTCGGATTTTCCGTATGCAAGTAATTGACAATGGACAAGTGACAATGGACAATTGCAAAACGCGGGACGAAATCGTGGCATTCCTTAATAAACATCTCTACGCAAAACCAACCATGACCATTTTTCTCGGCATTGACATTGGAACTTCCGGCACAAAAACCTTGGCCATCGACGCCACCGGCAAAATACTGGCCAGCAACACGCAGGAATATCCCTGCTACGCCCCGAAACCGCTTTGGAGCGAGCAAGCCCCGGACGATTGGTGGAACGTTGTGGTTAAATCCGTGCGCAGCGTCATGAATACGGTGATGAAAACGGCCAAGGTCAAACCCGGCGACGTGAAGGCAATCGGGCTTTCCGGCCAGATGCACGGCAGCGTGTTTCTCGACAAGAACGACAAAGTGATTCGCCCGGCCATTTTATGGAACGACCAGCGAACCGTGGAGGAGTGCGATGAAATCACCAAACTGGCGGGCGGGCGTGAAAAACTGATCGGAATGGTCGCCAATCCCGCCCTGACCGGCTTCACGGCCCCAAAAATTCTTTGGTTGCGGAACAAGGAGCCGAGAAATTTTGAAAAACTTTGCAAAGTTCTGCTGCCCAAGGACGAAATCCGCCGCCGCCTCACCGGTGAATACGCCACCGAAGTCAGCGATGCCAGTGGTATGCTGTTGCTGGACGTGGCCAAGCGGAATTGGTCCACCGAACTGCTCGGCAAGCTGAAACTCGACAAAAACCTTTTAGGAAAAGTTTATGAATCCGAAGATGTCACCGGGAATCTAACGCCGGAAGCGGCCAAATTATTGGGTCTGACAACCGACTGCGTCGTCGTTGGCGGGGCGGGCGACTGTGCGGCAGGCGCGATTGGCAACGGTATTGTCAGTGAGGGCGTGCTGTCCACTTCCATCGGGACTTCCGGCGTGATGTTCGTTTATAGCGACAAAGTAAAAATCGACCCGCTAGGCCGGGTGCATACTTTTTGCCACGCCGTTCGCGGAAAATGGCATTTGATGGGCGTGAATCTTTCTTCCGGCGGTTCGCTGCAATGGTTCCGAAACGCCCTGTGTCAGGAATTGACGGCGGAAGCCAAAAAGAAAAAAGTCGACGTCTATGACCTGCTGACGGCGGAAGCGGAACAAACCTCGCCCGGCAGCGAAGGGCTTTATTTTCTGCCGTATTTGAGCGGCGAACGCACGCCGCACGCCGACCCTTTCGCTCGCGGTTGCTTTGTGGGGCTGACGTTGGTACATGGCAGGGGACATCTGGTTCGCAGCGTCATGGAGGGTGTGACGTATTCACTGCGGGACTCGCTGGAAATCTTCCAGGGCCTTGGCATTCCGGTCAAGCAGATTCGCGCATCGGGCGGCGGCTCGAAAAGTCCCTTCTGGCGGCAGATTCAAGCCAATGTGTTTGGTCAGCGTGTCGTCACGATCAATTCCGAAGAGGGCCCGGCCTTCGGTGTAGCCCTGTTGGCCGCCGTCGGGGCAGGTGAGTACAAAAATATCCAGGAGGCCTGCAAAGCGACCATCCAAGTGGTCAAAGAAACCAAGCCCGACGCGAAAGCGAAAAAAGTGTACGACAAAGGTATGCCGGTTTACCAAGACCTTTATCGGGCATTGAAAGATGATTTTAAGAAGATGTAACACGAAAAAAGGTCGGGGATTAGCATAGTCACGCAATCCCCGGACTACTTCGAGGGGGCTACTGTAGGCGGCGTTTGTCCTTCCAAATTTTGAAGAGAGCAATTGCAATAAAGAGAAGGCCTGATGATATGAGCACGACTCTTGTCCAACCGAACGCAGAAGGGCTGGGCGGATCGTGGATTTGCCTAACCTCTTTGGGGGCAAGCCAAGATATATCATCCAAACTCCGATTCTCAACCGTCTTCAAATCTAATTTATCGGTTTGATTGGCATAAAAAGCAATTTGGCCATTATCATCTCGGCGAAAATCATCAACGCGAGCACCTTTCTCTACGGAAAGAGCAAAAACAGAATCGGGAATAGGGCGATTGATTACTAAAGTTTGAGGTGTAATACGAACCTCCATTTCAGTCAATATCTTTTCGCCCGGTTTACCCTCGAAACACATTGAAAATGTGACTTTTTCTGGAAACCATTTCTGTGAATTTTCCTCTAACATATATCCGACAGAGGTAGATTCTGACAAGATGGTTCCATCAATAAGGTGAAAAATTCGCTCCTTTGGACAAATGTAGTCACGGGTGGGATCAATCCAAAGCCGCTCTCGTATTTTACCCTTTTCATAGATATCCAGTTGTAATGCTGTATGAGCGTTGTCATAGACCATCTTTTCACCGGTCAAGGTAAACGTCCAACCAACTTTTTCACAAGCATTCTTGAAATCGGTGATTCCTGAATCTGAAAATACGATGTTTCCCGTGTCGTCCGATGCCAAGATTTTTCGCAAAGCACTCTTTGTGACCAACGACTTGGCTCGTCCCGCTGCATAGTGTTGACTGCCATTATTGCCGATTCGCGTTTTGCCATCCACAAGCGTCGTGTCTTTCCCAAAAGGTTGCGACAGACTTACACGTTCTTTGATACCAATGCTGGGCTTGTTTCCTACAGAAACATATTCCGTCCCCCTCTGAAACAAGGATGCCCTCTGCTTTACCGTGTCTTCAAGCAAAACTACGCCAAGATCATCTTTCAACCCTAATGGGGCGGCGGTATTACGCAAAGAAATCCTTACACACTCTGTTCTTACATCGCCTGAGAACATTCGATCGAGGGATTCTTTCATTTCCGCTTCCGATTTTGCCCTCTGTGATTCATCTCTATTGTTGGAAAATGTTGCGAGTTTTTCTGACATCTCTTTCTTGCGCCGAGCAATCACAGAATCGGGATAAAAGGTCTGTGAAACGATCTTCATCTCAGCCTGAAAACTCGATATTTCACCGGGATTGTAGCCAGAATGCCGGCAAGCCTCTATAAAAAAATCGAAACCATCTTCCGAAAATGCCGATGCAGTCGTACAAACAATGCAAAAGCACACAGAAAAAAAACGAAAACACGCCATACCAAAGCCCCCCTAGGAAGAAACGGATACCATTGTATAAAACACTTCAGGGCGATGCTGGCTTCCAACCAGCAAAAGATCACCAAGAATTACCGACATCGTCGGAACAGCTTACATAGTGCCCGTACGCATCTCCACTCTCAGATATACTCATGCAAAGGTATACAAGTTCTACTGGGTCCCACTCATAGGTGCTTGTTGTTGTATCAACAATAATGGCAGGACCGGCGTTATTATATGTACCGCAATTGCAGTGAATGAGAACACTGGCTGCATACGAACACTCACCATCGGTTCGTTTCGTACCAGTCCCTTGGACTCGCGTCCATGGTGCTCCAGGCGGATTTGGGGCAGGAGTATCACTCGAATAATTTTCAACGCTTCCAGGCACACACCTCTCCAGTTTCTTGAGCAATAAGAAGCTGGCAGGCGAAAGTTGAAAATGCCAGAAATGCGACGTGGTGAAAAGCAGTCGTCAACAAGTGGGTTTTCATAGTAATTTTTCTCATCTCAATTCTCCTTGACGCTGAGGAATAGAATAGTTATCAGCCGATAACAGCCAATTGTCGAACCCGAAGGGAAAAAAACAAGTCCAGCACGGTAAAAACAATCGAATTCTTGAAGATTTTTTCAAAAAAATCAGCAATTTGTCGCAATCGCGATGGAAAACAATATTTGATTTTTGCATCGCCGTCGGGGGCAGGCGAGTACAAAAACATCCAAGAGGCCTGCAAAGCGACCATCCAAGTGGTCAAAGAAACCAAGCCCGACGCGAAAGCGAAAAAAATGTACGACAAAGGTATGCTGGTTTACCAAGACCTTTATCGGGCATTGAAAGATGATTTTAAGAAGATGGGGTAATTTCACACGCTAAAATTCTTCCCGACCATGCGAACAACCTTCCACGACAAGGTCTCTTCGTTGTTGATCGCACTGCTCATTTTGGGCGGCGTGGTCGTGGCGGTCATGTTCGGACTCTGGCTTTCCGCGCAGGTTTTTGCGAAGCCCCGTGCGGTGGCCGTCGCGCTGGTTCCGCAGGGAGACGGCTCCGGCATGGAAGATGTGGAGGAGTTCGATGCGAACGTGCTCACTCCCAGCTCGGAATTTGTGCAAGAGGAAACCACGCTCTTGGAAGACCTTGAGGCCGTCGTCGATCTCGTTGCGAAAAATCCCGCCATTTTTTCCGAATCCGCCTTGATGGATGATTCGCTTCTGCTGCCCGGCGGAAAAAGCGGCGATGGTCGAACTCGCGGCGACGGCATCGGCCAAGCAGGCAGAAAACGCCGCTGGGAATTCAACTTCGAGCAAGCAGTCGGGGTGGATGAATACGCACGGATGCTCGACTCTTTTGGCATTGAGCTAGGCATTCTTCAGGAAGGCGGCAAAGTCATTTATGTTTCACAGCTTGCCACCGATAGGCCCCGTGTGCGCGAAGGCGCGAGCGTTGAGGAAAAACGCTATTACATGACTTGGCTCAAAGGCGACCGGGAAATGGCCGACCGCGAACTGCTCGACAAAGCGGGCGTGGATCACCAGGGACGGTTTGTCCTGAAATTTCTGCCGTTTCCACTGGAGGCCGAGCTTGAGGCCATGGAAAAAAGCCGGGCCGGTGTGCGCGAACAGGCTCTCAAAGGCTCTTTTTTCCGCGTCATTCAGGAAGAAGAGGGAAACTACAAATTTTATCTTTATCATCAGGTGTTTTGACGCACAACCTGACACAGTCCTCAGATTGCGTGTCGCTCCGCCCACATCGCCTTTTTGCAAAATGTCCGTGTGTTCGTGACCATGTCCACGCCGCTTTTTGACCATTACGAAAAAAATGCCGCTCAGATAAGCTCGGATCGGCCTCAGTCGAGTGCCACGCCCCCCGCAGTACCTCTGACGGTTTTTGAGTTGACACGGCAAGTCAAAGGGCAATTGGAAACGAATTTTTCCGATTTTCGCGTTGTCGGCCAGGTTTCAAATCTTTCACGAGCCGGTTCCGGCCATGTCTATTTCACGTTGAAAGACGAGAATGCCCAGCTTCCCGCGGTGCTGTGGAAATCTGCGGCGGCCAAATTGCGTTTCAAGCTCACCGCGGGCTTGGAAGTCGTTTGCCGCGGTCGGCTGGATGTCTACCCACCGCAGGGTAAATACCAGATGATCGTTTCCGAGGTCGAACCGCAAGGAATCGGGGCCCTCGAACTGGCTTTTCGTCAGCAGTATGAAAAATTGGCGGCGGAAGGGCTGTTTGACAAGGCGAGAAAGAAACCGTTGCCGAAATTCGTGCAAAACGTGGCCGTCATCACCAGTCCCAGCGGGGCGGCCGTGCGCGATTTTCTGCAAGTGCTGGGACGCCGAACCAGGCGTGTGGACGTGCTCATCGTGCCGGTGCGTGTGCAAGGCGAGGGAGCCGCTAGGGAAATCGCCGAGGCCATCCAGACGGTACATCGGATTGCCAAAACACGACCGATGGACTGCATTGTCATCACGCGCGGCGGCGGCAGTGTCGAAGACCTTTGGGCCTTCAACGAAGAAATTTTGGTCCGGGCCGTGGCTTCCTCAACCATTCCCATCGTCTCCGGCGTCGGCCACGAAATTGATGTCACACTCTGTGATTCCGCCGCCGATGTCCGTGCGCTCACTCCCAGCGAGGCCGCCGAACGCATTGCGACGGAAGACGCCGCACTGGCGAGCGTGTTGGAAATGTTGCGGCGACGGCTTGATGATGTGCTGACAAAACGTGTGCAAAACAGCCGTGATCGCCTACGTTATTTTGAAAATCACCCCGCTTTGAGTAGGCCGAAGCGAATGATTGAAAACCGACGGTATGCCGTCGACCTTTGTGAAGAAAGGTTGGACAGGGCCGTCGACAGCCGGCTCCAGCTGTCTGCCGAAAAATTGGCCCAAGCTGCCGCCACGCTGGACTCCCGGAATCCGCTCTCGGTCTTGGCACGAGGCTACAGCATTACGGAGACCGCGTCGGGTACGCGCGTTCAACACCCAGACGAGATCACAAGCGGCGACCTGCTCCGAACCCGTCTGGCCGGTGGCGTCGTTGAAAGTATCGCATGCCGATAGCGGAACGGCGGGAACACGGCACAGCGTACCGTTTTTCATTCCCAATCCAAGCCCAAGTCCAGCGAAATTGCCGAGTGCGTCAACGCCCCGGAACTGATTCTCTCCACACCTGTTTCGGCAATCGCTCTGACCGATACGAGATTCACGCCGCCGGAGGCTTCCAGCTCAACATCCCGGTTCAGCTGATTCCGAATAGCGACGGCTTTTTTCAGCACTTCCGGTACCATATTGTCCAGCAGCACGATATCCGGCCCAGCGGGCAGCACCGCTTCGAGTTGGTCGAGCGTATCGACTTCAATTTCGACAACGGTGCCAGGACGAGCGAATCGTCTGGCCTTTTCGACGGCCTCCGCAGGCGAGTACGCGCCATCTTGGCCGAAGGCGAGATGATTGTCCTTAATCAGCACCGCGTCGAACAGGCCTGTGCGGTGATTGTGGCCGCCGCCGCAATGCACCGCAAATTTTTCGAGCCGCCGCCAACCGAGCGTTGTTTTTCTTGTATCGTAAATCTTGGCCTGGGTTCCGCTGACAGCGTCAACGAATTTTCGCGTCAAGGAGGCGATGCCCGAAAGTTTTCCCATCAGATTCAGTACAAGCCGCTCCGCCGTGAGCATTTTTTGCACCGGCCCGCCGATCTTGCCTACGACCACGCCGGGTTCCAACGCCGCGCCATCGGACATTTGCGGCGTCCACGTAAGTCGGGCGTCGACCGCCGCCAAAATGGTGGGTACGGCGTGCTCGCCGGCAAGCACGCCACTCTGCCGAGCACGAATCAAGGCGGCCCCGACGGCACTGTCAGGAATTAGGGCCAAGCTGGTAATGTCGCCTGCCGTCTCCGTGTCCTCAAAGACCGCGATGGCCAACAGCTTTTCCAACTCGAATGCGAGCGAGGGATGCCAGCGGTGTTGAAAAAAATCGCTTTGCATGTTTTGTGTCCGTGTTATGTGTACACCGTATGCGTTTGTCGCATTCCAACAGTCGACCGGCTTGGGCGGAGGACGATGAGTTTACGGTGCGGCTTGGGGATCAAAATGAAGATTGTCGGTCACGCGCCAGGAATTGTTTTGCGTCTTTTCCAATTCCATGTCAAAGTGAACAATTTGCAGTTGCGGCGTGTCGAAAGAAAAGCCGTCAATCGTCGACTTGGGTTTCCAGTAAACCACTCCGGTAAAAGACGTTTTTGCGACAGGCGGCGAGGTGAGATTGTTGACTTCGAGTTTCAGGTCCTGATACCGGGCATTCGATATTTTTACGAGCAGCATGTTCGCCCGGGCAAGTGCTTGGGTTTTTTCGGCGTTCGGCGAGACGTATTCCTTCAGCACGCCTTCGACGTCGTCTTTTTCGATGGCGACAATGAGTCCGTCCAGCATACGCCGCACGGATTTTTGATCCGTATCGACGAAGCGGTTGAGCGAAACGCCGAGAGCCAGCACGAGGGCGATGGCCAAGGCGGTCAGCGCGAGGGTCTTTAGCTTAGGGCTGTTCTGGTAGAACATGGCTCCCACGGCAGCGACCGCACACGCGATGCCGACCCAAATCCAAATGCTTTCAACGAATAAGGCCATTTTCCTACAAGGTAAACTGTTGTTCTCCGCAGAGCCTCAATCTTAGTAAGACCCTCCCCTCTTGTCAACCATTTCTTGTCTGAACAAAAATGTCCCCATCGCGTCCTGCAAATCCCACACAATCTGCACATTCGCTATTCAATTTTTGTTTTCAGTATGAAAACGGCCAACAGTTATTTGACACGGCGGCGTTTGTGCGGCACAATCGCAAGGGCACTTGTCAAAACTATCAACAATTTCCACTGGATTTGGTTATGAGCGCAATTTCCGGGTTCCAAGGTTACCACAGCGGCATGAATCACGGCGGAACACTGTCTTCTGCCCGAACCACCGCCGGGCCGCGACACAGTGTCGGTTCAGGCGGTAATGTCGGCAATCGGAGTGCTTCGTATTCGTCTTCCCGCCAAATGGCCGGTTCGGGCATCTATCAGCAGCAAGGCCAAACGCTGCAAGGACGGGGTTACCAAACCTCGACCGGCTTTGCGAGGCAAACGACCATTGGTTCGGCCACGACGAACCGCAGTTCGGCCTCAGGCAGTGCTGTACGTGCCGGTGCTGGTGGCGTGTTGGGTAGCGGTAACCGAGTGGGCGGATATACCACCACTACGCAACGTTCTGTTTCAACTTCCGGCGTTTGTATTCCGTGTGGTTATAATCGGCGGTAAGAATGCGAAAAAGGGCGGTTCACAGGACGCTTTTTCCATCTCGCAATTGGTTGTTGTACCAATAGAGGCCGATGATGGTTTTAGCGTCTTTGATTTCCCCCCGCGTGATCATGTCCAGCGCGTCGGGCAGCGTGGCGAGGAAGGTTTCAATTTTCTCGCCGTCTTCCATATCTGTCGGGCCGGCAACCAAGCCCGTCGCCTTGAATAGGTGCATTTCTTCTTTCATAAAGCCCGGCGAGGTGTAAAACGACAGGATCGGTGTCACCGTTTTGGCGACATACCCGGTTTCTTCGATCAGTTCTCGTCTGGCCGTGGAGGCGGGCGGCTCGTTCGGTTCCAGTGTTCCGGCGGGCAACTCGATTAAATCCGAGTCCACGGCGACACGAGGCTGGCGGATCAGCACGATGCGACCATCGGCGAGGATCGGAAGAATGGCGACCGCTCCCGGATGAACGACAATATGCCGTTCCAGCGGCTCGCCGCTCCGACCGGTGATCATTTTTTTGACGACTTTGAATACGCGGCTCGTGAAGAGCGTGTCCGAATTTTTGTTGGGTGGCTGTGGCATGATTGTTATAGGCTATACTGTAGTGGTGACGGGGCTACTTGTTGCTTTTTCCGCACCGGCTATCGGGAAAGCATACCTTCCAACAACTCCAGAGGCAATCCCACAACGTTGGATTCGCTTCCCTCGACAAGCGTGATCCAAGCGTGGCCGTCTTGGTAACCGAACGCGCCGGCCTTGCCACGCCAGTCGCCGCTGTCAAGGTATTCCTCAATTTGCCGGTTGGAAATGGGCAGCATGAAGAGCTGCGTGGTCTCGCAACGAACTTCACAACGGCGGTTCGCTCCGTTTTTTGCCAAGACACAGAGGCCACTCACGACACGGTGTTCCGTACCTCGCAACATCTGAAGCATTTTTTCCGCGTCGGCCCGGTCGACCGGTTTTCCCAGTATCTCCCCTCGGCAAACGGCAACCGTATCGCAGCCGATGATGCAGCCTCGCTCGACTTTTTCGGCCACGTTCTCCGCTTTGAGCCGGGCCAATCGCGCGACGAACATTTCGGGCGTTTCGTCATCCTGCGGCGGCGTTTCGATGTGTTTGTCCGGGGGGATGGCATCGAACGCAACGCCTGCCTCGGCCAGAAGTTGCCGTCGCCGGGGCGATTGACTGGCCAATATAATTCTTCCCTCGCAAAATTTGAACCGGTGCTTCCCACTCAATTCTCGCGGCGGCGGGCTTGCGTCACCGTGTTCAGGCAACGCTGTGTTCGGAAAGCCCCTTGGTTCATCTTCAGTACGGAGTGCCGTCAGTTGCGATTTAGGCAAATTTTTTTCGTGGGTCTCCATCGGTGGAGGCGTCGTATTGGTCATTCTACAGACCCATCCATCAAAAGATTGTGTTCCTGTTTCGTTTTTTCCGTTTTGATTTTCGGATTATCGAGCTTGACGTGTTTTGCCTCAAAAAAGTCTTTCCAAAACGCAACGTTATTTGGCGAGGTTGGAATAACATCAATGGTCGAAACATAACAAGAACCGGGTGTGTTTTCAGGATAATAAAAACCGAACGCCACGCCGGATGGTTTTTTAAGTGCCTCGTGAAGGCAAATGGCCGCACATTTCGCCGCTTCGGGACTTTCGTTGAACAAAGACCAATCAACGTCAGCCGCTTCGTAAAGAATACGGAGTTTATGAACAATATCACCGTCAAGACCGCATTTGATGACATGTCGGTCGCCGGGTTCTTCGGCAAAATAGAGTTGACCCGCCGAATAATTATTTGTTTTGATTGGCTTGAGTTGCGTTGCTGTTCTTTTTGTCAAAACGGACTTACCCAACATTGTTTCGTAGGACAGGGGAATGGCCATCTGTTCCCGAAACATCAATATCACTGTTGTGCCAATCCAATTGGAGCCGCGAATCCAGCCTGCTTTCTGTGCATCCTCAATGGCCGACCAATCGCCGGTATAGCTGTTGCCATCAACAATAATCATCGGTGCGGCATTCACCGGGCCTCGGTAACTCTGGAGGCCATAATTCTGGTACAGCGAGGGATTGTCCATTTTTGTCACAAGCGGCACGCCGATTTTTTTCAATCTCGTGGCCAATTCGCCTTCCATGTCGCCGAGAAAAAGCACTTGGTCGATAAAAAAATCGAATTTACTTATACTTACATTACTCGGTTCAACTTGCTCTTGTTTGTGGTCCCACTCAGATGGTTTTGCTCCCGCCGGGTCGAGGGCCGCCTTTTGGGCCTCGAACATCGGCAGCGGTTTGTAGAGCGGCAAAGTTTTGTCCCAGCCCGGATTAAACGTACAAACATAAGGCGGGAGCCGCTCAATCTGCACGCCGGGCTTGCCTTCCTCAAAATCCTTGAAGAAAATGCCATCATTTTTGTTCGGTAAACGCGAACTGTCACCGTTTGCGGCGTTGTACCCAAACGGTAGATGTTCCAATCCGAACCAAGCCGTCTCAGCCGGCGAGAAAAACACGAGTTTCGGCTCTCCTGCTTTTGGCCGAACAAATTTGACGATGTTTTGGTAGACATCAATGGCCAAGGCTTCGTTACGACCGCGATAATTTTCATACGCCCTGTTGCCATTGAACTCGGCGAGCTGGCCCGGCTTGGCGTAATACGTGCCGCCCTGTTCGCCGACCATCCACGGTTTGTCATAGCCTGATTCGCCGGGTTTCGGGAAAAAATTGTCGTCGCGCAGCCCGTGACCTGTGTGCTTGTTCCAAACCAAGCTCGTTCCATTCACGTCACCGTCGCCGTCACAGGAAAACCAATTTCGCGTCGGATCAAACTTCTCGCCCTCTTTTCCATACGCCGCCAGTTTGTCCCACCAAATTTTCGTCTGTTCCGGCGTGATGTTTTTGTCGTAAATGAAAATCGCGAAAAGTTCGTTGCCCCAGCTCCAACCGAAAATCGAGGGATGATTCCGGTCTCGCAAAATCAATTTTCTGTAATGCTCGGCAAAGCGATCCCACGCCTCCGGCTCTTCAAAATTAAGCTGAATCGAACTGCCGAAGAGCGCGGTTTCGGCGAGCACGGCAATGCCCAGCTCGTCGGCCAGTTCGGCATAAATCCGCGGATGCGGCTGCGCATGGGGCCTGACCGCGTTGCCGTGCATGTCCTTGACCATCGTGTACCAAGCCTTCACATAGTCGCGGGAAGAAATGAACGGCCCGAAAGGATGCAACAGGTCGCCCACCAGTTGCACCGGCTTGCCGTTCAGTTGCAATTCCTTGCCGACAATGCGCCATTCCCGCCAGCCAAAGCGCGTGTATTTCGCGTCACACTTTTCTTCGTCACAGGAAAGACCAAGCACGAGATTGTACAAATTCGGCTCATCCATCGTCCAGAGCTTCAGCTTGCCTCCGATTTGGGCGGACAGCGTGACTACGGCGGATTCTCCCGGCGGAATTTCGACGGATTTTTCGGAAGACAACGAGAAAACGAGTTGGTCGTTTTGCTTCCACGGAAAAAGATCACCGGCAATCTCGACGGCAACGGCTTTTTCCGTGTCGTTTTTCAGTGTTACCTCGATTTCCAGCGCATCCCGATGTACGAACGGCTTGACGAACACATCATCAATCCGCACCATCGGCACAGCCAGAAGGAAAACGTCCTGCCAAATGCCGCTGACGTTGTCCATGTTCGAGCCGGGGGGATACGGCGTGCGCATTTTCTGGTACTTTTCGCTGATCTTGTCAAAAAGTCGCAGCGAACGCACGCCGACCAGGATTTCGTTGCCTTCGCCCGGCTTCATGGCCTCGGTCACATCCAACTCGAACGGTAAAAAGCGTCCGAAATTTTCGCCGACTTTCACACCGTTGACATACACCTCGGCCATGCCGCCGACGGCCTCGAAATGCAACAGCACACGCCGCGTTTTCCAATCAGCCGGCACGTCGACCGTCCGGCGCATCCAAGCCATTTGAACGTGATCCCAGTGCTCCGGGTAGCTCGGATAATACACTGAATCGGGCCAGTACGGCTTGGTCGTGCCCTCACCGACATTGCGTCCGTTACCCCAAGTATTGACATTCCAAGGCGAGGGAATTTTGATCGGCGTTTTTTCCCACGCATCTTCCTTCGGCCATTCCAGTTTCGGCGGCGTGCCTTTGTTCCACTGAAAATCACCGGGCAACGACATGGCCTGAAATTGCCAAGAACCGTTGAGGCAGATTTCGCTACGGAATCCCGTTTCGCTGGGCTTGATCCAATTTTCGGACGGCGCGAAAACGCGGTCCGTGGTCACCGGCTCCGCAAAAAGTGGGGCGGCTACCACAAGGGAGGCGAGAATTATAAATTGTTTCGTAAAATTTGGCATGGGAAACCTCAAGGGATGCGTCTGAGTTTTATATCCTGCAAAGTCATATTACGTTCGACCGTCACGATGATTTCCTGTCCCGCTTGCGTCCGGTGCAGCAGCTCTTCCACGGCGGCGAGTGACGCGGTGAGTTGGCCGTCGATCATCACGATCAAGTCATCTTGTTTCAGACCGGCCTTCTCCGCGACACTACCGGCCTTGACGGAATCGACAAACGGCGGCGTGCGCCGACCGACGCTCGGCACAAGCAAAACGCCCCAGTCTTGAAAAATCCTGATCGTATCCTCAGGAATCAATTCCTGCTCCGGTTTGACGACTTCGGCGTCGATTAAATGCAGCGCGGCCTTTTCCGGGCTTGCCTCACGCATCATTCTCCGCACCGGTTCCCGAAACACGAAAACGGGAATGGCGAAATTGAGCCAAGTGTTGTTTTTGCTGTTGCGTAATTCTTTGCCGATAAGGCCGATCAATTCACCGCTTCGTTCCTCTATCAAAGCTCCGCCCGCCGCACCGGGATTGTTCGTGGTGATGTCCGTTACGTAAACCTGCCCTTGATAGGGCGTTTCAAAAACGCCTCGCCTTGCGCGCAACACCGTTTGAGCCGCCAGCACACCTCGCTGCACGCTGACCGGTTCATTGCCCTGAGCGATGTTGAACGGATTGGACAAGGCCAGCACCGGATCGCCGATTTGCACGGAGCCGTTTGTGTCCAGCGAGAAAAAAGGCAAACCGGAGGCAGGAATACGAAGCAACGCGATTTCCAAGGCCGGGTCGGCCTGAACGAGCCTCGCCTCATATTTTCTGCCGGAAGACAAAACCACCGTGATCGGGTCGGCCTGAAGCGTGGCGGACATCGTCGTCAGAACGTCGCCGTCCGGTGAAACAATAATACCGCTCTGATAACCATGCAAGCCCGCCCTGCCTGCGCTCACCCCGGACGCGCCGTAGATTTTCACAACCTTCTCCAACGGCATGTTATCGTTCCGCTCTCGACCGATCTGCTCTGGATACTGCCCCTCCTCACCCGGCCTGCTCTCGGAGGGAGAGGGGAATACCGGAAGCGTCATTTCTTCCGGTTCAAATGCCCCGAACAGAATTTTCCCATAGCGCACTTCAAAACTTGTTGCGCCATGCTGATTTTTGAAACGCACCTCGCACGGAAAATCCAAGCTGCTGGCAAACGTTTCCATGAGAGCCAATGAACCGTTCACCGGATCGAAATAAAAACGCACATCATTTCCAAGCCATGAGAGCAGACAAACGTCGAAAAGCCGGTCAAGTTGCCCATCCAACGGGGCCGTACCGACATAAACGACTTCGGCGTCGTCAATCTTTCCTACCGCAAGACGGCGCAACAAATACAGGGCGGTAAAAAGGCCGCCGCTTCCGCGCGGCGATTGATAATGTTGCAGCGGGTCGGCCACGGCGATTTCCGCTTGTTTCATTAGGGCGGCATCCCAAAAACCGCTGCCGAGGGGAAGTTCGTAACGCACGCCTTTATCATCGGTCTCAAAGGAAAAATTTTCTGGCCGACCAGCGATTCGCCCGGAAAATTGCCAAACAGGTTCTTCGTGATTCAACGTTTCACGCCATCTTTTCAGCACGCGGTTCAACTCGACTTTATTGAAATAAAAATTGGCATAGCCGCGTTGCTCTTCGTAGAAAGGCTTGACGGCATCGGGCATCTCCGTCGATCTTGGCTCGGCGGCCAGACGAGGCGGCGCATCGGGCGTGGGCGGATCAATGGGTGGAGCAATCGGCGGTTCCAGCATTTTTTCGGTCATTTCAATGAGTTCCGCCTCGCCATGCAGTCCACCGAGTCGCACAGGCAGGTCGTAACGTTCCCCATCTCGGCCACGGACGGTCACCGGAAGCCGCCAGCCTTTCGGAAAAATGCCAAGCCGGTTTTTGAACGCATTGACCGTATCCATCGGGCGGCCCGCGAATCGCAACAGTTCATCATTGTAACGCAAACCATTTCGGTACGCATCCGACGTTCCGAGCACGTCGTCAAAGAGCACGCGACCGTCGCGGTCGGTGGAAACGGTGGCATTCATCGTGGCATGGTCGACAATCCGCCCGCTTTTCAAATCGCCGAGGAAATAGCGTACTTGATTGCTGGAAATGGCGTAACCTATATCGACATTGACCCGGCCCCGTTTTTCAAAGGAGCAACGACCGACAATGCCGACAATCTCGCCGCGCTCGTTGAAGAGCGGGCCGCCGCTATTGCCGGGGTTCACCGCCGCGTCGGTTTGCAGGCAGTCCGTGTACTCCAACAATACGCCTGAAGACATGTCCGACGGAAATTGGTAGCGGTGGACGCCGGAAATGATCCCTTTGGACACGCAGGGCTTGAAATCGGTGGCTAGGAGGAAGGGATTGCCCATCACAATCGCCGTATCACCCACGGCGACCAGATCGCTGTCGGCCAATGCTGCGAACGGCAGTTTGGGCGAGGTGGAGCCGTCACGGCCTAATAGTTTAATCAGAGCCACGTCACCCACGGGGTCGAGACCGACGACGACGGCATCATAAAGTTTGCCATCGGCCATTCCACAGCGCATGGCCGGCCCGCAAGGCTGGACGACGTGAAAATTGGTCAGGGCATAACCATCCGCCGAAATAACCACACCGCTGCCACCGCCCGCCGGGGCGTCGAGGCCAGCCGGAAAGATCGAAATCGTCGTTCGCATGGCCCGGTCGACGACTTCATCAGCGCGAGCAAAGGAGAGTGCCGCAAAAAGCAACATGATCGTCAGCACATAGCTCACGCGAATACGCCGCACTCCCGTCCGGCTGCTGTAGCTTTGTTTTTCCGTCAACACGCTGCACTCCTTTCCGGCTGCTGAAAAAATAAGGATGATGGCACTGAACCGTTATTATATCAAGACATTCAACACGAGGTATTGTTCGTTGGTGAAAAATTTGAACCGACGATTCGGCGTCACACCTCCACTCCGCCTGTGTCGTTTTTTGCTATAATCGGGGCATGAGTTTTCTCGAATGCGACAAATCCGATGCCACCTCGACTCTTGCAGACCTAGGGCTTCCCAAGTTTCGCCTCGGCCAGGTGCGGCGATGGATTTTTTCTCGTGGTGTGTTTGAGTTCGACCAGATGACCGATCTGTCAAAAACCACGCGACAAATTTTGGCTGAACGGTTCGGTTCGGTGCTCCGTGGCCGGGCGCTTGCGCGAACGCCCGCCCCGGACGACACCGAGAAGCTGCTTCTCGAATGGCCTGACGGCGAACGAGTCGAATGTGTGTTGCTGCGCGACGACCGCAACCATCGCACAGGCTGCATCAGCACGCAAGTCGGCTGCGCGATGGGCTGCCGGTTCTGCGCCAGCGGCATGGACGGCTTTGTTCGCAACTTGACTCGCGGCGAAATTTTGGAACAAATTCTGCGGCTCAATTCGCTGCTGCCGGGCAACGAGCGGCTCACTCACCTAGTCGTCATGGGCATCGGCGAGCCGCTTTTGAACCTCGACGCCCTGCTTTCCGCGCTGGATGACGCCACGGCCACCGATGGTCTCGATATGAGCGTGCGGCGCGTCACCATTTCCACGGTGGGCATTCCGAAAGGCATTCGAGACTTGGCCCAAGCGGTCAAGCAATCCAAGAAAAGTTACAAATTGGCCGTATCGCTCCACGCTCCCGATGACACGTTGCGAACGAGCATCATTCCACAGAATCGGCATTCCGGCATCGCAGAGATTCTCTCGGCCACGGACGATTATTTTGCGCAAACGGGTCGGCGGGTGACGTTCGAGTACACGCTTCTTGCCGGTGTGAATGACGGCGACGAGCAAGCACGAGAACTGGTCGCCTTGCTGCGCGGTCGCACGGCCGTGGTCAATGTCATTCCCTTCAATCCTGTGCGGGAATTGGCATTTTGTACGCCGTCATCGCAGACGATACGGCGTTTTGTGCAACGTCTCGAAAACGGCGGTCTTCAGGTCAAAATCCGTTTCCGCAAAGGTGACGGCATCAATGCCGCCTGCGGACAGCTGCGACGGACGCTTCGGGATATACCGTAAACGGGAACGGTTGCACGTTTCGGGGTTCAGGATATTTCGTCCGCCAATTTCGCGCCGATACGCACGCATTCGGAGCAAGACGTTTGGCCCGCTTGGCGGATGGAGCGGCAATGAATTTCCCCGGCGGCGTCGCGGAATTTTTGTTTCATTTCGTCACGCCGTTCTTCAGGCAACATGAGCAAGGCGGCGTGCAAGGCCCCGCAAATTCCGCCCGGTGCTCGACCGCCGCCGCAGGGGGCCAACGTTTCCAGCAAATCATCCCGGCCCAGTCCGTAGGCCACGGCCTGAGCACAGTTTCCGCGTTTCGGTTTCAAAGAATGCCATGCGACGGCCAGATCGGCGACATCGACACTTTTAACGCCTCGCAGAATGGACGCGGGATCAAGTTCCGTTAAGGAGCAAATCGTGCGGTCGGCCAGTTCATACTCTTCCGGTCGGTGTTGACCGCTCTGGATGCCGATACAAAACATGCCTGCGGCTTTGGCGGCGGCGATTCCGAATGTGGAATCTTCCACGACGACGCAGTTTTCCGGTGGAATGCCCATTCTCTTGGCGGCTGTGAGAAAGATGGCGGGGTCGGGCTTGACTCGTTCGACATCGTCCTGACAAACCACGGCAGACAGCAAGGGCGCAATGCCCAGACCACGGATGGCGGCATCCACATTAGCTTTCGGGGCGGACGAGCCAACGGCGATGCGGTAGCCGGCTTCATGCAGCGAGCGAACCAATTCCTCCGCACCGGGCATGGCCGGGAATTTTCGTGCGATGATTTCCCGGTATGTTGTTTCGAGTGCGAGATCAATTTCCTCGACCAATTCCGGTGTCGCGCGATCGCCGAGAATTTTTGGCAGGTAATCGCAATTCAGGCTGCCGAAGATTTCCATAAACACGGCATCGGGAAAGTCAAATCCATACCGTCGGGATACAATCTTCCAAGATTGCAGGTGCGGGTCAAAACTGTCAACCAACGTGCCGTCAAGATCAAAAATAATGCCGATGGGCATCGAAAATGTCCTTTCCGCGTAAAATTTGGGCCGATGATTCCAACGTAGCACGCGAGGCCTTGGGGATTTTGTCGCGGTATTCAAGCAATACGGCATTCAAGAAATGCCCCCTCAATTCCCTTTTCGTGCAGCCCAATCATGTGATCACGAATACGATTTTACCACATAGATTTGCACGCAAAAGGAGAACGGGGGTGTCTTGTTCTTCGCGTTGACAGCGCACGGCATTTGTGGGATAATTTCCTGAGCATAAATTACTCTTCAAGCTAATAATCCGATATTGCAATGCCTTTTGAACGAATCGATTTGCGTCTCTGGCAGACGGCCCCGCCGAGTAAATTGGAGGCGGGGATTCGCAGTGCCGTGGACGCACTTCGGACAGGAAGAATCGCCGTCCTGCCGACGGAAACCGTTTACGGTCTGGCCGTTCGCGCTCACGATTCGGAGGCCGTGGATCGACTCGTTCGACTCAAAGGGCGCACGGCAGGCCATCCGTTCGCGTTGGCATTTTCGGGAATCAATGCCGTTTTGGATTTCGTGCCCGACATGAGTGATCTGGCACTCCGGCTTGCCCGACGATGCTGGCCCGGCCCGGTGAGCCTTGTTTTAGACGCTTCAGACCCCGGCGGCGAGTTTCATGCCCTGCCGCAATCCGTTCAAAATCTCGTATCGCTCCATTCGACGGTCAGTTTTCGCGTTCCGAGCCATCCACTAATCCTGACAATGCTGGGCGACTTGAACGAACCGGTGATTCTGACCAGTGCCAATCGCAGTGGCGTCGGTGAAGCGGCAACCATAGAGGAAATCGTCGCTCAGCTCGGCGATGGCGTCGATTTGCTCATCGATGGCGGGCCGATTATCGATGCGAAGCCGTCGACCATTGTGAAAGTGGATGGCGATCGGTATTCAATCCTCCGTGAAGGGGCTGTCACGGAGGCCACGCTCGACAAACTGACTGCCCGGATGATCCTCTTTGTGTGTACGGGCAACACCTGTCGTAGCCCTATGGCCGAACGAATTTGCGAAATGCTTTTGGCGCGACGACTCGACTGTACGACGGACGAGCTGGAGAATCGCGGCTTTGTCGTTCTTTCCGCGGGCGTCGATGCCGTCAACGATGTGGCGGCGAGTCCTTATGCTCAAAGCACGCTACAGCGTCGAGGCCTCGATTTGAGCGATCACAGATCGCAGATGTTGAACGAAACGCATGTTCGTTTTGCCGATCACATTTTTGCCCTGACCCGCCGCCATCGGGAAACGATTCTGTCTCGCTGGCCTCGTGCCGACATGCGACTGAACGTTTTGCGGCTCGATGGTGGCGATGTGTCCGATCCGATTGGCAGCCCTGAGTCGGTCTATGAAGATTGTGCCCGGCAACTGGAGACGGAGATTGAAAAACGGTTGGATGAGATATTGCCCCTCTGAATCATGGCTCGCAATGCTTACACGCTGCTGGAAGTGCTAATGGCGACGGCGGTTCTCGCGTTGGGACTGGCTGCCATTTTCGGCGTTTCCAACGCGGCCCTGCGAAAATCCGTTGACGCAGCCGAGTTGGCCGACGCTCAGCTTGCCTGTCAAACGAAGCTGAATGAACTCCTCGCCCGACAGGCTCCCATCAAAGCGACCCCCGCTACGGACATGGAGGAACTGACGAACTGGAAAATATCGGTACAGGTTTACGACTCCTCACGTCCGGGACTGAGCACGGTCCATATTTCGGCACAAAAATACTTGCCCGACGGTGTGACGGCTTATGGCGTGCTTTGCCAACTTTTACGCTGGGTTCCGCAGAATAAAGTCGAAATACCGCAGACGGATGCCACCATTGACCCCATCGACGGCTTTGAAGACCCGCTGGCCAGTGGCTCGTGAATGCGGGCAACTTTGACACAGGCACACTCGTTACCAAGAACAATGTTCCGTATCTTTCTTTCCGCTATTTTTGTTCTTCTGACAGGCTTGGCCGCATCCGGTCAAACTTGGGGCGAGCGTCTGTTCACGGAGAGATCGCATGATTTCGGGCGTGTCGCCATCGGCAGCGACACCGTTCATCGTTTCGCAATGGAAAATGTGTTCGAGGAGGATATTCGTATTCTCGGCGTGCATTCCAGTTGCGGTTGCACCATGCCGGGCATGTCGAAAAAGCTGCTAAAGTCGCAGGAGACCGGCGTCATCATCGCCCGCTTCAACACCGGCGGCCAGTACACGCGGGAAAAGGCGGCCACGCTGACGGTTGATTTGGAAACGACGGTCAAAGGCCAGACCGTCCGCGACACCGTACTGCTTTCCGTTTCCGGCTACATTCGGCCCGATGTCGTTCTCACGCCCGGCATTGCCGAATTCGGGGCTGTCCGGGAAGGCCAGGCTGCGGAACGAACGGTACGGCTTGAATACGCGGGCCGGAGCGACTGGGCTTTGACACGTATCGAGCGTTCCAACCCTTTCGTTCACGCCAAGGCCGAAGAAATCAAACGCGGCGGCGGGGAAGTGGTCTATATAATCACGGTGACGCTGAAAAAGGACTCGCCCGCCGGTTACGTTAAAGACGTGCTGCGGCTGTCCACCAATGAAAACAAGCTCGGTGGCGGCGTGAACGAGATCGTGCTGCCGCTTCAAGGCATGGTGATGGCCCCGATTCATGCCAAACCTTCGCCCTTCATGGCCGGCATTCTTGAACCCGGTGAAAGCGTTGCGAAAAACATCGTGGTGCGCAGCGAAACGCCCTTTCGTATCGAAAACGTCACGACGGCGGACAAGCGTTTTCGTTTTTCCTACTCCGACACGGAAAGTGCCATTCAGTTGATTTCCGTTTTCTTTGCCGTCGAGCCGGACGATGTGGAACCAATCGAAAATTCACATACTGCACAACCGCTCCCGACGGGCGGACATTTGCCACCGCACACAAATGCTGGAAATGCGCTCAGCGAACCGCAAAAATTATCAAACGAAATTCTCATTAAAACCAATCTGCCGGATCAGGAATTTGTCACGCTGGAGGCCAAGGCCCTTCTCGTGAATGGGGATTAAGAGTAGGCGTGGCGATTGTTTTTGAAAACAGGCAATGCGGGCGGCTTGACGAGAGGGGTTAGGTCACGAAAAAAAACGAGAGGCGACCAAGATGTTCTCTATTTTGTTTCAAATGAAGTGTGCTAAATTGGCTGTATTGTGTGCTTTCCTTGCCTGCACGACCGCTTTGTTCCTGATTGCAGCCGTCCACGCCGGCGAGGCGGAGAGCATACGAAAGGCGGTCGCAGCGGTAGAGCCGCGTTTGGTTCGTATCGACACGATTGGGGGACGTGAAAAAGTCGGCGACGAATTTGCAAGCGAAGGTGCTTGCACCGGCTTGCTTCTGGATGGCGAGGGCTTTGTCGTCACCAGTGCCTTTCATTTTCTGCATGAGCCGTCTTCCATTCTGTTGCGGTTTGCGGACGGCTCAAAAAAAGTGGCGCGAAAAATCTGCACCGACCGAAACAGAATGCTCACTCTCTTGAAAGTCGACGGTTTGACCCCGGCCTTCGCCGCTCCAGTCGTTGATTCACTCATAAAAACGAAGCCGGCAATTTCCGTTGGCAGCCGCTGTATCGCCGTCGGTGTGGCCTTGTCCGAAGAGGAGCCGAACATCGCGTTGGGAATCGTCAGCGGCAAAGACAGAATTTGGGGCAAGGCGATTCAAACCGACGCATCGGTCGGTCCCAACAATTACGGCGGTCCGCTCATTGACGTGGACGGAAAACTCCTCGGCCTGCTCGTGCCACTCTCCATGACCTCCAATGCCATCGCCGCCGGGGCGGACATGTACGATGCCGGCGTCGGCATGGCCATCCCGTTCGAGGACATTGTTGATCTGCTCCCCAAAATGAAAGCGGGGGGAGACTTGGAGTCTGGCACGACGGGCATCGGCTTCAAAGAGAACCGGATTTTCATCGGCGAGGCCGTGATCGACGCCATCCAGCCCGACTCGCCCGCCGCCAAGGCCGGTTTGGAAAAAAATGACCGCATTCTTGGCATCAACGACACCGCACTCACTTCCGCCCTCGACGTGACGAAAATTCTGCGTTCCTGTTATGCCGACGAAACGCTGAACATTCGCTTTCGTCGGGGCAATGAAGAACGGGAAACCACGCTGAAAACGGCCAAGCGAGCAAAAAACGAATCGGAGCCGCGACCGTGATGGAGCGGGAATGACAGACTAACGAACTGATTGCTTACGAACGAAAAGCATTACGGCTCATGGGTCAAATTCGCACAACAGCACCTGTTCTCCTGTTTATGGCAACCTTCAGTTCTCTCGAAGAGGCCTTTCCCTGGGCACTTGAGAGAGCGGAATCGGCCTTTGGGCCTGTCGAGTTTCAGGCAGGGCCGTTCCCGTTTGAGGAGTTCACGAATTATTATGCGAAGCAAATGGGAGCCAAGCTGCCAAAACAGCTCTGGGGTTTTCGTGATCTTATCAATCCTGCCTCGCTACCGACCATCAAGCGACAAACCAATGAATGGGAAGATGAATTCAAAAACACTTTTCCCGCATCGGTGGACCGCCCTTTGAATCTCGATCCGGGCTACGTTGATCTGGGCAAGTTCATTCTAGCCTCTACCAAGGATCATGCCCATCGGATTTATCTTGCCGACGGCATTTTCGCTGAGACGACGCTCATGTACACGCAAAAACAATGGAAAGCCTTGCCGTGGAGCTATCCCGATTATCAAAGTGCGGAATATCAAACTTTTTTGGCGCAGTGCCGTGACTACTTGAAGCAACAACGTTCAGAGAGTGTCCTCAACTGACTGGCTCTTAGCGTCTATTTGGAAACTGATATTTGAGATAAATCGTTAATATGTTATGCTTTGCATAAAAGCCCACGGGAGTGAGTGAAAATGAGCGAAATGCCTCGCAAAGGCCTGAAAAAACGAAATGCGACTTGACGAATAGGGATTAAATCCGTAAAATTCGGAAGCACTGGAACCAACCAAGGCCCGCCCAGTCTCTATAATCATTCCATTTTAACGCCGAAAAAGAAAAATTTTCACTTTTTTTGGGGAAATGGCGGAAATATCTTCCAAGGGGGGGGATGATGGTTCCGTGTGTTCCCATGATCTCGGAGCAAAACAATGGCCGACGAGGGCGGCGACAAAAGTCATGACGCGACCCCGCGGCGGCGGGAGCAGGCGCGAGAACAAGGGCAAGTTGCCAAAAGTCAAGACTTGGCGGCCGCGCTCGTTTTGTTCTTCGCCATCATCCTACTCATGACGCTGGGCAGAACCATCGTCGACGAGTTCCACGACTACACGCAGGGCATGTTGGTCGAGCCTCTGCTCATTATTCCTGAAACGGAGAATGCGAACGGTCTTGCTCAACACGTACAGTCGCTGTTTCACGAATCGGTACTCACATTTCTGAAGCCGATGAGCCTGTTTTTTCTGGCTTTGCTGGTCGTGGCGGTCTTGGCCAACTTGGCGCAGAGCGGTTTTCTCTGGCTGCCCGACAAACTCGGTTTTGACATCACGCGACTTGACCCGATCAAGGGCTTTGGCCGAATTTTTTCCATGCAAAGCGTGATGCGGCTCGTGATGGGCATTGGAAAGATCGCCGTCTGCGCGGTCGTGGCGTATTATGCCGTACAAAGTGACATTGGCCAGATTCTGAATTTGACGGCCAACGATGAGCGGCAGATCGCGTCGTACTTGGTCTGGATTTTGCTGATGATCGCTCTGAAAGTGGCCATCGCGCTGGTCATTCTCGCCATTTTGGATTTCATGTACCAGAAATGGAAGTTCGAGCAGGACCTAAAAATGTCAACGGAAGAGCTGAAGGAAGAAATGAAAAATATGCTCGGCGACCCGCAAATCATCGGCAAGCGGCGGCAAATGCAACGGGAATTGGCCACAAAACAGCGGCAAGGCAGCGTGCTGGGCACGACCGATGCCGATGTGGTGGTCACGAACCCGACACACCTGTCCATCGCGCTCAAGTTTGATCCGAAAACGATGTCCGTGCCGGTCGTGGTGGCCAAAGGGGCGGACTTTCTGGCCATGCAAATCAGAAAAATTGCGAAAGAGCACGACATTCCGATCATTGAAAAGAAGCCGCTGGCCCAAGCACTTTATAAATCGTTTGAGATAGGCCAAGCCGTGAATGATGATTCACTATACAAAGACATGGCCGAGGTGCTAAGCTACGCGTATAAAATTTCACGGCGCAAAGCGGGGTAACCTCCGTGAACGGCCCCGCACGTATTGCGGCACTCTGATGTCCCCGCCCCGTTTTGGCTTGGCCAGCTCCTCTCCGGTGACCGTTTTTACCAATTTTTCCTTATCCCTTGACAATTTTTCCGCAATTATTCCATGAACGTCCCCAATATCTTGACCCTGTTCCGCGTCGTTTTCGCCGTTGCCGTTTTCGTACTCTTGCCGTTCGGGCAGTACGATCTCTGCCTGCTGTTCTTCATTCTGGCCTCGCTGACGGATTTCGTCGACGGCTGGTGGGCGCGAAAGTTCAAGCAGGTCACGGTCTTTGGCCGAATCATGGACCCGTTCGCCGACAAATTTCTGATCTGCGGCATGTTCATTTGTCTGCTGGGCGTGCCGGAATTGCAGCAAAAATATCCGTCTCTTCCGCACTGGCTTTCCTTTCAGCCTTGGATGGTCGTCGTCATTGTTGCGCGAGAATTGCTGATCACCTCACTCCGGGCTTTTGTGGAGCAAGGCGGCGGCGATTTTTCCGCAAAATGGATCGGAAAATGGAAGATGGGCGTGCAGTGCGTTGCGATCATTGCTGTTTTTGTCTATTTAGCTTGGGTTGCCAAATTAGATTTTAATCCCCGCCAAAAAGCTGATATTTCTGGGCCACTTACTGTTTACTGGATTTGGCTCATTTCCCTTTGGGCCACGGTGCTCATCACGTTGTACTCCGGCGTCACATATTGTTGGCGGGCGGCGAGAATGATCGGGAAAGAAATTGACAAATAAATTAACAATTGAATCTAATAGCGCAATGTCTTTCCTCTATAAAAACGCCGAAAATGTGATCAATTTTGCTTTGACGTCGAAGTAGCAAATTGAAATCCAAGTATGGGCTGGATTCTATCGACAATCGTCATTCCCTCGTCTTCACGGGAATGGCAGTTATGTGGCCGCTTTCATAGCGCAGAGGATCCTCAAGCCCCGCTTCGCGAAATGCGGCCAGACGCAAACGGCAGGATTCGCACAGGCCACAACTTTTCCCCTCTTCCGTCGGGTCGTAACAGGTATGCGTCATGCCATAATCGACGCCCAGAGACAGACCGAGCCGGATGATCTCACTTTTTCGCAACTTCATCAGCGGGGCGACGACGGAAATCTGTGTGCCGGCTTCCACGCCGCTTTTCGTTGCGAGTCGGGCTAGCCGCGCGAAAGCGTCCAGAAATTCCGGGCGGCAGTCGGGATAACCGCTGTAATCCACATCGGAGATGCCAATATAAATCCTGTCTGCACACACCGTTTCCGCAAAGGCCAGTGCCAACGACAGAAAGATCGTGTTTCGAGCGGGAACGTAAGTGTTCGGAATACTTTGGCCAATACGCTCGACCGCCACATCTTTCGGTACGGCCAGTTCGTCGGTCAGCGCAGAACCGCCGAAAAGCCGAAGATTGAGCGGTATGACAACGTGTCGACACACTTCAAGCCACTCCGCAACCCGCCGGGCGGCCTCCAGCTCGACGCGATGCCGCTGATTGTAGTCGATAGTCAGTGCATAAAGCTCGCAACCTTCCGATTTTGCGACGGCGGCGGCAGTGGTGGAATCCAAACCACCGGAAAGCAGAACAATGGCATGGCTTCTCATGGGAGCATTCTATCGCATTGTGCCATCCGATCAAGTCGCTTTCGGCCTCCATGCTGTATGCTGTAAGCGGTGGAACTGGAGTGTGAAGAAAAAAGCACTACAATGACGGTTATGGACCCCATCACTTCCAACATTTTGCTGGTCTGGCTGACTTTTTTCGGGGCCTGCATCGGCAGCTTCCTGAACGTGGTGATCTACCGGCTGCCGCGCGGAAAAAGTTTGTCGAATCCGCCGTCGCATTGCCCGAAGTGCGGCCACGCCATCCGCTGGTACGACAACGTGCCCGTACTGGGCTGGCTCTGGCTTGGTGGAAAATGCCGCGATTGCCAAGAACCGATCAGTATTCGTTACCCGATTGTGGAATCCGTCGGCGGCCTTGTTTTCGGAACAATCGCCTATTTGACACTTCAGCGCGATGTGGATGCTTCGCTGTTTGAATTATTCCTGTTCGTACTGGGCATGTCGGGGTTGGTGCTGACATTTTTCGCCGCCGGGTTGATCGAAAAAGATGACCAGAAAATTCCGTGGAAACTATTTTTGCCTGCTATGGTTTTGATACTACCGTGGATGGTTATCCGGCCAACGGAAGTGTTCGTGTATGGCATTGCCATCGTGATTGCAACATCTTGCCTGCATTTTTTGTTGTATTTTTTCTCACCGCGGCAAAAAACCATAACGCCGTTGATGATACTGGCGGCGATGACGTTTGCGATGATTGTTTGTATACTCTCGTGAGAAAGATCGACGATCACATTTGCAGGCGAAGTGGCACTGAGATGGACGATTTTCCCGGCCTTCGTATGATCCGCGACCTCATGTCTGATGCGTCGAGAATCAAAAGGCTTTCAATCGCCCCTGATTTTCTTGCCTGCTTTTCAAAAAGCTCAGCCGAGCCAGCTTGTATCGACTGGAACGTGCAGGCCGTGGAAGAGAAGCTGGAAGACGTCGGCGATTTTTTCTTGAAAGCACCAAATGCCCGCCCCGACGGACACGGTGAAGACGCAGAGCATCACGACGCTGTTAATGCCGAAGCCGACCGACATCAAATTGATCTGCGGCAGGGTTTTGCCCAAAAGCCCCATGACGAGCATGGTGATCAGGACGGCCACGAGCACCGGGGCCGCCATGCGCAGGGCTAAATTGAAGCTCAAGCCCAAAATGACGATGAGCGAATAGGCAACTGACGGCGAAAAAGCCGCCGCACCGATGGGCAACGTCACAAAGGTGTCCAGTAGCGAACTCAACAGAACATTCAAGCCGCCGATGGCCGCAAAGACCGCAACGGCGAAATACTGGCAAAACCGCGACAAAATCGTCGACTGATCGCCGGAAAGCGGATCGAAGATTTGCGAGGCACTCAAGCCGCCGATCTGGGCGATCATTTCACCCGCCAAGGATGCGCCCGTGAAAAAGATCATCAGGCCCAGCCCAAGACAAAGTCCGATGGCCAGTTCCGCCACGATAAGAATGGCATACTGTGTCAAATTGGTCGGTTCCGGCACGTAAGCAGCCCACTGTGATGGCATGATGAGCAATGTCAATGCGAAAACGAAAAGTGCTCGGACCTGCATAGGGATTTCCGGGCCGCCGAAGACGGGCGACATGATCGCAATCCCGCTCACTCTGGTCAGCACCAAGGTGAACACCAAAACGCGGGATGTGTCAACGAGTTCGTACCAGTCCATATCAGGTGTAAGGTGTAAGGTACGGGATGTCGGAGTGACGCTTGCGTCTTACCTTGCCCCCAATGCCTACACCTCCTATAGCCCCAAGCGTTGCGGAATCGCTTCAATTATTTCGACGGTGAATTCGATCATGTGCTGCGTCATCCAGGGCATGAGAAACGCAATGGCGAGAATCATGACGACAATTTTGACGACGATGGCAATGGTCTGCTCCTGAATTTGCGTCAGAGCTTGAAACAGGCCGATGAGAAGTCCGACGGCAGTGCCAGCGATCAGCACGGGCGAGCCGATGAGTAAGGCCGTCCAAATCGCGTTACGGCAAATGTCGACAGCAAGCTGAGCATCCATCACAAATTGATAATGAGGAATTGAAACTTAAGTGTCATGTACGAGCTACGGTCTATGACCGCGGGCGAGGCACGGTGAATCAACACCAGCACGCAAGCGGCAATGCGCATTGCGAAAGGAGCGTTCCGGGGTCGTAAAATTCAAAGCTGTCCAGCAGCATGGTGACGACCAGCCGCCAGCCGTCTAGGAGCACAAAAAGCATGAGTTTGAACGGCAACGAAATGAGCACCGGCGGCAACATCATCATGCCCATCGACACCATCACGCTGGCAATGATCATTTCGAGAATCAAAAACGGCAAATAAATCTGGAAGCCGATCAAAAAGGCCGTCTTGAGTTCGCTGAGCATGAACGCCGGCAGCAATGCCCGCCACGGAACATTCCGCCATGTCATTGTTTCCGGGGCTTTGTAATCGGGAATGTAGCCCAAAAACATCAAGACCGTCTCCTGATTGCCGCAGCGTTCGATTTGCTCTGCCATGAATTGCCGAATCGGCCTCTCTGCCTTTTCCCAAGCCGGTTCCAAACCGATGCGGCGTTCTTGAAACGGCAGCACGGCCTCGGTGTATACTTCCGACCAGACGGGCATCATAATCAGCAACGTCAAAAACAGCGACAAGGCCGTAATCACTTGGCTCGGCGGCAACGTGTTCGTACCGATGGCTTGACGCAGCACGGCCAAGACTGTCATAATGCGGACAAAAGAGGTGGTCATAACCATGATCGACGGCGCAAGCGTGATGACCGTCAGCAGGATCATAATTTGCAGCGTCGAGACCATGCCGCCGGGCGAACGCAAAAAATCCGCACCGGGCAAAATTTCTTTGGGTACGTTCAGCGTCAGCTCCTCCGGCACGGGCGGATTTTCGCCGATGGGCGGATCGGGCGGCAACTGCATTGGCGGAAACGAATCATCGTTCGACCGATTGACGGCGGCATTGTTTGAATCCGGCTCTGGATTCCAGAGCCGCGGCTCCGGGCGGTCTGCATAGCGTTCACCGCTGGACCGGCGCGGATCGTAATTGTTCAGCGTCGCTTCCTGGGCGAAGAGTGGAGAGGTGAAAAAAAGCAAGAGCAGGAATACGGCTAAACCGAACCACGCGAAAAGCAATTTGGCCCTCCCCTCTCCCTCCGGGAGAGGGGTAGGGTGAGGGGATGCCATGCGCTTTGGGGCTACTGTAACCCCCTCCCAACGGGAGAGGGGAACTGCTTCTTGCTTTTTTGAGCATCCCCCTCTGATTCCTCTATCTCGCACCGACACCTCCTTTCAGCAAATCCGCCAGACTCTCATCCGACTCGCTGTAGAGATCAACCAAAGACGACGAGTTGCCCTTCTTTTTTGCTGCCGCTTTTTTGGAACCGGCATTTTGCGGCGGCAATGCGTCATCGTCATTCGTCATGTTGGCGTACATTTTCTGAAACAGGGCTGTCGAGGAATTGGCATCCAGTGCCCGGCACATGCCCAAAAGCGGCACAACCTCATCCGGGTCGGTCACTTCCGTCACCGGGGTTACGCCGTCCGCCGTCACGGAAACGAGAATCAGCCGGTTGCCCAGCCGCAAAAGATGAAGCTGCAGTTTAGGCGTCAAAAAACTGCGGCCAAGATTCTCAAACGCTTCTTTCGGCAGCAAACGATTTCCCTTGGGCGACATTTTTCTGAACATCATCATCAAGATAAAAAAAGCCGAGAGCACGATCAGCAAACTGCCGATCACCGAGACGACCGGAGCAAGAGCCTTGCCGAGTTCGGGCTTTTCCATCTTGCCGTCTTTGCCCTTCTCCTTCATTCTCAATCCGATAGGCTGATCGAGGGAGAATGCGCCGTCCGGCGGGCTTGCTGTTCGGTTGTCAGATGCTGATTGCAGTTCGCCGGATGCGTTTTTGTCGGATTCTTCCTCGATAGATTGTGGCCGGGACACCACATTTCCCGCAGACTCAACGGCAGTGTCAAGCGGCTCGGACATGGCAACTTGCCGAACCGCCGGTTGTTGCGGCGCAGGCAACGGAAGTGCCCTCGCCTCCTGCCTTGACACCAAAGGTTTCGGGGCGGTCAGAGCGTCACGAAAGCCGGTCAGCTGGCTTTGGGAGCGAGAGTCTTCCACTGTTCCCGACGGCCCAAAAGACACCACAGGCCGATCAACGAAACGCTCCGACTCTTGCGCAACAAGAGCGGCATTGGTCAAGAAGAAAAACAGAAGCAAAACAGACCGATAGCCGGGCATCCATGCCCTCCGTGATGAATGAATAAGGCCTAAAGCGGATTTAACATCGCGCTGGAGCCGCGATACGCTCCCGTCTCCGCATCGACGACTCCACACTGATTTTTAACACGCTCTAAAGAAGGAAGCCGGGGGATTCTAACAGATTCCACGATTTCGGCCAAGGCCAAAATTTTTCCGAAGCGTGAAGATTGGCAGGCATTCCCGGCTCGTTGATCGCACTCCATTTATCGGATGCAGTGCGCCGCCGCAGGCTGAATTTCCCGTTCTCTCGGTCATTCGCCCGGCGTACCCCAAGTAGCATCTTTCATCGGATCGACTTCCTCGGACTCGGTGTCTTCGTCGGTCGTTTCGGGCGGCGGTGCTTCCTTTTCAGGCCGCCTCTTGAAAAATTCCTGCTCAATGTCCGGGTTGTGCGGAGTAAGATACTCCTGCAAGATTTCGTTCCGCCGCCGCAGCGCAAGCAAGGCCAAGCCGCCGAAAAGCAGGATTCCGGCAAGCAGAACAATCAAAATTTCGAGCGAACGAAAAGAAAACATGAAATTGTACGCCATTCCCGCCCTGATCAGGGGCGAAAACGGCAGAGTAGACGGGAACGACCTGTGCAACACCCCTATTCAACCGATTGTTCAATCGCGGCCTGCTCGGCCTTGTCTTCAATCCGCTGCAAAACCCTCAGCTGCGCGTCCGCGATGCCGGCAGCGAATCGCTCATTGTCCTTTTGCGTAGCGTCGATATCGTCCAAAAGCTGCCGGATTGACGCATCATACTGTTCGACCATTTTTTGTAGGGCCTCCTTCTGGTCGTTCATCGCCGCAATACGTTTCTTCTCGAATTCAATGTCGCCCCGCGTTTTCTGATCTTCCTGAGCCGCAATGGCCAGTGAAGCGTTCAGGGCGGCAATGTCCGTTCGGGAGCTGCCGATTTCCTGGAGCAAATTCACTCGCTCTTGATAAAGTCTGGTCAGCATGACATCAAAATCCACTTGGATACGCTGCGCATCCATGAGCTTCTGTCGAACTGCGTCCGGGAGCAAGGCATTGGCCTGCTCTTCGGACAGTCGGTCAAAAATATCCACATAGCGGTCAAGCGGAATGGACGCATAAATGGCCCAAGTTGATCGGGCAGCGTCTTGAATGCGGGCCACTTCGACATCGTTCAGCTCATTGGCTGAGTGGAGTGTCACAACATAGCCCTCTGCCGTCTGCTGCGGTGCGCCATCGACCGTGAAAATACCGAGAAAAGAGCCACCAACGCCTTTGATGCCCTGGGCACCGCCAGAAATCCCATCCGCGGTGCTTCCGCCGGAGCCGTTCTCTGTTTCCGCCTTGGCCGCTTCGAGAAAATCGCCTTCGTCAAAAACGTAAACCACGCCCAAAAGGTCGTTGGGCGGAGCCACCACGCGCTCGGCGGCCTCGCCCTCCGCTCCCGTCGCGGCGACAAGAGGGCCTGTGATCGTGACTTGTACCTCCAACAGATTGATCGGGTCAAGAGCATCGCCCGGCGTTGCGGGGTTGTTGCCGCCAAGCTGTTCCGGTGCAACCGTCTTTCCTGTGGGATTGATCCCGCCGGGCAGACAGCCGAACCACGCTTTTTTGCGTTCGAACAAGAGTTCCAACAATTTCAACCGACTTTCTTCGAGGCCCATTTCCTCAAAGGTTTTTTCCGTAGCGGCCTTATCGGGCGCACTCCCCTCGCTGATTTGCGCAATCTGCTTCTCCGTGTCAACTTGCTGTTTCTCCAGCGACAGCACGGCCTTCTGGCCCATGCCGCGAATTTTCCATTCCTGTGCGGCAAAAAACAGAGCAGCCAAAGTGAGCAGGAAAATCAGGCCCAGAAAAACTTTATTCCAAATATTCATGATTCATCACTAGGTTAATGCCGCGCAAAACCAATCGACGCACCGCCCTCGGCTCAAATTTTACGTGGAGAGAAATAACTCCGTTCGTTCTATTCCATTTTGAACATGTTGTCAAGAAAAAAGCACTTTCACGAAGGGGTACCGATGACCGGAACATGCGCGCACAAAACAGTCGAAAAAACCGGCATTACCGGAATAATCGATAAAGTCGTGCCAGTTTAACGCCCGATACGCTGGAATACAGGGCAGTTCCCAAGGCAAGTCCTCCGCTTATTCACAGTAAATGTCGGCAAAAGGCGAAAAAAAAGTGATACAAAAGATGTGCTTTCGACAAATGAGACCTATCAAGACCGCATATTTTACCCGTCTTGTTGTTTTTGTCATGGTTCTGGCATTGCTGCCAAGTTGCAGCCGCCAGCACTATCGACGCAAGGCGGATAAAGACGTGTATTCATTGCTACAAAGCGGCGGAGCACGCGACAGTCGCTGGAAGCTCGATGATTACCGAATAGACGTGGACCCAAAATCGCGTATGTATGACCGGCACAATCCCGATAAACAGCCCATGCCGCTTGATGATGCCTCGGCCCATGTCAAAATGCACAAAGTGGGCGGCATGAAAGGCGCGAAGAACTGGCATAAAAACGGAACCACGAAATTCGTTGAAAACCCTTCTTGGCGGCAGAACTTGCTCTACAACGAGGACGGGGCTGTGCCGCTGAACATTGATGGAGCCGTTGAGCTTGCGCTTTTGCACTCGCCGGAATATCAGTCGGCCCTCGAAAACCTGTATCTCGCGGCGGCGGTCGTGTCGCAGGAGCGTTTTCGATTCGACACGCAATTCTACGGCGGGGAATCATTATTCTACACGGCCAATGGGCGTTTGCGCGGCGGCGACATGTTGACAACCAACGACATTGGCATCGAAGCGCAAAAACTGTTCGCTACCGGCGGCGAATTGGTCGTCGGCCTAGCCAATTCGATCACTTGGACTTTCAACGGCCAAAATTCTTGGTACGCGGATTCCATTTTCAACGTCGGCTTCGTGCAGCCGTTGCTCAGAACCGCCGGTCGGAAAGTCGTTTTGGAAAATTTGACGCAGGCCGAACGCGATTTTCTTGCCGCCATTCGGCAGATGGTCTATTTCCAGCAAGGATTTTACACACGAATCGTGACCGGTTCCGGTGGTCGAGCGACTCCATCGGGGGGAATCAGCGTCAATCTACCGAATTTGGCCGGTGGCTATTACGGTTTGCTTGCGTATCAGATTCAGATTCAAAACGCGCGGCAAAACACCATAGGGCTTGAAGACAACCTGCGTCGGCTTGAAGAATTGTTCGCTGCCAACCAAATTGACGACGTGTTTCAAGTTCAGGAAATGCGACAGAGTCTCTTGACTAGCGAAAGTTCGATACTAGCCCAAATTGCCAACTACCAGAGCCAAGTGGAAACATATCTTCGCTCACTAGGCCTGCCGCCGGACTTGAAAGTTGAAATCAACGACCCGGTCATGGAACAATTTCAACTCATGTCGTCGACCATTACGGCATTGCAAGAGGACATCGGACTGCTGCTGACGGACATTCGGAAAAAGGATGCAGCCTTGCCCGACAATTTTCCGGCCCGGATTGAAAATGCCATTTTGCGAACACGAAGCGAAATGAAAATTCTGGAAAACGATCTCGAAACACTGAAAAAGGCTACCCCGGAACGGATCGCCAGCCTACAAGCCCTGGAAGTGAGCCTGTCGGAACAAATTCGGCAAGGCGAACGGATTGAATCGGCCATTTACGATTCCAACGAATTTACCCGACGCGTTCAATTGCTGCGGGAAATGGAAATTCCGGCGAACTTGTCCAAGCTGGAAGCGGCGTTTTATCTGCTGCAACTGGCTATGGGGAGCGGTGAAATTGAACTGCGTCGCATGATCGAGACGGACAGCTTCCCGCCGGAAGCGCGTGAGGCCATGAAAGTGCTGCGAATGGTCGCAATCGAAGACCTTGCCGGAAGCCTGACCATTCAGATGAATATGACCGACGATCTGTCGGCCAAGCGGGAAGAGCTGCTCAAGGCACAACGGGAATTGGAATCGCTCGAACAATTGGTTGAAAGAGAGCGTCTGGCGGATAATGATACGGCAGAGACAGCCGAAACAACGTTGCCCGAAGCACCGCCGGCCTTGACGCCGAAAACACTGGCGCAAACGAAGGACGATACGAAGGTCAACGAAGCGAAAATCGAGATGCGCGTTGCGAACACGGAACGGACCAGCGACGAGGAACTCAATGCGAAACAAATTATCGCGGAACTCCTACAGGAGGACAAATATCGTGATTGGCTGCAAACTTTGCTGACGGAATTTCAAAACGAGGTGGCCACGCTCTCGATTTCGCAAGTCAAAACGCGGCTGGATTCGGTCAACCTGATGCCGATTGACATTTCGGAGGCGGACGCCCTGAAAATTGCCGAGGAAAACCGGCTGGATTGGATGAATCGCCGGGCCGCTCTGGTGGATTCGTGGCGGCAAATCGATTTGGCGGCCAACAATCTCAAAGGCGATTTGAATGTTCGCGTGGAAGGAGAAATTGGAACCATCGACCGAAAGGGTGTGCGTTTCGACGCCGAGAATGGCAGGCTGCGTGTTGGATTGGAATGGGATTCGCCGTTGACTCGGCACAATGAAATGCTGGATTACCGCCGAAGTCAGATCGCCTATCAAGCCGCCCGGCGGGACTATTACACCTACGTCGACTCGGTGGATGCCGAATTACGGAATTTGCTACGTGACCTGCGACTTGCGCAGATTGATTTTGAAATTCGTCGCAACGCGATTTTGATCGCGGCCAAAAAAGTCGATGTTGCCCAGTTGAACTTAATCAGACCGGCGGAGCGCGGCACGCAGATCGATTCCAACACGGCCATGCGTGTTATCAATTCGCTCAGTGAAATGTCGGGCACGCAGAACGATTTCATCAGTACCTGGGTTGATTATCAAACAAGCCGAATGCTCTTGGACATGAGTATGGGCACGATGGAACTTGACCGGCAAGGTCGCTGGATCGACCCGGGGCGGATCACGAAAGACCGCGTGGGGCCGGTGGCACGCCACGGCGGCAGGAATGCCGTGCCGGGCTTAACGCCGAAAAGCCGGCCACATCATGCACCTGCGGCAAAAAAAGTGGCCAAGCACATA
>QMCD01000266.1_pt1 | contig 37292 bp, 27 predicted proteins | sample 1821841 | NCBI WGS metagenome assembly QMCD01 (sample SAMN01991225, study PRJNA193472) | Termite gut metagenome, whole genome shotgun sequencing project. | isolation source: worker | host: Macrotermes natalensis
CCCATATACACCCGATCTACCACCGGTATTCGGAAGGTACTCAGAGCACATTAAAAAGGTACAAAATAGAATGCGCAAAGTATACAGACAGAAACGACTGTACACCGGAAGGCCGGTCAACACAAAACACAAATGGAAAATACAAAAAAATTTCGTACGGTTGCCCCGAATTAATTTTCGGGTTTCTTTTGATTTCACGGAATTACCTTTATCTTTGTCCACGCAAAATGCAGCAGGGTCGGTTGGCCGAGCGGTTAGGCAACGGTCTGCAAAACCGTGTACAGCGGTTCGATTCCGCTACCGACCTCCACAACTTTCGCCAATAATCTGATCTTCAGAATATTGGCGATTTTGTTTACACCACTTTATTACAAAAAATTTGGAGGAAGCGCTAAAACATCCCGTATTTAAAACAGTGGCCGCAGTAGCCCAGGAAAAAAACGTTTCCGCTTACGCCATCGGCGGGTTTGTCCGGGATTTGCTGCTGCACCGGCCCTCCCAGGACATCGATATCGTCGTGGTCGGGAACGGGATGGAGTTGGCCGAAGCCGTCGCCGCCAAACTGGGAAACTGCAAAGTCTCCCTCTTCAAAAACTTCGGCACCGCCATGTTCCGGTACAAAGGGATGGAGGTAGAGTTTGTCGGCGCCCGGAAAGAGTCCTACCGGGCCGACTCCCGGAAACCGCTTGTAGAAGAAGGAACATTGGAAGACGACCAGAAGCGCCGGGACTTCACCATCAACGCCCTCGCCATCTCCCTGAACGCAGCGGATTACGGCACCCTCATCGACCCGTTCGGGGGCATCCCCCACTTGGACGAACGGCTGATCCGCACCCCGCTGGAACCCGGCATCACCTTCTCCGACGACCCGTTGCGCATGATGCGGGCCATCCGCTTTGCCTCCCAGTTGAACTTCCGGATAGATGAAAGCACCTTCCGCGCCATCCGGGAAAACCGGGAACGGCTCAACATCATCTCCACGGAACGGATCCTGGATGAATTCAACAAGATCATGCTCTCTCCCGAACCTTCCCGGGGAATCCTGCTACTGGACGAAGCGGGCCTGCTGGAGCTCTTCTTTCCGGAACTGACCGCCCTGAAAGGAGTAGAACGGATCGACGGTACCGGGCACAAAGACAACTTCCTGCACACATTGATGGTAGTAGACACGCTCTCGCTCCACTCCGAAGACCTTTGGCTGAGGTGGGCCGCTCTGTTGCACGACATCGGAAAACCGGCCACCAAAAAATACATCCGGGGACAGGGATGGACCTTCTACGGCCACAACCACGTGGGAGAACGGATGACGGCGCGGATCTTCAACCGCCTGAAACTGCCGCAGAACGAAAAAATGCGGTATGTCCAGAAACTGGTCAACCTCCACATGCGCCCCATTGTGCTGGCCGAAGAAGTAGTAACGGACTCCGCTGTCCGCCGGCTGCTGTTCGACGCCGGAGACGACATCGATGACCTGATGACACTGGCAGAGGCGGACATCACCTCCCGCAACGAGGAAAAAGTAAAACGATTCCTGCACAATTTCCGGATCGTTCGGCAGAAATTGAAAGAGGTAGAAGAAAAAGACTCCATCCGCAACTTTCAGCCGCCCATCAGCGGAGAAGAGATCATCGCCACTTTCAACCTGCCTCCCTGCCGGTTGATCGGCAATATAAAAAACGCCATCAAAGAAGCGATCTTAGACGGCATCATCTCCAACAACTACGAAGAAGCCAAAGCCTATATGTTCAAAATTGCAGAGGAGTTGCTAAAAGATTCGCCGGAAAAGAAGTAATCTAAATATGTGTGGGTAAGACAACCTTCAAGGCTTTCCGGTGTACTTTCAAGTGGATCGGCGAGTGCATGATAACCGCTTCCCCATCAATGTGCACCTTGTGAATATCTCCTTCAATGACCGCCTCCCGGCATTGCAACTCCTTAAAATACTTGAATTTATCCAATCGCCGGTTGAGCATGTAGAAAAGAAACGAATGCACCGACCAGAACGTAGGGCGTTTCAACAGGCAGATATCCACCAAACCGTCTGTCAGAGAAGCGTGCGGAGCGATGCTCACATTATTCCCATATTGGGAAGCATTGGCAAAACTGAGAATAAAACAATCCTCTTCGATGGATTTTCCGTCGAACGTAATTTTGTATCTCTTTTCCGAATAGCGGAACCACCGCTTCGTGCCTGCATACACATAAGAGAGAACACCTCTGATCTTTAAGGTATTGAATTCGTGGGCAATCTCCGCATCAAAACCGACGCCGCTTACATTCAAAGAGTACAGACCATTGATCTCCAAAACATCCACATGTACACTGATGCCTGTCAGCAATTGCCGCAAAGCTTTCCGGACAAATTGAGAATAGCCCAAATGGCGGGCAAAACCGTTGCCGCTACCGAGCGAAACCACGGAAAACGCAATGTCGCTTCCGAAAAGAGCTGTCCCCACTTCGTTCACGGTCCCATCCCCGCCGACGGCGACAATATGCGTATGGTTTCCCGACTCCCGGGCAGCCTCTACCAACTCCCGTCCGTGTCCGGCATATTGCGTATATTCAATATCGTATGCAACATCGCGGTATTCCGGCATAGAGCGCAACTTTCCGGGCAACTCCCTGCCCCATCCCATACCCGATACCGGATTTACAATAAATAAAATACGCATCCCTCTCTTCCGTTATTTACCGATACCGTAATACGTATAGCCAAAATCCTTCATCTGGACCGGATCGTAAATATTCCGCCCGTCAAAAATAACCTTTTCTTTCAACGCCCGCTCAATGTAAGTAAATTTCGGTACCTTGAACTCCTGCCACTCCGTCACCACCACCAAGGCATCCGCACCTTCCAGGGCCGCGTACATGTTCGGGGCATACAGCACCCGGTCGCCCAATTTCCGGCGCGCCTCCTCCATCGCTACCGGATCGAACACAACCGGTACGGCTCCGGCTTCCAGCAGTTTTCCGATCAGTACCAGCGACGGAGCTTCGCGCATGTCGTCGGTGGCCGGTTTAAACGAAAGCCCCCAGATACCGAATTTCCGGCCGCGGATATCGCCCCCGTAATACTTTACTATTTTATCGAACAGCCGGTTTTTCTGCCGCTCATTCACCCGTTCCACAGCTTTCAATACCTCCATATTGTAGCCGTTCTCCTCCCCGGTCTTCACCAACGCTTTTACATCTTTCGGGAAACAGGAACCTCCGTAGCCAATCCCCGCGTTCAGGAATTTCTTACCGATCCGGGTATCGCTACCGATCCCCCTTTTTACGGCATCCACATCCGCACCGGTCAATTCGCACAGGTTCGCAATGTCATTCATAAAAGATATCCGGGTGGCCAGCATGGAATTGGCAGCGTATTTGGTCATCTCCGCCGAAGGAATATCCATAAAGAGAATGGGCACGTTGTTCAGGGCGAAAAAGTGATACAGCCGGGTCAATACCTCTTTGGCTTTCTCAGACTCAACTCCGATCACGACCCGGTCCGGCGCCATAAAATCGTTGATGGCATCCCCCTCTTTGAGGAATTCCGGATTAGACGCCACATCAAACGGCACCGCCACGCCACGACGGTCCAACTCCGCCTGCACTGCCGCCCTCACCCTCCGGTTGGTTCCGACCGGAACCGTAGACTTTGTGATCACGACGGTGTAGTTGCTTATCTGTTGCCCGATCTGCCCGGCAACCTCCAACACGGCGCTCAGATCAGCGCTCCCGTCTTCATCCGGAGGAGTACCCACCGCAATAAAAACCGCATCCGCCCGCTCCAAAGTCCCGGCGAGCGAAGCCGCAAAAGAGAGGCGTTCGTGCTCCACATTCCGGGCGACCAACTCAGCCAATCCCGGTTCGTAGATGGGGATCCCTCCACTGTTCAACAGGTCGATCTTAGCTTGATCCGTATCCACACAAGTCACGGTGATCCCCGTTTCCGCCAGACACGCCCCCGTCACCAATCCGACATAGCCGGTACCTATAACCACAATTCTCATAACCTGTTCTTTAAAAGCTGTATAAGACTGCTTTTTTTAAAGGAATACAAATGTAGAAAAAAATAAAACGGAACCGGGACATTTCGGGATATTTCCTGTAAATTTGTGTTTTATTACCCTTTTTTCAAAACAAACGCCATGTTTTTCAAAACAAACCTCTTTCTGCTTCCGGCGCTCTGCCTTTTGCTTTTCGCCGCTTGCCAGCATACCGGTTCCGGCCCGCAACAGCCCGATATCCGGAAATACATTTACGGATACACCTCCGGGACCATCACCTCCGAAACACCTATTGAGATCCTTTTGGAACAGGCGCCGGAACACCCCTACGGAACGGAGGAAGTATTGCCGGAAAAGATACTGAGCGTCTCCCCCGCCGTAAAAGGCAAATTGTACCTGCGGGAGAAACAGACACTGGTCTTTGTGCCGGACAACCGGTTCGAGAACGGCAAGGAGTACAAATTCAAACTCCGGTTGGACGCCTTACTGGAGGTGCCCAAGGAGTACCGGACCTTTGAGTTCGGCGTCAAGATCATTCCGCTTCACCTCTCTTTTTCAGGGGGGAACCTGATCACAGGCGAAAGCAACGACACGCTGCGCTACGAAGGCGAACTGCACGCTTCCGATGTCATGGAGGCAGAAGCCGTCGAAAAACAACTGAGCGTTTCCTTAGACGGACAGGAACCTGTTACGGTCTGGCAACACAACGGGAACACCCACCGCTTCCAGATCCAAGGCATTGCCAAAACAGACAACTCCCAAACCCTGAAACTGGCATTCGGGAAATCGGTTACCGGCAACTCCACAGCCGAAGTGACCATTCCGGGGCGGAACGAATTTACCGTACTGAATGTTCAACTCAATGAGGAAAACCGCAACCTCGCCCGCATCGATTTTTCGGAAAAGGTTGACCATTCGCAATCCCTGGAGGGCCTGATCACCCTCAAAGGGATCTCCGGTGTACAGTATAAAACAGAAAACAACACCGTTTTTCTTTATTACACCACCCGGCCGAACGACTCCGAGATCAAAATAACCGTCCACGAAGGGATCCGGAGTTCGGAAGGCAAAACCCTGACCGAAACCACCGGTCATATACTTAAACTTCCCTCTAATCTCCCGGCTGTAAAATTCATCGGGCAAGGGGCGATCGTGCCGTCCGGCGGCAACGTATTGGTGCCCTTTTCCGCCGTCGCCTTGAAATCGGTCGACGTACAGATCATCAAAGTATTCCGGCAGAACATGCATTTTTTCCTGCAGGAAAATTCGTACGACAGTAACTCGGATCTAATGCGGACCGCCCGGCCGGTATTCCGGAAAAAAATCAACCTGGTGAAAGAGGGGGAGACCATTGACCTGAACCAATGGAACGACTACACCCTGAACCTCCCGGAGCTCGTGGAACTGGAAAAGGGGGTCATCTACCGGGTGGAGATCCGCTTCCAAAGATCGTATACCACGCTGGCATGCGCCGGGGAGGAAACCGGGAAAACCGATTATTACAAACAGGACTGGGACGGTAACAGCTACTATTACAGCGATTACTACTACAACGACGATTACCGCTGGGAAGACCGGGACAACCCGTGTACCGACTCCTACTATACCAGCCAGCGTTTTATCAGCCGGAACATCATCAACACCTCATTGGGCACGGTGGTGAAACGGGGGAGCGACAACCGCTATTTTGTCGCCGTCAACGACATCGCCGACGCCCGGCCGGTTAACAACTGCCGCATTACCCTGTACGACTACCAAAACAACCCGATCGACTCGGCCCAAACCGATAAAAACGGATTCGCCCAACTGAACAGCGGGCAAAAAGGGTTTACCGTCGTGGCTTCCAAAGGGAATGACAAAGCGTGGCTGAAGGTGGCCGATGCGACATCGCTTTCTTTGAGCAACTTCGATGTAGGCGGACAAAATGTACAAACGGGCCTGAAAGGGTTTATATACGGCGAACGGGGCGTGTGGCGGCCCGGGGACGACCTCTACCTGTCGTTTATCCTGGAGGACAAACAACAACTGTTACCGGCCGGACACCCGGTCATTGCCGAACTCTACACCCCGCAGGGTAATTTGGCAGGCTCCCGTAAGAGCATCACCGGCGAAAATCCGATCCATACGTTCCGGTTTTCCACCGATCCGGAAGCCCCTACCGGCTATTGGAGTGCCCGGGTAAAGATCGGGGGCAGCACTTTTTCCAAAACCATCCGGATCGAAACGGTCAAACCGAACCGTTTCAGCATCGCGTTGGATTTCCCGAACGAAGAGATTGTCGGGAAGGGGCTTTCCGGACAGATTGTCCGTGCCCGGACCCGCTGGCTGAACGGAACCAACGCACCGAACCGGAAAGCAGAGACCGAAGTCCGGATTAGCGGCGGCGACTACCGTTTCCGGGTGTTTCCCTCCTACATCTTCCGGAACACGGCGGATGCATTCGAACCATATACCGCCACGCTGTTCAACGGAAATACCGACGCGGAGGGGAACTTCTCCTTTTCGCTGGACCCCATCGATGTGCAAAAAGCGCCCGGCGTGCTGAACGCCTCGTTCACCACCCGGCTGTTCGAGGAGGGCAGTGATTTCAGCATCGCCACCTATACCACGCACTACTCCCCCTACACCCGCTATGTCGGGATACGCCTCCCCGAATCGCCCGACAACTGGTATTCGACCCGGGAAGCTGTACGGCTGCAAGGGGTAGTCGTCACCCCGCAAGGCAAAAAAGCCGCTTCCTCTCCCCGCGTCCACATAAAGGTATATAAAATTGACTGGCGTTGGTGGTGGGATGCCGAGAACAACGGATATGGCTCATACATTCACCGCTCCTCCAACAACTTGGTATGGGAAAAAGAGATCACCGTTCAGCAGGGCGAATTTTCCCTTCCCGTGGAGATCAAAGAATACGGCCGGTACTACATACAGGCGACCGATCAGGGATCCGGCCACACCACCGGCCTGATCGCTTACTTCGGCTCCTGGGCGGAGAGCAACAGCGCGGACATCGCCACCCTTCTGCACATCAGCACGGACAAACCGGAGTACAAAGCCGGCGAAAAGATCCGGTTGAAAGTCCCCTCATCTCAGGGTGGGACCCTTATTTTCAGTTTGGAAAACGGCACCTCTTTTCAGGAGATCCGCCGGATGGAAGCCACGGCCGGGGATACGGAGATCGAAATCGAAGCCACAGCGGCCATGTGCCCGAACATTTACGCCCACATCACCCTGATACAGCCGCAAAGCCAACGGGACAACGACCGGCCGGTACGCCTGTACGGCATCATCAATATTCCGGTGGAAGAGCCCTCCCTGCACTTGCAACCGGAACTTAAAACCGCCCCGGAACTGCGCCCCGGAGAGGAATTCTCCGTAACCGTCCGGGAAAAAGAGGGCCGCCCCATGAGCTATACGCTGGCGGTGGTGGACGAAGGACTACTCTCCATCACCTCTTTCCGCACCCCCGACCCCTTTCCCGCTTTTTACGTCCGGGAAGCTTTGGGGGTAAAGACGTGGGATTTTTACGATTACCTGTTCGGTGCATACGGAGCCCGCTTGGAAAAGGCCTTTGCCGTCGGAGGGGACGAAACCCTGAAAACACCGCAGGACGAAAAGACGAACCGCTTCAAGCCGGTGGCACTGTTCGACGGCCCCTTCTTGCTGAAAAAGGGGGAAACCCGCACCCACACATTCCGGATGCCGGAGTACATCGGCGAAGTGCGTACCATGCTGGTAGCCGCCACGGACGACGGAAAATACGGTTCGGCCGAGGCCTCTTCCTTTGTCAAGAAACCGCTGATGATTTCTGCCGCCATGCCCCGCCTCTTCACCCCCGGCGACATCGTCGAGGTCCCGGTAACAGTCTTCGCCATGGAGAAGAGTATCCGGGAGGTGAAGGTGGAGTTAGCCGCCAATGACCTGATTGAACCGCTTTCCGGCCGGTCGGCTTCGATCGCCTTCTCCGAACCGGGCGAGCAGGCCTGTTGGTTCAAAGTCCGGATCAAAGAACAGACCGGAAAGGCCCAATTGACCTTCACCGCACGCTCCGGTAAGGAAAAGGCGGCTGAAACAACCGATGTGGAGGTGCGTGTCCCCAATCCCCGCGTTACCTGGAGTCACTCCAAACTGTTGGATGCGGGAGAAAATTCGACCTTCAATACGGAGGTAACGGGGGCCGACCCGGTAGCAATGCTGGAAATTTCCACCATTCCGCCGCTCAACCTGAGTGAACGGCTCAACACCCTGATCACCTACCCGCACGGATGCGGCGAACAGATTGTATCGGGCGCTTTCCCGCAAGTGGCACTGGGGCAGTTGTTGCCCCTGAACGACCGGCAGAGATCGGATGCGGAGAACAACGTCAAATCGGTGATCGAACGGTTGGGGCGCTACCAGACAGCGGAAGGCGGTTTTGCTTACTGGCCGGGAGATGTTTACACCTCGGAGTGGGTCAGCAGCTACGCCGCCCACTTCCTGATCGCCGCCGGTAAACAGGGATTTTATCTATCCGGACAGTTGTTGGAGAAAGATCTCCGCTACCTGAAATCGGCCGCCAACGGATACCGGATCACCTCCTATTACGACGAACTGATACAGGGCTACCGGCTCTATGTGCTGGCCCTCGGCGGACAACCGGCGTTGGCCGCCATGAACCGGATGAAAGAACGTCCCTTGCAAAACACCACCGCCCGCTGGCTGCTGGCTTCGGCCTACGCCCTAAGCAACCATCCGGATATTGCCCGGAGCATCATCCGGGACGCAAACACCCAGGTGCAGCCCTACCGGCAAACCGGAGGGAGTTTCGGGTCAGACATCCGGGACAAGGCGATTATTCTACAATCGGCCATCTACCAAAACAGGCAGGAAGATGCCTACCGCCTGTTGGAGGACCTTTCGGAGGCGCTCTCTTCCGACCGTTGGATGAGTACCCAAACCATCGCTTTCTCCCTGATAGCCGCTACGGAGTACGTGGAAAAATTTGTCGGAAAGAACGAGGGAATACAGGCGGAACTCCGGATCGGCGGTAAAAAATCAACGGCCGGAACCGACAAAACTTTCTGGCAGGAGACGCTTCCGATCAAAGAGGGCCGGAGCGTGGTCGAGGTAAAAAACAATAGCAAAGCCAAATTGTACGTCCGGCAGGTATGTGCCGCCGCTCCATTCGGAGTTGTCACGGAGGAACAATCCGCAGGGTTGTCCATGCAGGTCCGCTACACAGACCGGAACGAACAGGCCATCGACATCAACTCCCTGCCGCAAGGTATGGACATCACGGCTGCCATCACCATTAAAAACACCGGCCAGTCGGGAACGTATTACAACCTGGCGCTGAACTACCTGCTTCCCTCCGGCTTTGAAATCATCAACGACCGGTTAACGGGCAACACACAGGCTTTCACGGGCGCCGACCACACGGATATCCGCGACGATCGGTACTATGTCTATTTTAATCTGACACAAGGACAGAGCAAAACCTTCCGGTTCCGCTTCAACAGCGCTTTCCCCGGAACGTACCTCCGTCCCGCTATACAGTGCAGCGCCATGTACGACAATTACATACAGACCGTTCTTCCGGGCGGAGAAACCGTTGTCACCCGTTAGGGCCTGTTTAAAGCAAAAAAGATGAACCTGAACCTGAGCGATTATTTACTGTTGGCCATTGTGATCTTTCTGTTGGCCTGTTACCCCTTGTTGCGCAAATTGGCCTCTTCCCTGGAAATCTTTGTCGGAAAATACACGCAGCAAACTGTCCGGGAAAAGAGGGAGGCGGTTTCCGGGGAGGCCGGAGCCCAAAGTGTAGCCCAAACCCTGATCAATCTGCGCCTGCTGGCGCACGAACGGATGATCCTGTTCACGGAACGGATCAAGCCCGATTCCCTGATCCCCCGCACCCTGAACCCCGCGCTCTCCGTCCGGGAGTACCAACGTCTGCTGGCCGGCGACATCCGCCAAGAGTACGAGTACAACCTCTCGCAACAGCTCTATCTGAGCGAGGAGGCGTGGTGTATGATCTCGGATTACAAAAACAGTGTGATCACGCTGATCCATTCAGCGGCCGGAGAGATCGCAGGGGAGCAACCGGCGGGGGAACTGGCCCAAAAAGTGCTGGAACGGTACATCGCCTCCGACATCAAAGCCGACCGGGTGATCCGGATCCTCAAACAGGACCTGCATTAATAGCCAAAAGCGTTACCTTCTTTTTTTCTTTTTTCCCGAGCCGGGAGTTTTGCTGTTCTTGGCGGAACGGGCATGAAAGGCGCCGCCGCCTTGGGGACGGCCCCCTTTCTGGTAAGTGATGTTGGAGGTTTGCACCTTCTCTTCGTCCAACAGTATATCGGAAATCTTGACCTCCTCCGGCAGAACGATGCGCTCCACCGGCTGCCCCGTCAACTGTTCGATCGCCTCCATCCGCTCCTCCTCTTTCGGAGAGACAAAGCTGATGGCAGTCCCTTCTTTGCCGGCCCGGGCCGTACGCCCGATGCGGTGAATGTACTCCTCCGCCAAGGCCGGAATATCAAAATTGATCACGTGGGACACCTCCTCAATGTCGATCCCCCGGGCCGCCACATCCGACGACACCAAGATCCGCGCCCTCCCCTCTTTGAACGCCCGCAAGGCATTCAGACGGGTATTCTGCGCTTTGTTTGAATGGATCACGCTCAACTCATCTTTCCAGATCCCCTCCAATTTCTCCGTGATCCGGTCTGCATTCTTTTTGCTCTCTGTAAAAACCATAACCCTGGTATAGAGCGATTTGTCCGCCAATAAAACATTCAGCAGGTTGATCTTGGTCATAATATTGGGGACCTCATAGCCGTATTGCTCTACTGTATCTACCGGAGTCGCTTGCGGCGCCACTTCCACCCGCACGGGGTCGATCATAAAATCGGCCGCCAATTTAGTGACCGTTTCCGAGAAGGTTGCAGAGAACAACAGTGTCTGGTGCTTTTCCGGCACCACCTCCAGGATGCTGCGCAACTGGGGGATAAATCCCAGATCCATCAGACGGTCGGCTTCGTCAATCACCACCGTTTTCACCTGTTGGGTGCGGAGAATGCCGTTCATGTAAATGTCCATAAATCGCCCCGGCGTAGCCACCAGCAGGTCCACCCCTTCGTACACCTTCTCCTGCTGGGTGCGAATGTTCGTCCCGCCGTAGATCCCAACACAACGAATATCCATGTATTCGACCAGCAACTCCACACTCTCGCACACCTGCACCACCAACTCCCGGGTCGGCACGATCACAATGGCCCGCGGATGGCTGCCTTGTGCGTAATGCAACCGCATCAGGATCGGGATCAGGTAGGCCAACGTCTTCCCCGTACCGGTCTGCGCAATCCCGATCATATCCCTGCCGGAACGGATCACGGGAAAAGACTCCACCTGCACCGGTGTCGGATGTTCAAACCCGGCATCGTCCAAGGCGTTTACAATCTGTCTGCTGATCTTCAATTCCGTAAATGTCATGGCCTCTGTTTTTTCCGGTGGTAAGTGTCTGGTTAAAGGCGCTCCTCCGGGAAGTTTTGCCGGACAAAGGTAGTGCAAGCCAAGGGAAAACACAAGCAAGCTTACAGTTTTCAGGGATGCAACCTGTACTGTCTGAAAGAAAAGTCTGCAAAAAAACGTTTTATTTGGTTTTGTCGAAATTAAGCCCTACATTTATTCCACCGATAACCCTTAAAATTTTGAGATATGATGACAATGACATTCAATGAATTGAGGAAAATCAAAGATCAATTGCCCTCTGGCAGCATGCAGCGGATCGCCGACGAGTTGGGGCTGGAAGTTCAAACGGTACGGCACTATTTCGGCGGAACCTGTGATCCCAACAAACAAGCGGTCGGGATTCATTTTGAACAGGGGCCTGAAGGCGGCATTGTCCAGATCGACGATACAACCATTTTAGAAAAAGCACAGGAAATCCTGAAAAACAACTGATTTTCAGGATATTCGAATACCTAAAAAAAAGAGGCTGTCTAAAAAGTGATATTTAGACAGCCTCTTTTCTTATCCATAAGAAGTGTTCAAAAAGCACTTCTTTTAAAATCCCCAATGCTCCTTTGAACTGTTCAGCTCAGTGGCTTCGCCGGCCTTATACTCCCGCGTAAAGTACCATTCCACTTGATCTTCGCTGCTTTTTCCGTTCTTTATGACCACGGCCTTCAGCAGATTGGCCCCCTGGTCTAATTGTACATTCCGGAAAATGTAGTGCACATCGGTATACCCCTTTTCGGGCGACGGTAATTGCCGGCCGTTCAGGGTGAGTTCCGGTACACCGGTATTGCTATATACGGTAACGTCCGTCACCTGCTTTTCCCGTTCTTTCAACCTTCTTTGTGTGATGTAGAGTACCGGTTCGTTGCTCCAGTTGGCTTTGTACCAAAAGTACGAATCTTTTTTAATCTTCCGGTCGATAGTAACCAACCCTTTCATGTTCCGGGCTTCCACCCCTCCCCGTTTCCACATCGGCACGGCAAAATCAAACGTATTCCAAAGATAGGAAGCGATGATATACGGATGCTTTGCTATAATACTCCATTGGTATTCGTGGGTCTTTGTCTGGAAAGTTTCCGGGTAATACTCCCCGGTCCATTTTAACGACTCGCCGATGTGTTCCGTCTGGTGGTGGATGTTAGCGTCCGCGCCATACTCCGTCAGCATAAATTTGTGGTCGGGGTACCTGGTTTCCAACGCCTCGATCCAAGGTTTGATGTCCTCAATCTTTTTCTCATACCAACCGAAGTACCGATTCATCCCCTGTATATCCGCTTTTCCGTTCACCGGATGCTCCATGTGTCCGTATCCGTTTACAGATACCGTATAACGGTCCGGATCCTCCTGTTTGGCCAATTCGTGCAGTTCCGAAGTCAGCGTCGCCGTATAATCGGACGAACCGCCGTAGATATACACCTCGTTATGTAATCCCCACACATAAATAGAGGGATGATTAAAACTCTGCCGGATCAGGTCGGTCAACTGCTCTTTGGCGTTCTCCCACTCCTTTCCGCTAACCTTGTTGACAAAGGGAATCTCCGCCCAGACAATCAATCCCAGCGAATCGCAACGGGAATAGAAATAATCCGACTGCTGATAGTGTGCCAGCCGGATAGTTGTAGCGCCGATATCCATGATCATTTCCAGATCCGTATCGTGGTGCTCTTTTTTCAAGGCGCTTCCCACACCCCACCAATCCTGGTGGCGGGTCACTCCGTACATCGGGTATTTCTCCCCGTTCAGGTAAAAACCTTTTCCGGCCACGATCTCAAATTTCCGAATCCCCAACGACTGTACCACTTCGTCCAACACCTTCCCGTCCGAAACGACACGCGACACTACTTTGTAGAGGTACGGGTCCTTACGCCCCTGCCACAGCCTGGGTTTGTTCAGGTGAAACGTATGGGTAAAGGCCTGTATACCGGTCGGGCCGACAGTGATCTCCTCCTTTTTCTGCACCACCACTTTGCCATCGTGCGTGTAAAGCACATTTTCCAACACCACCCGGCTATTTTTCCGGGTGCCGTTCTCCAATTTTACCTTTACCGAAATGTCCGCTCCTTTGGAAGATACGTTTTTCTGCGTCACATAGACACCGGGAGAGGCATGGTCGGTCACTGCAATGTGGACGGGTTCGGTTACCACCAACCACACCGGCCGGTAGATACCTCCATAAACCCCGAACAGGCTGTGGTTCACAGGGATCACATCCGGACGGCTGGCATTGTCCACACAGATCTGCAAGGTGTTCTCCTCCCCGAATTTCAACAGGCCGGAAAGGTCGAACGCAAAGGCGGAATAGCCTCCCCGGTGGTTGCCGGCGTACTTGTCGTTTACATAGAGATCGGCTACCTGCCCGGCACCTTCAAAACGGAGGTATACTCTTTTGTCCTTCCAACCCGCTTCGGCAAACAACGTTTTTTTGTACCAGGCCGGTCCAGCGTAAAAGTTGTTGTGCTGCAGTTGCATATCCCTGGCATTCCAAGTATGGGGGATCTCTACCTTGTTCCACCCTTTTTCCCAACCGGCCTGAGCGACCGGATCCGAAGGATAGTCGCCTTTTTTAAACTTCCATTCGTCGTTAAAAGAGCGGATGGTTCGTCCCTGCGCGAAAATACCGGTAATCGCCACCCACAAAAAGAGGGCGATAAAAAGAACTCTTTTCATACGTTGTGTTTTTAATCAGATCGTAAAATCTCGAATTTATTTAGCGTCATATAGGCTTTTGGCGATGCCCATCTCCAAACCGCGCAACTCCGCCAATCCCCGGAGCCTTCCGATTCCGGAGTAGCCGGGATTGGTCTTCTTTTTCAAGTCATCCAACATCTGGTGCCCGTGGTCGGGACGGAATGGAATAGATTCTTTCCGTTGCTGTTGCACCTCCAACAAAGCCTTCATCACGCTGTACATATCCACATCTCCCTCCAAATGGTTGGCTTCGTAGAAATTTCCATCCTGGTCCCGCTGTGTGGAACGGAGGTGTACAAAATAGACCCTGTCGCCCAAGCGGGACATCATACCGGGCAGATCGTTGTCCGCACGCACGCCGAACGAACCGGTACACAAACAAAGTCCGTTGGAACGTTCGGGAACCGCCTCAACGATCTTTTTGAAATCCGCCTCGGTACTCAGGATCCGGGGCAATCCGAGAATGGGGTATGGCGGATCGTCGGCGTGGATAGCCAGCTTCACCCCTACCTGATCGGCCACCGGAGCGATCTCTTTCAGGAAAAAGATCAGGTTGCTCCGCAACTGCTCCTCATTTATATCTTTGTACCGATCCAACTGGGCCTGGAACTCTTCCAACGTAAAACTCTCCTCCGCTCCCGGCAAACCGGCAATGATGTTCCGCACCAGCGTCTCCCGTTCTTCCCGGCTCATGCCGTCAAAACGCGCCCGGGCTACAGCTATTTCCGCCTCGGTGTACTGCTTCTCCGCGCCCGGACGCTTCAACAGGAACAACTCAAAAGCGATAAACGCCGCCCGCTCAAAACGGAGCGCCTTGGAACCGTCCGGCATCGTATAGGCCAGATCGGTACGGGTCCAATCCAGCACCGGCATAAAATTATAGGTGACGGTCCGGATCCCGCATCGGGCCAGGTTGCGGATACTCTCCTTGTAATTTTCAATGTAGTGCCGGAAGTTTCCCTCTTGCGTCTTGATGTGTTCGTGCACCGGTATACTCTCCACCACAGACCACTTCAACCCTGCCTCTTCAATCATCTGTTTCCGCTTTTCGATCTCTTCGACCGTCCACACTTCACCGTTCTTTATGTGGTGCAACGCCGTAACAATACCGGTAGCCCCGGCCTGGCGGATATCGGCCAACGATACGGGATCGTTAGGGCCGTACCACCGCCATGTCTGTTCACTTAAATACATAGCCGTACAATCTTTTAAATGGAAAACGCATCGAATCCGCCGTCGATCACCAACACTGTCCCCGTTACAAATTTAGAAGCATCACTGATCAGATAGTGCAGGGAACCCAGCAACTCTTCCGGTTCGCCGAAGCGCCGGAAAGGGGTGTGTGCCAAAATGGTCTTGGCCCGGTCGGAATAAGAACCGTCCGGATTGGTCATCAGGGTCCGGTTCTGTTCCGTAATGAAAAAGCCGGGAGCCATGGCATTGACCCGGAAACGGGGGCCGAACTTTAATGCCAGTTCCCCAGCCATGTATTTGGTAAAATTAGTCACGGCGGCCTTAGCAGCGCTGTATCCAACCACCCGGGTCAACGGGCGCAGGGCCGACTCCGACGAAATATTGACAATATTTCCGGCGCCCGTCTCCACCATCGCCTGTGCAAAAACCATTGTCGGGATCACCGTCCCGAACAGGTTCAGGTCCACCACTTTTTTAAAGTCATCGATGGCCAGATCGAAGATGGTCTTATCCGGGGCGATCGTCGCTCCCGGCATGTTCCCGCCGGCAGCGTTCACCAACACATCGATTCTTCCGTAGGCTTCCAGTATCTCTTTCCGGTTCCGTTCCAACACCTCTTTGTTGAGTACATCGGTCATCAAAAACAGCGCTTCCCCTCCAGCCACTTTGATCTCTTTCACCAACTCCGCTCCTTTTTCCGGGATACGGTCCAATACGACTACCTTTGCTCCGTTTTTGGCCAGATAGCGGGCCATGTCCGATCCCAATACACCGCATCCGCCGGTGATCACAACCACTTTTCCTGTAATTTCAAACATGCTTTTAAATTAGGGTACTACTTCTTCGTCACTGCATCCACGATCCGGTAAGCCTCTTGTACCAACCGGGCGATGCCGCTCCAATCTTTTGCATCGATCATCTTTTTCGGGAAAAGGTTCGACCCCATTCCCACGCAGGTGACACCGGCGTCAAACCAGGCTTTCAAATTCTCCTCCGTCGGCTCCACTCCACCCGTTGGCATAATGCTGCTCCAAGGGCAGGGACCTTTCACCGCTTTCACGAACTGTGGGCCGCCCACAGAGGAACCGGGGAAGATCTTCACAATCTCCGCCCCCAACTCCTCCGCCTTGTTGATCTCGCTCAGGCTGCCGCATCCTGGGCTCCACAAAATCTTCCGCCGGTTGCACACCTTCGCCATCTCTTCGTTCAACAGGGGAGAGACAATAAAATTAGCGCCGGATTGAATGTAGAGCGAAGCCGTTCCCGGATCCACCACTGAGCCAACGCCTAGGATCAGGTCGGGCAGCTCCACGGCCGCCCACTTCACCAACTCTCCGAAGATCTCGTGGGCGAAATCTCCCCGGTTGGTAAACTCAAACACCCGCGCTCCGCCTTCGTAGGCTGCACGGACTACTTCTTTGCAAACAGCCGCATCTGCATGGTAGAAAACCGGGATCATCCGGTTTTCCGCCATCTTAACGGCTACCTGTATTCTGGTAAAACGAGCCATTGTACACTTTTTATTAATCGGTTTTACACTATCTGAAAAACACTACCGGGAAACCCTTCCCGACGCATCTCCGCTCATCAGTTTCTCCACTTCTTCCACAGTGACCAGGTTGAAATCCCCATAAACGGTGTGTTTGAGGCAAGAAGCCGCTACGGCAAAATTCAACGCTTTCTGATCGTCGCCTGTATAGGTCAGCAAGCCGTAGATCAATCCGCCCATAAAGGAGTCGCCGCCGCCAACACGGTCCACGATGTGGGTGATGTCGTACCGGGGGGATTCGTACAACGTCTTTCCGTCGTACAGTACCCCACCCCACGTATTGTGGTTGGCATTGATGGAGCCCCGAAGAGTGATAATCACTTTTTTTGCCGCCGGGAAGCGCTTCATCAACTGGGCGCATACCGATTGGAATTCAGCAGCGTGTACCTCGCCGGCAGTCGCCGTCACATCAAATCCCTCCGGTTTGATGCCAAACACCATCTCCGCATCCTCTTCGTTCCCGAGCACCACGTCACATCCTTCCACCAGAGCGGGCATCACTTCCGACGCCTTTTTGCCGTATTTCCAGAGATTCTTGCGGTAATTCAGGTCGCAAGAGACCGTCACGCCCAACTTCCGGGCCGCCCGGATCGCCTCTAAGCAGGCATCCGCAGCTCCCTGCGACAAAGCGGGCGTAATACCGGTCCAATGAAACCAGTTGGCCCCTTCGAACACCTTTTCCCAGTTCACCATACCGGGTTTGATGTCGGCAATGGAGGAGTGCGCCCGGTCGTACACGACTTTGCTGGCCCGGGCCACAGCGCCTGTCTCCAAAAAGTAGATCCCCAAACGTTCGCCGCCATACACAATGGCCGAGGTGCCTACTCCGTGTTTTTTCAGGTCCATCACGCAACTGCGGGCGATATCATTTTCCGGCAACCGGGTGATAAAATCCACCGGTATCCCGTAATTGGCCAGGGATACCGCCACATTGGCCTCTCCCCCTCCAAAAGTCGCCGTAAACTCTTTCGCTTGGGAAAAACGCAAATAGCCCGGAGCAGCCAAACGCAACATGATCTCTCCGAAAGTAACCACTTTGCTCATATCTTTTTCTCTTTTTGTTTATGCACTACTTTTTAGACACCAACTTCACTTCCAACGGTTCTTTAACGTGGAAAGCCGCCTGCGCTACCGTCTTAAACCATTCGCCCACGGAAGCCACACCGCCTTTGCTCCAACCGGCCCCGCAATAGTATACGAACGGAGCGCTGTATGCCTTGGTCATCAGCAAATGCCCGTCCTGCTCCATCATTGCTGTGGCTCCACCGGGGAAGATCACGCCGACAGCCGTATGTCCGTTGTCCATATCATTGTCGTTGTTCTGCGGTTCCCAATATCCAATTGCTCCAGCAACCGTATCCAACATCAGCTCTCCCGGCGCTTCCCGCAAAACAATACCAGCCGCTACTTCCATCCCTGCAGGAGCGTTTTCATACGTCACCTCCACCTGGTTAAAATGGGTATTGGCATCCAACGTAAATGTCCGGGTCTCGGTCACTTCATTCTCTCCAACTTTGTAAGGGGCATACGCCAGACGGAACGTCAGGCGCAACGGGCCGTTATCCAACACTTCAGAGTGTGTGAAGTTATTTCCCAGCACCAACTGCCCGTTCACATAAGGCGCCATTGCCCCTGCTCCAAGGGTACGTCCCACTTTGTAACAATCCAATCCTTCACCGTGGTCTCTGTGGTAATCATCTGTTTTATACCAGGCATTCACCACCAATTTATCGGTAGACTTCACCCATACATCGATCCCGTTGCTGATCTCTCCGGTTGCCTCCAGCGCCGGGCCGTAGATCCGGAAAGCGATCTTGTTGTTTTCCCAGGCGAAATCATCTTTGCGTTCCGGCACCAACCGGCCGAATACCTTGGGTTCGTAAGCGGAACGTATCCCCTTCCCGATGTAAAAATCCGCAGCAGCGTTTGCTGCCAGCGAAGCCTGAAAGATCAGTTCCTGCGGCTTTTCCATTCCCCGGAACACCACCTGCGAAGGGATCTCCTGCCCATTCGCATCTTTTACTACAACCGTCTCCGGTACGATCGACGAATCCACAGCCAGCAACGCTTCCCAGGAGACAGAGACCGTTTCCTGATCCCGGACAGATTCCGTCGGATTAGAAACCAATACCAAAATACCGGCGGTACGCTCCTTGCATCCGGCCAGTACGGCCAATATGGCCAAAAAGAAAAAATACCTCTTCATACATCTATATTTTTAATTGTTTACTCTTCGTTGGAAGCTTTTCCCAAAGAGGCCAATATACCGCCGTCCACATACAGTACGTGCCCGTTCACAAAATCGGAAGCGCGGGAAGCAAGAAAGATAGCCGCACCGGCCAAATCCTCCGGTTCCCCCCAACGCATCGCCGGTGTCCGTTTCAGGATAAATTCATTAAAAGGATGTCCGTCCACCCGGATCGGAGCTGTCTGGGCCGTCGCAAAATAACCCGGCCCGATCCCGTTCACCTGAATGTTGTAACGGGCCCACTCCGTAGCCAGGTTCTTGGTCAGCATCTTCAGGCCTCCTTTGGCTGCCGCATACGCACTCACCGTATCACGCCCCACTTCGCTCATCATGGAGCACATGTTGATGATCTTGCCGCCTCCCCGCTCTTTCATCCCCTTAGCCACCGCCTTGGACATGATAAACGGAGCGTTCAGGTCCACATTCAACACCTGGTTCCAATCGTTCAGGGACATCTCCAATGCCGGGATCCGTTTGATAATCCCAGCGTTATTTACCAGAATATCCACCGGCCCGACCTCTTTTTCGATCTTGACCAACGCTGCCTGCACCTGCTCTTCGTTGGTGACATCGAACAGGTAACCGTGCGCCTGTACACCGTTCGCCGCATACTCTTTTACAGCACCGGCCAATTTCTCTTCGGAGAGGTCGTTTACCACCAATTTCGCTCCGGCCTTTGCCAATGCCGTCGCAATGGCCATTCCCAGCCCGTGCGTACCACCGGTAACCAAAGCGGTCTTCCCGCTCAAGTCGAACAATTTCAATCCGTTCATTTTAGTTTAGTTATTAGTCATCTTTCTTATCTTACGGTCTTATTTTAATGTTTGCGCTGTTACGGTGTCCATGTCCCCGTAATCCATGTTTTCACCCGCCATTCCCCAGATGAACGTATAATTGGAGGTAGCGCAAGCCGAGTGGATCGACCATACGGGCGAAATAACCGCCTCTTCGTTTTTCATCCAAACGTGCCGGGTCTCATCCACCTCGCCCATAAAATGGCAAACCGCCTGATTTCCGGGCACTTCAAAATAAAAATAGGCTTCCATACGCCGGTCGTGAGTATGGGGGGGCATCGTGTTCCAGACACTTCCGGTTTTCAGTTCCGTCATTCCCATCTGCAACTGACAAGTCGGCAACACCTGGTTTACAATCAATTTGTTGATGGTACGGTGATTGCTTTCTTCCAAACTGCCCGTTTCCACCACAACGGCATCGGCCTTTGTAATTTTCCGGTCAGGGTAATTCCGGTGGGCCGGTGCGGAGTTAAAATAAAAATGAGCTGGTTCTACCGCGGAGCGGCTGCTAAAAACCACCTTCCGGTCGCCCATGCCGAGATACAATGCCTCTTTATATCCCAATTCAAATACCTTCCCATCCACTTCAACCGTACCGGCTCCTCCGACATTGATAATCCCCAGTTCTCTTCTGTGCAGGAAGAAGGGAGCTTTCAGAGGCTCGATAGCCGCCAGTTCCAATTTTTCCTCTACCGGAACGGCCCCTCCGACAATCAGGCGGTCATACATCGTATACACCAGATTGACTTCATCCTTCGCCATCAATTTTTCGATCAGAAAATCCCGGCGCAGTCTTTGGGTATCATACCCCTTTGCATCCTCCGGATGGGCTGCATGACGTACTTCATAATTTACCTTCATCTGTTATATCATTAAATTTATACTGAAAGCATACCTGACACCCGTGTCGAATCCCGGAAGATCAACTCTGGTTCAATAATCACATCTTCCGGGTTCTCTCCGTTCAACTTGTCTATCAGCATCCGGGCCGCCGCACACCCCATTCTTTTGCTGAACTGGTCCACAGAACTGAGCGAAGGGGTGATCAACTCATCGAACGGCTCGTTCGCATACCCGAAAATCGCTACCTCTTCCGGCACTTTCACCCCGTTCCGCATCAATTCCAACAGAATACCCAACGCCACCCAATCGCTCGTTGAAAAAATAGCATCCGGCAACGCTTTGCCTTGCAGTATCTCCCGGGCAAAGGCCACCCCTGCATCCTGTGTTATTCCTCCCGTACGCACCCAATCGGCCCCAGGTGTGATCCCGCACGCCTGCAACGCATCCAACCAACCCCGATAGCGGTCGCGCCAAACAGTAACATGCTGAAAACCTGCATAATGAAAAATCCTTTTACACCCCACGGAAAACAAGTACTCTACCACCCGGTAAGCCCCCTGGTAATCATTCCCCCGCACGGTCCCCGCTTTCACCTCATCCGACACCCGGTCGAACAACACCAACGGGATCCTGTCTTCCGCCAAATTATTGAAATGCGTGTAATCGTTCGTCTCATAAGCAATAGAGGCAATCACCCCGTCCACCTTTCCCTGCGACAGCGAATGCAAAATTTTTCGCTCTTTCTCGTGCTGTTCATTCGATTGACAGATCAATACATCGTACCCCACTTTGTTGGCGATCTCTTCGATCCCCTCGATAGCCGATGAAAAAAAATTCCGGTTGATATACGGCACCACTACACCAATCGTTTTGCTATACCCCCGTTTCAAATTCACTGCCAAGGCATTGGGTTTGTAGTTCATCTCCCGGGCCGTTCTCTGCACCTGCTCCCGAACCTTTTCACTGATTGCAGGGTGGTTCTGTAAAGCCCGGGAGACTGTCGAGCCGGATACGCCCAATACAGCGGCAATATCGTAGATGGAGATCTTTTTCTTCTTTTCGTTCATTCGGAGCGTAAATCAATGCAATCGGTTGTCCAAATGTAGTTCTTTGGATTGAGAATCCCAATTTTTACAGATCTAATTTTAACAGCTCTTTTCCCTGGGCATTCAACACCTGCAAGGTCATCTGCTTTCCCTTCTTTTGCAAAACCATGACGGTAGCCCCTCTCAACGAGTTCCCGCCTCCTACGACAACCGGGAACGGATTGGAATCTGTACCCGCCGGAATATGGGCAAAACGGTGTGTATGCCCGTTCAACGCCACTTGAAAAGGAGCATGGGCCAACAGATCGCCCCACAGCTTTTTACAAGGATTAAAGCGATCGTCATCAGCATTGGGTCGGCGGAAGCGGTAAATCGGGATATGGTGGATCAGCACTTTTTTAACCGACTTTTTAAACGCCGGGGAAGAGAGTTCCTGTTTCAGAAATCCCGCCTGATCCAAACGCAACTGCGTAAAATCATTCAAACCGTAATAGACCGGGTGGTCATCCGGTTTGTCCTCCCCACAATCCAGCATCACAAAACGGGTGTCTCCCCAATTAAAAGCGCCATACGTTTTATCCCCCACATAGTCAAACAACTCCCGCAAACCGATCGAATAGGCATTCCGGATCTCGTGGTTCCCTCGCAGGTAAAATACCGGTATCCGGTCAGCCCCCACCTTCCGGTTGTAATAGGCGATGGAACGGACCGCCTGCTCCTGATTGGCAGGATCGTCGATGCAATCCCCGTTAAAAAACACCAAGTCGTACGGATACGCTTTCACCTGTTCGAACAACGAATCCAGAACATCGTGTTTCTTGTGAATGTCGTTGAATATCAGTGCTGTAAAGTCATCATCTTCAGAAGATGGCAGCCGGAATTCCCGCATCTCCGTAACAGCGGTGTGCCCAAATTGTTTGCTGTACGCTCTGTAGGACAAGATCTCCTGGGAACATACCCGGTAGTAGTAGGTTTTTCCGGGAACCAACGATTCCAATCGGATCTTATGGATATAGTCGTTGCAGATTACCTGTCCGTCCACCAGCTTGTGTACTTTTTTCAACTGCTGAGGATCCTCCCCGTACTCCACCCAACCATACACCGGCACCCGGGTCACCCAACTGACGGTGATCCCGTTACCGATCGGGTTCTGCAGATATGGATCGGTAGCCAATATCCGATTGGGTTGGGTCTTTAACCTGATCTCCGCATACAGCGGCCGGTGATCCGAAGCGACAGAATCTGGGATCACCGCAGCGGACAAGACGGCATATTCCGGCTCTTTTCCTCCAGTGAACCCCAGGATGTAATCAATACACTCCTGCGGCGAAACAGCCGGGAAGGTCGGTTTTTTCACATCCGTCAATGCGGAAAATCCGGTTTTCAGCCGGGAAAACACGTCAGAATCCGGCGTAGCATTCAGATCTCCGGCCAAAAAAACCGGCTTTCTTTGTTCGGCCAACTCCCGTTCTATGATCGCAATGGAGTTTAAACGCTCCTCCTCGTTCAAAGAGAGGTGGGTGTTGCAGAATATATAGTTCCGAAATTCCACGATCAACAGAGTCCGGGCCTCCTGTTCGCCCGGCAACGGGATCTGTTTCCAACTGAGCGGTTTTTCTTTGGACAACAGCCCGATCCCGTATTTTCCCCCTTGAAACCCGATAGCGGGTGCAAAGACCGGATGCATAAGGGTCTGCATGCCTAACCATTGCAGCAAGTCCAACCCGCCGCTCCGCTGCGTAACACTGTCTACTTCCTGTAACGCCACCACGTCCGGACGGTGACGATTGATCAAGGCTGCTATCCGCCCCGGATCGAACTGCTCGTCCACACCTATTCCCGCGTGGATGTTGTAACTCATAAAGCGGTAAGTACCCGCCTCCTCTGCCTGTACGGAAAAAAATAAAAACAGGGAAAGTCCGAAAAGAGATAAGAATTTCATGATGTATCAAATTTTGTTCAGAAAACAAAGATGCAAATTAGATTTTAAAAGCAATACAAAGAGCTACTGTTTTATCTAAAATATCGCTATTTTTGGAGCGTGGTGCAAAACTGTTTTTCACACACCATTCAAAATGTATCATTTATAATCCACATACCATGTCTTCAAAAGAAATCAATCAGGAAAAACTCAAAGCGCTCCAACTGACACTCGATAAGATCGAGAAAAACTTCGGCAAGGGAAGTATCATGAAATTGGGCAGTACGGAAATCGAAGCCATTCCGGTCATCCCCTCCGGCTCCATCGCCTTAGACAAGGCGTTGGGGGTAGGCGGATTCCCCAAAGGAAGGGTCATTGAGATCTACGGCCCCGAATCCTCGGGTAAGACTACGCTGGCCATACACGCCATCGCCGAAGCCCAGAAACAGGGAGGCATCGCCGCCATCATCGACGCGGAACACGCTTTCGACCGCTCCTATGCGGAAAAATTGGGCGTAGATACTGAAAACCTCTTTATTGCCCAGCCGGACAACGGCGAACAGGCGTTGGAAATCGCCGACCAGTTGATCCGTTCCGCCGCGATAGATATTATCGTCATCGACTCCGTGGCGGCATTGACCCCCAAAGCGGAAATTGAAGGAGACATGGGGGACAGCATGATGGGACTGCACGCCCGCCTGATGTCCCAGGCATTGCGAAAACTGACCGGGACTATCAGCAAAACCAACACTTGTTGCATCTTTATCAACCAGTTACGCGATAAAATCGGTGTCATGTTCGGCAACCCGGAAACCACCACCGGCGGTAACGCCCTGAAATTTTACGCCTCCGTCCGGTTAGATATCCGGAAGATCGGGCCGATCAAGGAAGGAGAAGAGATCCTCGGAAACCATACGCGGGTAAAAGTGGTGAAAAACAAAGTGGCGCCACCTTTCCGGAAAGCCGAATTCGACATTATGTATGGAGAAGGGATCTCCCGCTCCGGCGAAATTGTCGACCTCGGCGTGGATTACGGCGTTATCAAAAAGAGCGGCAGTTGGTTCTCATACGGAGAGAGCAAACTGGGACAAGGCCGGGAAACGGTGAAACAATTGGTGATGGACAATCCGGAACTGGCCGAAGAGTTGCGGGAAAAGATCGTCGCGGCCATGAACGGCGCTCCGCAGGAAGAGGAGGGTAAATAATTCGGAGATAAAAAATACCATGAAACGGATCACTTTACCTACCCTGCTGTTTATCTCCCTTATGGCCTGTCAACCTGTCAACGAACCCAAACAACCGGGCAAAAGTTACAAAACCCCCGAAACAACCCTGGCCTCCGACATCATGACACCGGAGGTGCTGTGGTCTCTCGGCCGGATCGGCAATCCCGCTGTCTCTCCGGACGGAAAAAAGGCCGTATACGGGGTAACTTATTTCAACAAAGAGGAGGACCGTTCGTACAGCGACCTCTACGTAATGGAGTTGCCCGGCGGGAAAACCAAACAGATCACCGATACCGAATACAACGAATCCGGCGCCGCCTGGACGCCCGACGGAAAAAAGATCAGCTACCTCTCGCGGGGACAACTGTGGGAAATCAATGCAGACGGCTCCGGGAACCGGCAAGTGACCAACGTCAAAGGCGGTATCGGCGGGTATCTGTACGCGCCGGACATGAGCAAAATTGTTTACCTGAAAGAGGTAAAACTGGAACCGGATGTACATGACCTGCACCCGGACCTGCCCAAGGCAAACGCCCGCATCATTGACGATCAGTTCTACCGCCACTGGGATCACTGGGTAGAAACCTATACCCACCTGTTCGTAGCCGCTTACTCCAACGACGCTCCCATCACCACAGGCAAAGACATTCTGGAGGGGGAAAAATGGGAAGCGCCTGTCCGGCCCTTCGGCGGCACGGAGCAACTCTGCTGGTCGCCCGACGGAAAACAGTTGGTCTACACCTCCCGCAAAAAATACGGGGTGGAGTACGCCCTCTCCACCAACAGCGATCTGTATCGCTACGACACAGAGTCCGGAAAAACAGTCAACCTGACGGAGAGGATGATGGGGTATGACAAGAACCCGGCCTTCTCCCCGGACGGCAGATACCTCGCTTGGGAAAGCATGGAACGGGACGGGTACGAAGCGGATAAAATACGCCTGTTCGTTTTAGACACGGAAACTGGCACTAAAAAAGACTATACCGCCGGGTTTGACCAAAACGCCGAACACCTGGCCTGGAGCAAAGACGGAAAAACCATTTGGTTTATCTCCGACTGGCACGCTACCGATGAGATCTACTCGCTGGAGTTGTCAAGTGAAAAGATCCGGAAGCACACAGCAGGCATACACAACTACACGGCGGTCATTCCGGTAGAAAACTACCTTTTGGCCACCAAAGTCTCCATGAGCAAACCGGCCGAGATCTACAAAGTGGACCCGGAAACCGGAAAAGACGAAGAGTTGTCTTTTGTCAACAAACACATACTGGACCAATTGACGCCGGCGAAAGTGGAAAAGCGGTGGGTAAAAACCACCGACAACAAAGATATGTTGGTGTGGATGATCTACCCACCCCATTTCGATCCGGCGAAAAAGTACCCCACCCTGCTCTATTGCCAGGGAGGACCACAAACCACCGTCAGCCAATCGTGGAGCTACCGCTGGAATTTCCAGCAAATGGCCGCCAACGGCTACATCGTTGTCGCCCCCAACCGCAGGGGACTGCCCGGATTCGGCACAGAGTGGCTGGAAGCCATCAGCGGCGACTACTCCGGCCAGTGCATGCGGGATTACCTGTCAGCCATTGACGCCGCTGCCAAAGAACCCTACGTGGATGCAAACCGGTTGGGATGCGTGGGCGCCTCTTTTGGCGGGTATTCAGTCTACTACCTGGCCGGACACCACCAAAAACGCTTCAAAACGTTCATCGCCCATTGCGGAATGTTCAATTTTGAGAGCAAATACCTGACGACAGAAGAGATGTGGTTCCCCAACTGGGACCTCGGCGGAGCACCCTGGGAAAAAGGGAACAAAACAGTGCAACGCTCCTACGCTGCCTCTCCCCACCACTTTGTCGGGAAGTGGGACACCCCTATTCTGGTCATACACGGACAAAAAGATTTTCGCGTAGACGCAACCCAGGGCATGATGGCCTTCAACGCCGCACGCTTGCGCGGGATTCCCGCCCGCTACCTTTACTACCCGGAAGAGGGGCACTGGGTAACCGGGTGCCAGAACGGCATCCTCTGGCAACGCACCTTCAAGGATTGGCTGGACAAATGGTTGAAACAGTGATACACTCTTTTTTTTAGTCTTACCTAATACAACACATACATTATGAAGAAAATTTTACTCCTTGTAACGGCAGGTGCGCTCTTGGGCGCCTGCCAGGAACGCAAAACAGCTGAATCTCCCTACCGGAAACTGGCCGATCAATATGTTGAATTCACCCTGACGACCGATACCGGTAAGCTCACGGAAAACGAGAAAAAGATGCTCCCGCTCCTGATTCGGACAGCCGACCTGATGGATTCCATTTTCTGGCAAAATGCTTACGGGGATAAAGAGAGCCTCTTTAAAGAGGTCAACGACCCTTATTTGGTCAAATACCTCGCCATCAACTACGGCCCGTGGGACCGTCTGGACGCCAACAAACCGTTCGTGCCTGATGTACCGAAAAAACCGCTGGGAGCCAACTTCTACCCCGCCGACATGAGCAAAGAGGAGTTCGACGCATTGGAAGATTCTGCCAAAACGGACTGGTACTCTGTCATCCGCCGGGATGCGGAAGGAAAATTGATTGTGGTCCCTTTCCACGAAGCCTATCCGGAAGCGACCCGGGAAGCGGCGGCATTGCTGAAAGAGGCAGCCGGACTGGCCGAAGAGGCCGGATTGAAAAAATACCTGGAACTGCGCGCCGAAGCGTTGCTGACAGACGACTACCTAGCGAGCGATATGGCTTGGATGGAGATGCAGGACAATACGCTTGATTTTGTGGTAGGCCCCATCGAAACCTACGAAGACGCACTCTTCGGGTACAAGGCCGCCCACTCCGGACAGATCCTGGTGAAGGACAAAGAGTGGAGCCGGAAACTCTCTCTCTATGCACAACACCTCCCCCGCCTGCAAGAGAACCTTCCCGTAGCGGAAGCCTACCGGCAGGAGAAAGCCAATGCGAACCCGGACATGAATGCATACGAGGTGATTTACTACGCGGGGGATTGCAACGCCGGCAGCAAAAACATTGCCATCAACCTGCCGAACGATCCCCGGGTACAAACCGCCAAAGGAAGCCGTAAGCTGCAACTGAAAAACGCCATGCAGGCGAAGTTCGACAAGATCCTGGTGCCCATCTCCAAGTTGGTCATCCACCCGGACCAGCAAAAACACGTCGGGTTCGACGCTTTCTTTGAAAACACCATGTTCCACGAAGTAGCGCACGGACTGGGCCTGAATTATACCATCACGGACAAACAGGATGTACGCTCCGCCTTAAAAGACAACTACACCTCCATCGAAGAGGGAAAAGCCGACATCTTGGGATTGTATTGCATTACCCGGCTGGCCGAATGGGGCATCATTCCCGAAAAAGAGTTGTTGGATAACTACGTGACCTTTATCGCCGGTATTTTCCGTTCAACCCGGTTCGGGGCCGCCAGTGCGCACGGAAAAGCCAACATGATGCAGTTTGACCGTTTCATGACAAGCGGTTCCATCAGCCGGGACGAACAGGGATTCTACACGGTGGATGCAGCCAAAATGCAACAGGAGATCACACAGATCGTAACCGATTACCTCACCATTCAGGGGGACGGCGATTACCAAAAAGCCGGAGCATTGATCCGGGAAAAAGGAGTGGTTTCTCCCATACTTCAACAGGATTTGGACAAGATTGCCGGAGCCGGCATCCCGAAAGACATCTTTTTCAAACAGGGGACAGCCGTATTGGGGCTTTGATCCCCGACAGATAGTACAACAGAGGTGGTCGAAAGTTTCGGCCACCTCTGTTGTTTTACGTTGTTATGCTCTACCGGATTTTCGAGTGGATATTTTCTACAATTGTTTCGTTCCCGGCAATAATGGAGACGTTCCGGTCATCACGAAAGTGACAGATAACGCCTCCCGCCTCCTCCACCATCAACGCCCCGGCACACATATCCCACAGGTTCAGGTTCAACTCCCAATAACCGTCCAAAAAACCGGCCGCCACGCAACAGAGGTCGTAAGCCGCCGCTCCCATGCGCCGGATACCCCGTAACCCCGGCAGCAAAGTCGCCAGGTTCCCGATATTATTCGCCGGATGCGTCCCTTTGTCGTACGGAAACCCGGTCCCTAGCACCGACTCCTGCAACACCTGCTTTTGCGACACCCGGACAGGCGTTCCGTTCAGAAAAGCGCCCTGCCCCCGGAGCGCTGTATACAACTCATCCAGATAAGGCGCATACACAACCCCCAAACGGGTCTCCCCCCGGTATTGCAACGCAATTGAAACGGCAAACACCGGCAACCCTTGGCTGTAATTGTTGGTGCCGTCCAACGGGTCGATGACCCAGCAATACTCCCCGTTCCTCTCGTGCATACCGGTTTCCTCGCCCAAAACGGAGTGCTCCGGAAACAGAGCGGCGATCTGTTCCAACAGATACGCCTCGCTCTCCTTGTCCGCACAGGTAACCACATCCGACAGATTGGACTTTGTCTCCATCTGCAACCCCGATCCTCGGAAATAGCCCAACTGGATCTTGCCCGCTTCCCGGGCCCACCGGACAGCCATCTCCAACATTTCGCCCTCTGTATAGGTTCTCTCTGTCATCCTCAACTAATTTCTTTTGCAACCCACCTCCCGGCCTCCAACTCCATCACAGAGCGAATGCCGTTCTTTTTCAACGCCTGTAGCGCCTCTTGCCGTCCCGCATTCACCAATTCGGACCGGTGGGCATCCGAATTGACCACCACCGGCAACTCCAACTCTTTCAAACAGCCAAAAAGCGATTCGTCTGGAAAAAAACACCCCCTGGTCAGGTAGGATTTGGTATTGACCTCCACCATAATTCGGTTCTCCTTCAACGCCTCAAAAAGACGGCCGACATGTGCTTTGTACCACAGCTCCCTGGTCACTCCGGGGCGGTACGTTTCGGCATTGAACGCAATCTTATTCGGATGTCCGATAAAATCAAACCCTCCCCGCTCCACCAAACGCAGGGAGGCGTCAAAATAGGCCCCCACAACCGCTTCCAAACTGCCTCCAAAATGGCTGTCAGTCAACTTCCGGAAGTTCTCGGCGCCGGTATCCGTATCCACCACCTCCCCTTCCGGCGTATAGACCAAATGCACGGAACCGATCCGGTAATCCAACGGCAACTGCCGGAAATAATCCGATGCCGGGTTCCACGCTTCATTCAGGTAATCGATCTCCAGGCCGGTATAGAGCGCTATCCGGCCCCGGTACGCCTCTTTCAGCCGATCCGCCTCCCGGAGATAGGCCGGAACCTCCGACTGTTCCATGTTCCACGATGTTTTGAAAGGCAGCGGGGCGTGAGAGGATACCCCATAAGCAGTAAAACCGGCCTCCACAGCCGATTTTACAAATTCCTCCAAAGGCGCTTTTCCATCACAGAACAGACTGTGGCTGTGGAAATTGGTCCGGTTCCCGGTCACTTCTTTTCCCATACGTTCACAATCTCCGCTATGTACACCTTGTGGAAATCCTCTTCGGGATAATCCAACCGTACAATATCGGCATCTATAAAGGACTCTTTGTGAAAAAAGTCCGCGTACAGTTTTTTGCACTCCAACACCAACGTCGCCTCTTCAAATGCCACGTTCCCGTTTTCCGTATAGTGCGGGGTCAGCCCGGCCCTCTCCACTTTGTTCACATCCCGCCCGGAGAGCGTTCCGCAAACGGTCAGCGCCTCCCGGTACTGTCCGCCGAAAAACGAAAGGGTAAAGGTCTCCTGCTCTTCGAGGAAACCGAAAGTGTAACGCTGGGGGCGGATAAAAATAAACGCCACGGGTTTGTTCCACAGGTGCCCGATACCACCCCAACTGGCCGTCATCGTGTTGAACTTCTCTTTTGTCCCGGCCGTCACCAACATCCAATCCCTGCCGATCGTCCTGATGGTATTACCGGGAATCTCTTCGGGGCTGATGGATTGAAACACCCCTTTGTTCTCTCCGTTTTTCATACTTGTTGACTCTTTTTTATCGCCTTGGGTGCCGGAGCATGCCCAGATACAAAACGACAATACGATAAATAATAGATTTCGTTGCATAGTTATGGTAACTTGATTTTCATTTTCGGCTTTAAAACAGACTCTTACATCCGTTCGGGCATCTCAATACCCAACATGCCCAGAGAACTCTTCAACGCCTCTGCACACTGTTTAGCCAACAGCAACCGGAAATTCCGCAACGCTTCATTCTCCTCCTTCAAAACAGAAAAGTCGTGGTAAAACTGATTGAACTCCTTGGCCAGTTCGTAAGCGTAATTCGCCAGCAAAGCCGGGCTGTATGTATCGCCGGCCTCTTTCACCACGGCAGGCAGTTTCACAATCAACTTGATCAACTCCTGCTCCTTGACAGAGATTGGCAGCGAAACATCACCTGGTTTCAGCACCATTCCCGCCTCCGCGGCCTTCCGCAAAATAGAGCGGATCCGAGCGTATGTATATTGAATAAAAGGCCCGGTGTTCCCGTTGAAATCAATGGACTCTTTCGGGTTGAACAGCATGGTTTTTTTCGGGTCTACCTTCAGGATAAAGTATTTCAGAGCGCCCAACGCCACTTTCCGGTGTACCTCCTTCGCCTCCTCCTCGCTGTACCCGTCCAGCTTCCCGGCCTCTTCCGACATCTCCCTGGCCGCCCGGATCATCTCCTGCATCAGGTCGTCGGCATCCACCACCGTCCCTTCCCGCGACTTCATCTTCCCCTCCGGCAACTCCACCATACCGTACGACAAGTGCCGGATCTTATCCGCCCAGCCAAACCCCAACTTGCCGCAGACCAGTGACAACACCTGAAAGTGGTAATTCTGTTCATTCCCCACCACATAGATCATCTCATCCATATCAAACTCCCGGAACCGCTGGTAAGCCGTTCCGATGTCCTGGGTCATATAGACCGAGGTTCCGTCGTCCCGCAGCAACAACTTGTGGTCCAAGCCGTCTTCGGTCAGATCGGCCCAGACGCTCCCGGTATCCTTGCGGTAAAGCACCCCTTTTTCCAAGCCTTGCAACACCAACTCCCGCCCCTGTTTATAAGTCTCCGATTCAAAATAGATCTTATCAAACCCCACACCCATCAGCCGGTACGTTTCGTCGAACCCCGCCAACACCCAATCGTTCATCGTCCGCCACAGGGAAACGGTCGCTTCATCGCCGGCCTCCCATTTCCGGAGCATCTCCTGCGCCTCCAACAGAATGGGCGCCTGCTTCTTCGCCTCCTCCTCATCCAGGCCGCCGGCCGTCAACTGCCGGATCTCCTCCTTGTATACCCGGTCAAAACGCACATAGTACTCCCCAACAAAATGATCTCCTTTCATACCGGTGCTTTCCGGGGTTGCCCCACCGGCAAACTTCTGCCACGCAAGCATACTCTTGCAGATGTGGATGCCGCGGTCATTCACCAGATTAACCATCTTCACCTCATGCCCATTGGCCTTCTGGATCTCGGAAATCGACCAGCCGAGCAGGTTGTTCCGGATGTGTCCCAGGTGAAGCGGCTTATTGGTATTGGGGGAAGAATACTCTATCATGTATTTCCGGCCGCTCTTTTCCGCCGCATAGCCATACCGGGGCGTCTCCGCCACGCGGTTCAACTCTCCCAGCCAATAGACCGAAGAGACCTCAATATTCAGAAACCCCTTGATCACATTGTAACCGGAAATCTCCGGAATGTTCCGCTGCAGATACTCTCCCAATTCCTTTCCGGTCTCCTCCGGCGATTTACGCGACCAACGCGTAAACGGAAAAACCACCACCGTCAGATCGCCGGAAAACTCCTTGCGGGTCGGCTGCAACTGGACATCCTGCTCCGCAATATCCGCCCCGTAACACTGCTTCACCGCCTCGATCACTTTCTCTGTCAACAAGCTCTCAATACTCATAATAGTCAGACAAAAATTCAGAAGATACAAAGGTACGATTATTGAATTAATTGCGTAAGTTTGCAACAGAAAAATCAGAAAATATAAAACCGTATGGCTTACGCTAACAACTCTTCCGGTTCGGGCAACTCGAACCCGGAGCAATTGCTGAAACCCTTGAAAACGGCAATTGCCCAGTACAAACGCGGCTACGATTGTGTAAACAGTAAAGATCACCGGGGGGCGGCCGAAGCATTCGGAACGGTTATCGACCTGATAACAGATCCTCAGTGGGAAGAAAATAAACAGGAGATACAGCGCCAAACTTCGTCGTGGGACGAGTCTTTCAACGTATTGGAGAACGACTTGAGAGGGTGCCGTCTCTTTGCAGGCATCAGTTACGACCATTGCGCCAATGCAAAAGAAGAAGAGGGCGACCTCAACGGCGCCATCGAGGAACACTACAAAGCCGTCCGGTACGAGAAAGAGGAGATGCACAAAACAAGCATTCCCGTGCTGGGGTACCGTTTCCTGGAACGGGCCAAAGCACACGAAGCAAAGGGCAATGCGGAGCAGGCGCTGTGGGATTACAAATGCGCCGCCGCACTCACGTCCATAGACCGCCCGGAAGAGCGGGCGGACAAAGGGAGTAAAAAGAAAGCGGGAGAGAGTGACAAACCCACCGATTCGGAACATAAACTCGCCGAAATAAACAGGCAACTAACCGCTGTCGAACTGGTAGAGATCGGAAACGAAGGGTTCAACCGCAAAGCATACGCCGCCGCCTTCCCGCTCTACTGCCGTGCCGCCGACATGGGGCACTTTTGGGGACAGTTCAACCTGGGGAACTGTTACTCCCATGGCTGGGGCACGCCTGTGGATCACATCAAGGCGGTCGAGTGGTTCCGCAAGGCAGCCGAACAAGGCTACGACAAGGCCCAAAACAATTTGGGCTGGGCCTACCAAAACGGTAACGGCATACCGAAGAATTTAGAAACAGCCCGCGAATGGTACCAAAAGGCAGCGGCGCAAGGCCACGAACTTGCAAAGCAGAACCTGGAAAACATCAAGGACCAAGGCTTCAGTTGGAGCAAGGCGGTGATTTATACACTGGGGGCTGCCCTCTTGGGACTGTGGATTTTCTCCTGGGGAGGAGCCATCATTTGCGGAGCAGCCACTTTCTTTATCTACCGCTGGATGACAAACGCCGATTAACTCCTTCCTTTATACCTGCAAAAGGTTCAATTATTGAATTAGTTGTATAAGTTTGCATCGGAAAAATCAGTATTAACTTCAATTGGTATTTGATGGAAGAGTTGCTTCATCCCACTTCGTTCGACTGGCAGGCACTGGTCAGCAAATTGTCGGATATTTCCGTCACATTCGGAACCAAATTGCTGGCTGCAATTGTTGTTTTCCTGATCGGCCGCTGGATCGTGCGCCGGATCGACAAATTGATCACAGGCATCATGCAGAGGAGACACGTAGAGGCTTCTCTCTTCTCTTTTCTGAAAAGTTTGGTCAGCATCACCCTGAATTTTGTGCTGATCATTATTATTATCAGCATTCTGGGCATCGAAACCAGCTCTTTTATCGCCCTCTTCGCATCTGCCGGTGTCGCCATCGGTATGGCGCTAAGCGGAACGTTACAGAACTTTGCCGGCGGAGTGATGATCCTTTTGTTCAAACCCTTCAGGGTCGGGGATTTTATTGAAGCGCAGGGACAAAGCGGAACCGTCAAGGAAATCCAGATTTTCAATACCATCATTGCAACCGGCGATAACAAAACCATCATCATTCCCAACGGAGGCCTCTCTACCGGCACAATGACCAACTACTCCAAAGCCGATACCCGGCGAGTGGACTGGACATTCGCAATCGCCTACGGAGAAAATTACGACAAAGCCAAAGAAATTATCGGGAAGTTAGTGAAGGAAGATGCCCGGGTTCCACTTCCATTAAACGGGTCAAGAATAACATCATTTTTCTTTATTCCTGAAAACTCAATTGCTTTTTCGACCAAGTTATCTGTATTATCCATGTCAAGATATTCCTTTAATTGTTTTGAGCCTTCGTCTGCTCGGCTATCAGTGTGTGAAATCAGGCTATTACCTTTTTTCGACTTTCCTATCCACTTAAGTTCAATCAAAGCAGACTTATTTGCCTCTGTCCATTTTACCCTAATATCTACAGGTTTAGAAGCTCCCAAATTATATTCCCGAACAACTTCTACCCCTCGCAAAGCACTTGACAAAAACTCTTTTAAAGACTTTTGCATTTGTTCTTCAGGAGCAGGCTTGAAAAATATTCGATTATTGTCCAACCAGCACTCTTTAAATAGCGCACAATTTGAAGTCGATATTTTTTCTGTTTTATATTGCAATAATGCATAGTTCAAGTAAAAATAATGCAACGCATATATACTTGAGCAATCGAAGTAATGGGGAATATCTATTTTTTGTTTGTTGACATAAAAATACTCTGTGTTATTTTCAAAACAATAGAAAACAGTATTTGTGTCATCTAAAAAAGAAATGTCATCAACGCTATTCCATAGATATAACTGATCTTTATAGGATTCAATGGCATTATTTAATACATCAGAAAAAGGAAACCCCTTTTCATCTACAATGAAATTATATCCCCAAGAAGCAGAATCACCCCCATTATATACATGGAGAATTAAGGAAAAATAAGCAAACAGTTGAATTTCTTCTGTTTTAAACCCATCCAAAAATTCATCTAATTTTTCTGCCAAAGAAAGACTGTCAAAGAAAGCCTCCGGCGTTATTTGTGTGTTATTATTCATATACTTTACTGTTTAAAGCATTTTCTATACTAACATATACTTTTTCAAACAGAGATTCTCCCTCTTTTTGAATAGAGGTCAAATCTGTCCAATCAAGCATTCTCTTGAATTTCATTTTTTCATTGCCACAAAGTTCTGCTAATGAGATTAAAAGTTGGGAAGCGTTAATGTTTGAAGTCATCACTATGTTTTGTTTATAATCACTCACGAAATTTGCAAACATTTTTCCGACACGATTTTCATATGCTATATCTAATGAGCCTTCCGGTGTGTCAATTAACATACATCCGGGATTACTTGAGGTCGCAAGATATATGGATAGAGACATACGCAGTGCAATATCCAAGAAAAAGCGTTGGCTTTCTGATAATTGAAACGAATCCGTTCTTGCACTATTCTGAAGTTCTAAAACAAGTTTCTGAACATGTTTTTCTCTTTTTAAATCAATGTCCAAATCTAATCCAATAAAGCTCTTAGCCAAATTTTTAAATATAGGAACAAATACTAATTTAGCCTCAGAATAAGCATTTTCTATTTTGTCTTGTAAAACCTGTAATGTGCCAAGTAGTTTATCTCTATCTGTATAGGATTTTCTTGAAAGTTTTACATTTTCATCTCTTTCTTTTTTATACACCTCAATTAAATAATCTACACCTTGATTCCCTGTTTTATTTTCAGACAACAAGGGGTTTAATTCTAATAAATTATTTAATCGTTCTTTAACTTTTCCATATTCATATTCGGCTTTCTCTAACTGCACTTTTTTCCATTCAATTTCCTTTGTTATTACATCAATTTCTTTCGTCTTTGAAGTAATTATTTTGTCATTTTCTTCAATGGATTCTATCAAGTGTTCTTGTTCTTCCGACTGAGTTTCGTCAATTTTAGTATCACACAAAGGACAATGGTTTTTATATAATCCATTTTCGATACTTTCCGCAATGAAATCACCCTTTGAACCACAAATACAGCACTCCTTCTTTTCTATGGAATGGCTGATATACGGATTTTGAAGCAATTTGGTTCTTGGCTCGGAATAAATTGAAAACAATTTTGCCCTTTCTTGTTTTTTATACATTATTTCGGAGTTTAATACACTTTGATTTTTAAGCAGTGTATTATATTCTATTTTTGTATTTTCATATATTTTTGCAACATCTTTTAATTCCTGATTTATCAAATCAAATTCTTTTTGCTGCTTTTCCATATCTGGATATCCTTTCTGTTTTACCGACAAATCCTTTATTTTCTTTTCTATCTGTGTCGCTTGCCATCTGTAATTTCGTCCATATGATTCTAATTTTTCAATTTCTCGTTGTGTGGAAATCAGTTCTTCGGAATCTTTTATATCGGTATTAAAAGCAATAGATAGAGCATGAGAAGAAGCCCTGTCATCCCAGAATATCATACGTCTATTTTCATCGAAAGTAAAAACATAGAGCTGTAAAAACACGAAATAATCAAAGTTTTTAATCACCATTGCAGAAGCGAGTTCCTTCTGATATATCTCATTCAACTGTTTTGCCCATGAGAACGAACCAGCATGGATACAGGAAACAGGATTTTATCCTGCGAAAATCAAGGAAAAGAATAGAAACGTTATTTTCCCAACTATGCGAT
>QMCD01000861.1_pt1 | contig 37221 bp, 28 predicted proteins | sample 1821841 | NCBI WGS metagenome assembly QMCD01 (sample SAMN01991225, study PRJNA193472) | Termite gut metagenome, whole genome shotgun sequencing project. | isolation source: worker | host: Macrotermes natalensis
GAGGGCTTATCCAAAAAGAGAAGCTTATAGGGCGGAAGAAGCAGGAAAAAGGAAGTCGCAGCCATGGATGAGAAAGAGTTCTGTGTTCGGTTTTGAAGATATGAGTTATAATTATATATTATGAGATAATAATAGAATAAGAAATAAAAATAACGTAATAAAATATCTTAATAAATTTGGCCCAGTGGCTCAGTTGGTTAGAGCGCCGCCCTGTCACGGCGGAGGTCGTGGGTTCGAGTCCCATCTGGGTCGTATATATCTGTTATTTAAATGCTCATATGAATATCTTTTCCTAGGGATCTTAGCTCAGCTGGGAGAGCATCTGCCTTACAAGCAGAGGGTCACAGGTTCGAGCCCTGTAGGTCCCATTTTTAAACAAATACTTGAAGATCTGGATGGGTTCCCGAGTGGCCAAAGGGGGCAGACTGTAAATCTGTTGACGACGTCTTCGAAGGTTCGAATCCTTCTCCATCCATTACATAGAGTTAATTACTCTATAATTAAATATAATGACGCGGGGTGGAGCAGTCTGGAAGCTCGTTGGGCTCATAACCCAAAGGTCATAGGTTCAAATCCTATCCCCGCTACTAAGTGCCCAGATAGCTCAGTTGGTAGAGCAGAGGACTGAAAATCCTCGTGTCGCTGGTTCGATTCCGGCTCTGGGCATTTTATTATGTAAGATAAGCTATCATAATACTTTACGGGACACTGGCTCAGGTAAAAGACCGCCAGTAGCGTTATTAGCGCTGGACGCGACCGGAAGCATCACCGGCGGCCAGTTTTTGTACTTCATCGACAGAGACCTGATTGAAATCACCTTCAATACTGTGTTTAAGGCAGCTGGCTGCGACGGCAAATTCAATGCAATCCTGTTGGTTTTGATTTTGCAGACAGGAATAAATCAGTCCCGCGCCAAAAGAATCGCCGCCACCGACGCGGTCAACAATATGCATCAGATATTCCCGGCTGAAATAAGCATCGCTGCCGTCATACAGCATCGCTGCCCAGCGGTTATCGTTAGCGGAAAGGGAACTTCGTAACGTGATGGCCACCTTGCTAAAACCAAAACGCTGAACCAGCTGGCCGGCCACATCGCGATAGCCGTCATAATTGACCTGCCCGCTGGTAACATCCGTATGGCTCGCCTTGATGCCAAAAACATCACCGGCATCTTCCTCGTTTGCAATACAGACATCCACATAGCGACACAATTCAGCCATCACTTGGCCGGCTTTTTCTCGGGACCATAATTTGTTGCGATAGTTCAGGTCACAGCTGACAGTTATGCCTTTTACGCGGGCTTTTTGGCAGGCGTCCAGACAGATGGCCGCCAATTCGTCGCTTAAAGCCGGGGTAATTCCGGTAAAATGGAACCATCCGGCACCATCAAAGATCGTATCCCAGTCAAAATCCTGCCGTACGGCTGTAGCAATCGCAGAGCCGGTTCGGTCATAGATCACTTTGGAAGGCCTCTGGCTGGCTCCCTTTTCTAGGAAATAAATCCCCACCCGTTCGCCGCCTCTGATAATCATGGAGGTATCGACACCGTGATGGCGCAGAGCATTGACAGCAGCTTGGCCGATGTCGTGCTGGGGGAGGCGGGTCACAAAGCTGACCGGTATTCCATAGTTGGCCAGTGAGACCGCGACATTGGCTTCTCCGCCGCCGTATGTGGCTCCGTAATTTTCCGCCTGAATAAAACGATAATAACCCGAGGGAGACAACCTTAACATAATTTCCCCAAAGGTAATTACTTTTTTAGCAGTATTCATCAATTTTCATCCTCCGTTTTTGCTGCCAGTATCGCAGGGTACAGTCAAATCATATCACATCATTCAATATTGATCAATTCTTCGTTATTATGAATTATTTTCGCATACCGGGTTTAGTTTTGAGAAAAGTCCTTTCGTGTATATGTTTGCTGGTACTTACATTATACTCCTTTAAGGCCCGGGCAATCTGACGATGACCGCGTAGCCAGTCAGCTGATGGCAAAGATCACTGCAGTCGCAATTTATCAGATCAGCGCGCCGACACTTTGAGAAATGCCGTATTTCCGCCATAGTTACTGGCGATTTATTTTAAAGGCTATCCCTCAGTCCGCCATTCATCGGCTTCTCGGACAGCGAAATTAATTCAAATATAAATTGCCGCAAATCCTTTACCATAACTGCACTTGAACATTATCCACAATTATGGTTGAAAATTAATAAGATAAACTTTATAGTAAATAAAGGCATGGTATTATTACCATATGACAAGATTACCTGACTGATGCGGACAGTGGAGGCGGATAATGATTATTTTCTTTATAAGATTGGCTTTGGGCGCGGTAATAGCAATGCCCTTTTATTTAATTCTGCGCCGGCTATATCTGTGGCGGACAAAAGCACATAATAGTATTTTACGTGAAATACTATTATGTGCTTTTGTCCTGTTTATGTCCGGCTTGGTGCTTCTCGTTCTTTGGCCGGAGAACCTAGCCGGCCAAACGCAAGGCGTTTTCTGGCAGGCAGCAGAAAGATTACGCACCGGCACAAAGATAAACCTTATTCCCCTGCGCAGCATCCGCAGTTATTTTACTGGCCGGATAGGGAGGCCGTTTGTCATTAACATCATAGCCAACATCCTGATGTTTTCCCCTATGGGAATGTGCCTGCCGCTGTTCTGGCAGCGCTTCCAAAAGTGGCAGCCCATGCTTGTAACCGGTATTTTATTCCCGGCCGGCATAGAAACGGCACAGCTCTTCGTCGGACGCGCGGTGGACATAGACGATGTAATCCTCAATGCGGCCGGGGTCATGCTTGGCTATGCCGCCTATAGATCATTGGCCTATTTTAAGGCCAAGTACAGCAATACCAGCCGGGGCATAAGCGACAGCGATTCCTAAAAAGTGAAAACCTCCGGAATCCGGAGGTTTCACTTTCTTATGAGGGGGGAGATAGTGAGTCAACAACTATCTTGTTTCTACTATAACTAGAAAATGTGTACAAAGTGTGAGCACTTTATAATGAAAGTCTTAAAACTTTATAATAACTTAATGATAACGTCAAAAGCCCCCGCCTTCTCATATCAGCATAGAACCTTCACTATTTTCTATACGTTCAATACTTCCTTTTACTATGTTGATATAACTATGTTGATATAACTATGATCTTCCTTAAAATCTATCCGGCACCGGCGCCGGTGATCCCGGGGCAATATGACGATGACAAGCATAAGATAAAAACAAGATAAGAATAAGATAACAATAACAAAACAGTTTTCTTGAAAAAACTTACCGTTCATGATATCTTATTTTAAGGAGCGAAGCAAACATGTTTATCTGTAAAGACTTACTAACCGGTTTAGACTACGAATGTATCCAAGGAAAAGACGACCGTGCCGTCAGCGCAATCGTAAATAATTCCCGCAAGGCCAGCCAAGATGACCTCTTTATCTGCATCGCCGGAGCCAACACCGACGGCCATGATTACGCCCAGGAAGTAGCCGCCAAAGGAGTCGCTGTCTTGGTAGTGGAAAAAGAAATCGCGCTTGATAACAGCGACGTAACAGTAATCAAAGTAACTGACACCCGCTATGCCATGGCCATCATCGCCGCCGCTTTTTTCGGTCACCCGGCCGAAGCAATGAACATCATCGGCATCACCGGAACCAAAGGCAAGACCACCACGGCCTACATGATCAAGTCGATCCTGGAGCAGGCCGGACACCGTGTAGGACTGATCGGCACGATCGAGGTCATCATCGGTGAAGAACATATTCCGACCGTCAATACAACGCCGGAGTCCCTGCTTATCCAGCAGTATTTCCGGCAAATGGCCGACGCCGGCTGTGATATTGTGGTTATGGAGGCGGCCTCGCAGGGCTTTAAGCTGTCCCGGACCGCCGGTTTTGTTTTTGACATCGGGATCTTTACCAACCTGGAGCCGGATCATATCGGTCCTAACGAACACGCTGATTTTACCGAATACCTGGCCTGTAAAGGCATGCTGTTCAGGCAGTGCCGGAAAGGAATCGTCAACCGCGATGATAAGCACTGGGAAGCCGTTACAGCGGGACATCTATGTGAGATAGAAAGCTTCGGCATGGACCCGGAGGCGGATATCCGGGCTTCCGGCCTGCACTTATTAAACGAACGTGGCATCTTGGGCATCTCATTTGCGGTCAGCGGCCTGACGGAGTTTTGGGCCGAAGTCGCGACGCCGGGGAAGTTCAGTGTCTATAACGCCTTGGCCGCCATTGCCGTATGCCGGCATTTCGAGGTGCCGGTCAGCGTCATTTGCAAGGCACTGATCGGTGTCCGGGTGCCCGGCCGGATCGAGGTGCTCCCAATATCCGAAGATATCACCCTGCTGATTGACTATGCCCACAATGCCATGAGCTTGGAAAGCCTTTTAACAGCCTTAAGAGAATACCGTCCTAGGCGGCTGGTCTGTCTGTTTGGCTGCGGCGGCGACCGTTCCCGGCTGCGCCGGTCTCAGATGGGCGAGGTGAGCGGGAAGCTGGCCGACCTTACCGTAATCACATCCGACAATCCCCGGACCGAACAGCCCCAGGCTATCATCGACGATATCAAGAGCGGGATTGCCATGACAGGAGGCAGTTATGTAGAGATAATCGACCGCCGGGAAGCGATCCGCTATGTCATTACGAACGGCCGGCCCGGAGACATCATCGTCCTGGCCGGCAAGGGGCATGAAGTTTATCAGGAGATCAACGGGGAAAAATACCCCATGGATGAGCGGGTTATTGTCAGAGATATCGTCGCATCCATGTCATAATTTTTCCCAGAACATTACAAGAATCCCGTGGGCCGCATGGCCATACGCCAGAGGTCGGTATGACAGATAAAGAGCAGGGCAGGTATGCCAACATTATCATAGATATTTCCCATGAAAAAGTAGACCGGCCGTTTCAGTACAGGATACCGGACGCCCTTCTTCCCGTGCTGGAACCGGGGATGTGTGTCAGCATACCTTTTGGGAAAGGCAACCGGCTGCGCAACGGAGTGGTCATTGAGCGAACCGGGCAGGCGGACTACCCGGCTGGCCGGCTGAAAGAAATCGTGGCGGTCGTTCCTGACAGTGTGATTGTTTCCGCCGATGCCATCCGTCTGGCCGCATGGATGAAAAGAAACTACGGTTCTACCATGATCGCGGCCCTTAAGACCGTTCTCCCGGCTAAACAGGCCTATAAGCCGAAGACCAGTAAGACGGTGATTAGACGGATGCCGCCGGAACAGTTGGAGGAAGTGCTGGCAGAAGCAGTCAGGAAAAAACAGCCGGCCAGAATCCGCATCTTATCTGAGCTTATGAAAGAAGATATCCTTCCCTATGAGCTGGTGGCCGGGAAACTGAATATTGCGGCTAATACGCTTAGAAGCTTGGCAGACCGGGGGGTCATCGAGGTCAGGTCGGAGAGTATATACCGTAATCCGGTCAAGCTGACGGCAACGGAAGAAACAGAGAAACAGCTGAGCGAAGAACAGCGGACGATCGTAAATGAAATCACCCGCGAATATTGGCAAGGCATCAGGGGCACCTACCTGATTCATGGGATTACCGGCAGCGGTAAAACAGAGGTATATATATCCCTGATCAAAAACATGGTGTCCATGGGCAAGCAGTGCATTGTCCTGATCCCAGAGATTGCCCTGACCTACCAGACCCTGCTACGTTTTTATAAGCGTTTCGGCGACCGTGTTTCGGTCATGCATTCTTCGCTTTCCCAAGGGGAAAAATATGACCAGTGTGAAAGAGCCAGAAGAGGTGACATCGATATCATCATCGGCCCCCGTTCGGCGCTTTTTGTTCCCTTTCCGCAGCTGGGGCTGATCCTTATTGATGAAGAGCATGAGCCAAGCTACAAAAGCGAGTCGATGCCAAGGTATCATGCCAGGGAGACGGCCCAGGCTTTGGCCAAGATGAAGGATGCTGCCTTGGTGCTGGGTTCCGCCACCCCTTCCCTAGAAGCCTATTTCCGGGTACAGGAAGGACAGTATAAACTGTTCCCCCTGACCAAGCGGCTGACCGGCGGAACGCTGCCGACGGTATATACGGTCGATCTGCGCCATGAGCTCAAGGCGGGGAACCGTTCTGTTTTCAGCCGTAAGCTCCAGGAGCTGATAAGCGGCCGGCTGGCGGCGGGAGAGCAGATCATCCTGTTCCTTAACCGGCGGGGCTATGCCGGGTTTATTTCCTGCCGTTCCTGCGGCCATGTCATGAAATGCCCTCATTGCGATGTCTCCCTGGCGAAACATAAGGGCGGCCGGCTGTTATGCCATTACTGCGGTCATGAGACTAAAGAAGTGTCCCACTGTCCGGAGTGTGGCTCCGGATATATCATGGGCTTCCGGGCCGGAACCCAGCAGATCGAGGAGAGCATCGGCAGGATGTGGCCAGCCGCCAGGGTGCTTAGGATGGATGGCGACACCACCAAAAAGAAAGACAGCCTTAAGCAGATACTGACCGCTTTCTCCGAAAGACGGGCCGATATCCTGATCGGAACCCAGATGATCGTCAAAGGGCATGATTTTCCGGGCGTGACCTTGGTAGGGATATTGGCGGCAGATCTCTCCCTCAATGCCAATGACTACCGGGCCGGGGAACGCACCTTTCAGTTGCTGACCCAGGCGGCCGGCCGGGCCGGACGCGGCGACAGGCCCGGGGAAGTGGTTATTCAGACCTACCGCCCCGAACATTACAGCATCGTCCGGGCAGCTGAGCAGGATTATGCCAGATTTTATGAAGAAGAGATTCTCTACCGTGAGCTGGCTTCCTATCCCCCGGTCGCCCATCTCTTAGCCATAATGATCGGCGCTGCCGAGGCGGAAGCGGGGAAGCGGCTGGGCGAAGAACTGGCCGGAGCTATCAGGGATGCCGGGAGTCCGGTACGGATCATCGGCCCGGCCGAGGCCGCGGTCACGAAACTAAAAGACATCTTTCGCTTTGTGCTTTATATAAAGCATGCCGATTACCAGGAACTTATTAAGGTCAAGGATATGGTTGAAGATAAGATCAACAACGGCGAATACCGCAAAGAATCCGTGCAGTTTGACTTTGACCCTATGGACCGCATATAATTAGTATTTGGGATTAATCCATAAGAAAATTCATAAACACGAAAGGCAGGGCACTATGGCAATCAGGAACGTAAGACGAATCGGAGACAGCATACTGGAAAAGACCAGCAAAGAAGTAAAGGAGATCACGCCAAGGATCAGGGAACTGATTGATGATATGTTCGACACGATGTATGAAGCCGACGGGGTCGGTCTGGCGGCTTGCCAGGTGGGTGTCCTGAAGCGTATAATAGTCATAGACGAAACCGGGGATAATCCTCATGTACTGATCAATCCCCGCCTTTTGGAAACCAGCGGGGAACAGACCGGCAATGAGGGCTGCCTTAGCGTACCAGGGAAACATGGCACCGTTACTAGGCCAAACTATGTCAAAGTACTGGCTTATGACACCGACATGAAGCCCTTTGAACTAGAAGGCACCGAACTGTTTGCCAGGGCTGTCTGCCATGAGCTGGATCACCTTGACGGCCACCTCTATGTGGAAAAGATCGAAGGAGAACTGCGAGATAATACGGAAGACAGCGAAGAAGAGGAAGGGGAAGAAGATGTTGAATAAGGGGGTAACCCATTCATGAAGGTCATTTATATGGGAACACCGGATTTTTCGGTCGGCCCCTTGGAAAAAATCATCCAGGCCGGCCACCAGGTCTTACTGGCAGTGACCCAGCCGGACAGGCAGAAAGGCCGCGGCAAGGAAGTGAAGTACCCGCCGGTGAAGGAATGTGCCTTACGTCACAATATCCCGGTCTTTCAACCAGAGAAGATAAAAACACCGGAAGCGGTCACCGAATTAAAGCAGTACCCGGCGGATATTTATGTGGTAGCGGCGTTCGGACAGCTTTTGTCGGAAGAAATCTTGCAACTGCCCCCGCTAGGATGCATCAATATCCATGCCTCTCTCCTCCCCCGTTACCGGGGAGCAGCACCGATCCAACGCGCCATCATTGAAGGCGAACCGGAGACCGGCATCACCATCATGCAGATGGACAAGGGCCTGGATACCGGTGATATCCTGCTGCAGCAGCCGGTACCGATCACTGCCAGGGAAACCGGCGCTTCCCTTCACGACAAGCTAAGCGTTGCCGGTGCCGAGCTGGTCACGGCGGCTCTGGGGCAGATGGAGTCAGGCGGCATATCGGCACAGAAGCAAGATCATGAGCGGTCAACCTATGCCCCCATGCTCACCAAGGAAGAAGGACAGATCCGCTGGGAACTCCCGGCTGTACAGATTGAAAGACTGGTGCGCGGACTAAATTCATGGCCCAGTGCGTATACTTTTTATAAGGGGAAAACCTTGAAGATATGGGCGGCATCCATAGCTTCCCGCCCCAGCGGGGCGGATGCCGATGTTCGGCCGGAAGGTCAGGCTCAGCCCGCCCCCTGCCGCCCCGGTACAGTCCTTCAAGTAACCAGAACCGGTATCCTGATGGCAACCGGCACCGGCGGCCTGCTGCTCCATGAGCTACAGATCGAAGGTAAAAAGCGGATGCCGGTCAAAGACTTTTTATTGGGGCATCCCATAACCCCGGGAGACATCCTAGGACACGCGTAATCCTAGCAGTGAACCGTAACCTAACGATACTGCTGATAATTGATAAGGAGGAAAAACAATGTATTATTTTGACCCTACCTATTTCTTGGTTATTATCGGAGCTGTCATCTGCATCGCCGCCAGTTCCTATATGAACAGTACCTTTAAGAAATACGCCCGAGTCAGGAGCAGGACCGGCATGACCGGTGCCGATGTGGCCAAAAAGATCTTGAGCCGGGCCGGAATCTACGATGTTACCATAGAACATGTCGGCGGCAATCTTTCTGACCACTATGACCCGCGCCGAAAAACTCTCCGACTTTCCGATGCTGTCTACAGTTCCAATTCCATAGCCGCAATCGGGGTTGCCGCCCATGAATGTGGACATGCCATCCAGCATAACATCGGCTATGTGCCGCTCAAACTTCGTTCCGCGCTGGTTCCCATCGCCAATATCGGTTCCCGGCTGGGTCTGCCGCTGGTATTCATCGGCCTGTTTCTTGGTCTGGAATTCCCCATACCCGGCATCAGCAGGGCTGTTTCCTTGATTGATATCGGCATCTTGATCTTTGCCGTGGCGGTGCTTTTCCAGCTGATCACCCTGCCGGTCGAGTTTAATGCTTCGACCAGAGCCTTGCGTACCCTGGGGGACAACGGCCTGGTAGGCAGTGACGAGATTACCGACTGCCGCCATGTGCTGACTGCCGCTGCCCTAACCTATGTGGCGGCCGCCGCCGCTTCGATATTGCAGCTCTTACGGCTGGTTATGCTGTCGGGTAACCGGCGGAGACGGAACTGAACGGATGGGCAAAAGCGGAACTATGAGTGATGCTCATACTATGAAAGAAAATGTCAGAGAACTGGCTTTAGACATGCTGATATCCATAACGGAAGAGCAAGCGTTCAGCCACGTGCTGATCAAAAACGTCTTAGACAAATATAATTATTGGGATAACCGCGACAAGGATTTCTTGAAACGGCTGGTCGAAGGTACCCTAGAGCGCATGATCCAGCTCGACTATGTGCTGGATCAGTTTTCCAAGACACCGGTAAGCCAAATGAAGCCCCTGATTAGAAACCTGCTGCGTTCCGGTCTTTATCAGATCCTGTTTATGGCGGTGCCCGACCGCGCGGCCTGCAACGAAGCCGTTAAGCTGGCAGGGAAAAGAGGCTTCCGCGGTCTACAGGGCTTTGTTAACGGAGTGTTGCGCAATATCGCCCGGCAGAAGGACGCGATATCGTGGCCGGATTCCGGCCGTGAACCGTCGCAGTACCTGTCAGTCTTTTATTCCATGCCCCTATGGCTGGTGGAGAAGTGGCAGGCAGAACTGGGAGAGGAACCGACCGTAAACCTCTTGTGCGGGCTGCTGGCGATCCGCCCGGTGACCGTACGGCTCCGCGGGAACATCAAGGAAAAGGATAAGGAAGTCTGGCTGAACCAGCTTAAGAAAGCCGGTGTCAGGGCAGCATCCCATCCCTATCTGGACTATGCTTACGAACTGCATCATGTGGCCGGCGTCGCCAATCTTCCGGGTTATGCGGAGGGCTTATTTACGGTACAGGATGTAAGCTCCATGCTGGTCGTCGAAGCGGCCGGGATCGGTTCCGGGGATTTTCTCCTGGATGTCTGCGCGGCGCCCGGCGGAAAAGCCGTCCATGGCGCGGAACGGGCAGCCAGGGCCGAGGCCAGGGACATTAATGTAGCTAAGACCGCCCTGATCCGCGAGCAGATGGTCCGGATGAAGGTCGATAATATGGAAATAACTGAGCATGATGCCCGCATACCTGATGAAAAGATGGTAGCAAAAGCCGATGTCCTCTTGGCGGATCTTCCCTGCTCCGGCTTAGGGATTATTGGCAAGAAAAGGGATATCAAATACAAGATAACGCCGGAAAGCCTAGACGACATCGTTGTCCTTCAGCGCGATATCTTAAAGACCGTATGGCGGTACGTGAAGCCGGGCGGCCTGCTGATCTACAGCACCTGTACCATAAGCCGGGCAGAGAACGAAGCGATGATGGAGTGGTTTACCGCGCATTATCCTTTTAAACGGGAGAGCTTTCCGGATGAAACGAAAGAACCGTTTACGGAAAGCCGGAACGGCATGCTTACGCTGCTGCCCGGCCGCCATCCCACCGATGGTTTCTTTATCTGCCGGCTGCGGAGATTTGAGGAATAGTTAAAATGACGGATATAAAATCAATGACGCTAGAGGGACTGACAGAGGATATCCTTGCCATGGGTGAAAAACCTTTTCGTGGCCGGCAGATCTACAAGTGGATGCACGGCAAGCTGGCAGAAGGGTTTGCCGACATGACGGACTTATCCGAACCGCTCCGCCGGGCCTGCGCGGCGAGGTATCAGTTTACCTTGCTCAAACCGGCCGAAGTCCAGGAATCGGCGGCAAAAGACACTAAGAAGCTTCTGTTTGCCCTGCCGGACGGGATCTTAATAGAAAGCGTATGGATGAAATACCGGCACGGCAATTCCGTCTGTATCTCGTCTCAGGCCGGCTGCCGTATGGGCTGCGCTTTTTGTGCCTCCGCTATCGGCGGGCTGGAACGTTCCCTGACGGCGGGCGAGATGCTCGAACAGGTATATGCCGTTTCCCGGTATACAGGCGAGCGCGTCACCAACGTGGTTGTCATGGGCATGGGCGAGCCTTTGGATAATTATGACAACCTGCTTACCTTCATCAAGATGCTGACCGATGAGAACGGCCTGCATATCAGCCAGAGAAATATTACCGTGTCCACCTGCGGGCTGGTTCCCGAGATATACCGGCTGGCTGATGAAGGGCTGCAGATCACATTGGCGGTTTCCCTTCATGCGCCCTCCGACGAGCTGCGGCGCCAGCTGATGCCAGTAGCGCGCCGATACGGCCTGCGGGAGCTGATTGATGCCTGCCAGCATTATTTTGCCAAGACAGGCCGAAGGATGACTTTTGAATATAGCATGATTAAGGGGATCAACGACGGTGAGAAAGAGGCCGTAGCCTTAGCGGGCTTGCTGCGGGGGCTTAACTGTCATGTCAACCTGATATCCGTAAACCCGGTAAAAGAGCGGGATTTTATGGCGTCAGACGCAACAAATATTAAGGAATTTAAAAATAAACTTGAAAATTACCGAATAAATGTTACTATAAGAAGGGAAATGGGCAGAGATATTGACGGCGCCTGCGGTCAGCTCAGACAACGATTTAAAGAGCAGCCTGCCAAGGGAGGAAAGCATGATCAGAGCGGTTTCTTTGACTGATATCGGGAAAAAACGAAAACTGAATCAGGATTATGTGTACGTATCACAAGAAAGCATTGGCAGCCTTGAAAATATTTTTGTCGTTGCCGATGGCATGGGCGGGCATAACGCGGGCGACTTCGCCTCCAAATATACCGTAGAAAAAGTGATCGACGAAATCAGGAAATCAGCGGAGCCCATTCCCGTCCGTATCTTAGATATGGCGATCCAGGCGGCTAATGACGATATCCGCCGGCATGCCGAAGAAGATGAGACCTTGTATGGAATGGGGACTACGATCGTGGCTGCCACCTTGAACGACCGTCATCTGCAGGTAGCCAATGTCGGTGACAGCCGGCTTTATATTGTCAGCCGGGATGCCGGGTCAGTCCGGCAGATTACTAGGGATCATTCACTGGTAGAAGAAATGGTACGCATGGGGGGAATGGATAAAGAAACAGCCAAGAATCATCCGGATAAACATATCATTACTAGGGCTGTCGGAGCCAAGTCCAAGGTAGACGTGGATTTTTTCAGTGAAGAGCTGAACAATGGCGACATGATCCTGTTATGCTCGGATGGGCTCAGTAATATGCTTGAAGATGAAGAAATCGGCAGCATCCTGTGCCGGGGCACCGGACTGGCGGAACGGGCGGCAGAATTGATTAAGGCGGCCAATGATAACGGCGGAAGAGATAATATTGCCGTAATCATAATTGACCCGTTCTCAGAAAGCTGATTTAAATCTTATTATATGCAGGAAAGCACATAGATAGGAGCTGAGGGTTCATGATTAAAATTGGAATGATAATCGGAGATCGATACGAGATATTGGAAAAAATCGGCACCGGCGGCATGTCGGATGTTTATAAAGCCAAATGCCACAAGCTGAACCGTTTCGTGGCCATGAAGGTATTGAAACAGGAGTTCAGCGAAAATGCCAACTTTGTTTCCAAGTTCAGGATAGAGGCTCAGGCGGCCGCCGGCTTAAGTCACCCGAACATCGTGAATGTATATGATGTCGGGGAAGAAAACGGTATTTACTATATTGTCATGGAGCTGGTCGAAGGGATTACCCTTAAGAAATATATTGAAAAGAAAGCCAGGCTTTCCGTCAAAGAAGCAATCAGCATCGCCATCCAGATCTGTATGGGCATTGAGGCGGCCCATAACAACCATATTATCCACCGGGATATCAAACCCCAGAATATAATTATCTCTAAAGAAGGGAAAGTCAAGGTGACCGACTTCGGCATCGCCAAAGCGGCTACCAGCAATACGATCACCTCCAATGTCATGGGTTCTGTGCATTACACTTCGCCGGAACAGGCAAGAGGCGGTTTTTCCGATGCCAAAAGCGACATTTATTCCCTCGGTGTCACTTTTTTTGAGATGTTGACGGGCAGGGTGCCGTTCAACGGTGAAACGACGGTGGCGATTGCCATTAAGCATATCCAGGAAGAAATGGCTTCACCTAGGGAATTTATCGCGGAGATTCCGGTCAGTGTGGAGCGGATCGTCTTTAAATGCTGCCAGAAAAGCCCGGACCGGCGCTATCAGTCCATGGGTGAGCTGATAGAAGACCTGAAAAAGTCACTGATGAACCCCGACCAGGACTTTGTCAAGGTCGTCGACCCTAGCGAAGAGGCTTCTACTAGGCCGATTTCTGAAATCGAAGTGGCGCAGATCAAGGCCGCTAGGTCACGTAATTCGATTGAGGATCCGATGGTATTCCGACGCCGGCAAGAGCCGGAGCTGGGCTATGCCGGGGCAGCCCATAACGAAAATGATAGCGGCAACGCAAGGACAGGCAACGCGATGGCAGGCAACGGCAGCAAGATAAATAACGGCAGCAGGCCGGAATACGGCAACGGCCGGAAAGAATATGGCGGCGGCAGGACAGCATACGAAGATGTATATTACGAAGATGAATATAATGATGATTACGGCGATGAAGAGGACTATGATTACAGTCCCCGAAAAGAGCGGCTTACTACCGTACTGGCTATTATTGCCGCAATCCTGGTCGGCTGCGTAGTGCTGGCCTTGATCGGTCAGGCGCTGGGAATCTTCCGCTTTGACTGGTTTACCAATGATGAGGCGCCGGAGGAACAGGTCGCGGAAACCGAGCTGGTGGAAATGATCCAGGTAGTCGGCATGGAGCTGGAAGAAGCCAAGGTCGCCCTGATCGGTATCGGACTGACACCGGAGATTGAATATGAAGAAAGCACAGAATACGGGAGTAATATCGTCATACGGGCATCGGCAGCACAAGGCGACATGGTCAATCCGGAAAACAATGTCATCCTGACCGTCAGCACCGGCTCTGAGGGCGTCGAGGTTCCGGAGCTGGTAGGGAAAACCGAGGAAGAAGCCGAAACGATGCTTTTACAGGACGGTTTTCAGGTTAACCGCACGGAAGCCTTTGACGAATTCATCCAGGCCGGAAGCGTTCTGCATCAGGATCCGGCCTCCGGCAGCAAGGTGCCGGAAGGCTCCACCGTGACGATCCGTATCAGCCTAGGAAAGGAAGACACGAAGGTAAGGATGCCCAAGCTGATCGGCCAGACAGAGATGGATGCCATGGTGATCCTAGAGGAAGCGGGACTCTCGCTGGGCAACGTCACAGAAACCATCAATGCTGACCCGAACCTTGTCGGCTTAGTGTGTTACCAGTCCTATTCGGTAGATACCTATGTGGAATTGGGCACGAAAGTAGACCTGCAGGTCAGCACAGGAACAGAAAATCAGCTTTACAGTTATATCGGGAGCATCGAAGGCCCGACCGCGGGGGAAGATCCCAACTATAAGTCCGGAACTATGGTGACCGTCACCCTTGCGGCCAGTAACGGTACCCAGCTGCTTTCCACCCAGACAGCGTCATTTCCGATACCGGTCAGTTTCACCAACATTGCGACACCTTCCGGGACCCTCGTCTTTCAGTATGTTAATAATATTGAAGAGCAGACGATCACCCAGGAAGACGGCAGTGTCATTAAACAGGAGGCAAGCACAGAGAACAAGGAAGTAGTCAGAGAAATCATCTTTGCACAGCAGCAGGAATAGTGAATCATGAGTATCTTATGCAGGGAAAAATAATCAAAGGAATAGCCGGATTTTATTATGTATATGCGGAAGAAGCGCAAGCGGTATATGAGTGCAAGGCAAAGGGGATATTCCGCAAAGAGCAGATCAAGCCTTTAGCGGGCGATGATGTACTGATTGATATCGTAGATCAGGATGAGCACGTCGGTAATATCACGAAGATATTGCCGCGAAAGAATACGCTGATTCGCCCGGCGGTCGCTAATGTCGACCAAGCGATGATCATCTTTGCCGTGGTAAAACCGGAGCCCAATTACAATTTGCTGGACAGGTTTCTGGTCATTATGGAGCAGCAGCGGATTCCCTGTCTGATCTGTTTTAATAAAAAGGATATTGCAACGGCAGAGGAGCAGGAGGAGCTGCGTAAGAGCTATGAGACCTGCGGGTTTGCCGTTTTGTTTATCAGCGCGGAAGAGAAGGAAGGGATTGCGGACGTCCGGCAGCTGTTAGAAGGGAAGACAACGGTCCTAGCGGGTCCTAGCGGCGTCGGGAAGTCCACGCTGGTTAACGAGCTGTGCCCGGAAGCCCATATGGCGGTCGGGGAACTTAGCCGTAAGATTGACCGGGGGCGCCATACTACCAGGCATGCGGAGATATTTGCTTTGGGAGGGGATAGCTATATATGTGATACCCCGGGTTTTACTTCTTTGACCTTGGGGCAGATGGATAAGGATGAGCTGCGGAACTATTATCCGGAGTTTGGCCAGTATACGGACGGATGTAAGTTCGGGGAATGTGCCCATGTCAGTGAGCCGGTGTGCGGGGTGAAGGAAGCGCTGGCAGACGGGCTGATCAGCCGGCTGCGCTATCAGAATTATGTGAAGCTTTATGAGGAGCTGAAGGCGCTTAAGCGATATTGATAACTGATAGATAAGATAGAAGATGGAGATTTAATGTATGAAACTAGGAATCGTAGGTTTGCCCAATGTAGGGAAGAGCACTTTGTTTAATTCACTGACGAAAGCGGGGGCGGAAGCGGCTAATTATCCGTTCTGTACGATTGACCCCAATGTGGGGGTGGTGGCGGTGCCGGATGAGAGGCTGAAGCTGCTGGGCGAGATGTATCAGTCGAAGAAGGTTACGCCGGCGGCGGTTGAATTCGTGGATATTGCGGGGCTGGTGAAGGGAGCATCACAGGGCGAAGGGCTGGGCAATCAGTTTCTGAGCCATATCCGGGAAGTGGATGCGATTGTCCATGTGGTGCGCTGTTTTGAAGATGATAACGTGATCCATGTGGATGGGAAAGTGGATCCGGTACGTGATATTGAGACTATTGACCTGGAGCTTATCTTTGCTGACCTGGATATCTTGGAGAGACGGATCGCCAAGACCGGCAAGGCGGCACGGATGGATAAAACGCTGGCTAAGGAAGCGGCTTTATTGGAGGGGATTAAGAATCATCTGGAGAGCGGAAAGCGGGCCGGGAGTTATGAGTTGGAAGATGGAGAAGAAGAGGCGCTGCTGGCATCTTTTAATCTGCTCAGCGGTAAGCCGGTTATCTATGCGGCCAATGTCGGGGAGGCGGACCTGGCGGATGACGGGGCGGAAAACGCCGGCGTGAAGGCAGTCCGGGCTTATGCCGCCGGGCAGGGCAGTGAAGTGTTTGTGGTCTGTGCGAAGATCGAGCAGGAGATCGCGGAACTGGATGAAGATGAGAAAAACATGTTTCTGGAAGAGCTGGGGCTGTCTCAGTCAGGCCTGGAGAAGCTGATTACGTCCAGCTATCATTTGCTGGGGCTACACAGTTTTCTGACGGCCGGAGAAGACGAAACCAGGGCCTGGACGGTTAAGCTGGGAACCAAGGCGCCGCAGGCGGCGGGGAAGATACATAGTGATTTTGAGCGCGGTTTTATCCGGGCAGAAGTGGTGAATTATCAGGATCTGCTGGAGCAGGGGTCTTTAGCGGCCGCGAAGGAAAAAGGACTGGTCGGACTGGAAGGCAAGGAATATGTGGTGAAAGACGGGGATGTTATTCTGTTCCGGTTTAATGTGTAAGGAATAACTAATTGCATTTTTCATAGGTTTTAATATTTGTTGATGTTAAAACCTTGAATAGTATATGGAATATATATATAATTAAAATTATCTATAGGCAGAGTTATTAGTATGATTCAAATCGGTAAATAGGGAAGCGGGGTTACGGCAATGAAATACGCAGAAAATATCAAGGATATTTCCAACGCTTTTAGGTTAGGACCGTTGGATGAAAAGGATATGGAAGAATTTTATTATCCGAGCACAATGGAGTTTCGCACCGGTGATAAATACAGTTCTCCGATTCGGGTTATTTTTGAAGCTTGTCAGATGCCGTCTGAAAAGAATGTTTTTTTGCTCTTAGGACACAAAGGATGCGGGAAAAGCACGGAGTTAAATAAAATGTCCGCCGAGTTGAGAGAAAGGGGATATTATGTTTATAATGTGAAGTGTAGCAGAGACTTGGATTTGAATAATCCGCTCTATACCGATTTGCTTATTTTAATGGGTGAGGCTTTGCTTCAGATTGCCAAAGACGCATCCTGTAATATTTCTCAAGAACTACAAGATAAGATTACGAAATATTGGATCTCAGAAATAGAGAGTGACGAGACAGTTGCGGAACTTAGTTCAGCATCACTGGAAGCGGGAGCACAAATTAAAAGTCCCGGTTTTTTTTCAATGATATTGAGTTTTTTTGCCAATGTTAAGGCAGATATAAGGTATAATCAGGAGAAACGGATACGTTATAAAGAAAAAATCAGCCTCCGCTCCCGGGAGTGGCTCTTAATGTTAAGGCAGATTGCCGATGAAATCACGCTTAAGTTAAACTATAAACAACCCATTTTGATATTTGAAGATCTCGACAAAATTGATCCCAGCAATGCACGGACGGTATTTATAGACTATGCCGCAACTCTTACGGGAGTATCCTTTCCAGTTATATATACCTTTCCGATTGCCGTGGCCTATGACCCGGACTTTCATGCTTTAGAAGGGTATTTTAATCCGCAGATTCTACCGATGATTAAATTAAAAACGCCTGATGGTAAAGTTTTTCAAGAAGGCTTTGATGCTATCATGGCCATTATTAATAAGCGGGTTAAGCTTAGTTTATTTACGGAAGGATCACTGGAGACGGCAGTTGAAAAGACTGGCGGGGCTTTGCGGGATTTATTTTATATCATTAATACTGCCGCACAGAGGGCGATTCATAGAGATTCAGGGCAGATTTCGGATGAAGATATAAGGATTGCCCTTAATGAGATGAAAAGTTCTCTTACCCGTCGCATTGAGCGCATTCATTATGAATTTTTGGCTGACATATATAGGGGAAATAAAGAGACAATTGAAGATAAAAAACTTCTTTTGGAAATGTTGCTGGCCAATGCTGTCTTAGAATATAATGGCAGTCGTTGGCATGACGTCCACCCGCTGGTGGCAGAGTTCTTAATTGATCAGAAACTGGTATGACATGAGTCAAAATGTGGATTCTTATCGTAGTTTGGGTTGGATATTAAATGATTCTGACGATGGTCTGTTTTTTGTGATTGCATCGGAACGGATGCAACGAGAGATAGTAGAACATTATGAAACATCCAATGTGGCGATCTACAATTATGTGAAAAATCCCGGTTCCTATTCCAGTAATCATTTGGTGGAGTGGATTGACGGTCAGGCGGATGTGAGTGCTTACTTAATTGTTGATTTTCAACTTGCTGTGCAGAATGAAGATGATATTAAAAGGTTTAATTTCAGCAGGGATATTCTTTCTGGTTTAAATAAGAATATTATCTTTTTTATGACACAAAATGCGGATGATAAACTGGCTAAAGGAGCTTATGATTTTTATTCTTATTTAAAATTTAAGATTTTCTTTGATGATGAATTTATTGATACATTAGAGCAGAAGTATGATCTAAGTAATGATCTGTTAATTGTCAACACAGATAGTGATAAAGATATTCTGACTAAAGAAAATGAGATTAGTAGTTATGATGATAACAGTCAAGAAAGCGACATCGATTTTAGCGTGCCTAAAGAGTTGCTTCTTTCTATGGCAATAAAATTTGTGAACCAATCTAGGCAATACTACATTAAATGGAATTTTAGTGATGCATTATCGTTACTGTTTAAAGCGCTTGTGATCCGTAAGAATCTGTTAGGTGAAAAACACCCGGATACAGCTAAAGTATATTTTGAAATTGCTGACATATATAGATTTATTTATAAATTTGATGATGCATTGGAATATTACAACAAAACCTTAATGATCAGGGAAAGAGTGCTGGGAAAAATGCATCCTGACACGGCATTGACCTATAATAACATAGCAGTTGTGTATAAAAAACAGGGTATGTTTGAAAAGTCACTGGAGTACAATGTCAAAGCATTGCAAATCAGGGAAAAAACATTAGGGAAAGGGCATCCTGATACGGCAGCATCCTACAATAATATAGCAACAGTTTATGAATCTCAGGGTGAATATAAAAAGTCACTGGAATATTATTACATGGCCTTGCCGATCATTGAAAAAACACTGGGGAAAGAGCATCCTGACACGGCAATGGCCTATAATAACATAGCCATAGTGTATACTGATCAAGGTGAATATGAAAAATCACTGTATTATTATAGCAAAGCTATGCAGATAAAGGAAAAAGTACTGGGCAAAGAGCACCCCAATACGGCATTAATCTATAATAATTTAGCGACAGTGTATAGAGCTCAGGGTGTGTATGGAAAGTCACTAGAGTATTATAGTAAAGCGTTACAGACCATAGAAAAGGTACTGGGGAAAGAGCACCCTGACGCGGCGGCGACCTATAATAACATGGCGGTTTTGTATCGGGTTCAGCATGAGTATGAAAAGTCATTGGAGTATTATAGCAAAGCCTTACAGATTAGGGAAAAAGTATTGGGCAAAGAGCACCCTGATACAGCCGCGACTTATAATAACATAGCAGATGTATATCAAGCGCGGGGAGATTATAAAAGGGCATTACAGTATTGTAAGAAAGCATTGCCAATATTCATAGCAAAACTGGGTGAAAAACATCCTAGCACTTTGCGTTTATGTAACAACATTAAGATTCTTAAAGAAAAGAATAAGCTACATGAGTAAACAGAAAGAGGAATAAAATGGAACTCAACTTAACTAATGCCGAGGCAGCACTGAAAAAGGCCGCAGAGTCCAATCCGGGGTTATGGATAGACCATTCCCGCTATGTAGCCGAGGCTTGTAAGAACATTGCTTCTCACTGTCAGGAATTGTCTGCCGAAGATGCTTATATTTATGGGCTCCTCCACGATATCGGGCGGTATTCCGGGGTGAGCCATAACCGGCATTTGACTGACGGCTACCATTACTGCATGGAGCGGGGATGGGAAAAAGCCGCGCAGATCTGTATTTCGCATGCCTATATGATCAAAGACATCAAGGCCGTTACCGGTGACTTTGATATGAGCGAAGCCGACTACCGGCTTATGGAACAGCTTCTTGCCGATATGGTATATGATGACTATGACCGACTGGTGCAGCTGTGTGACGCGCTGGTGCTGCCGACCGGCTTCTGCCTTCTGGAAAAACGTTTTGTGGATGTGACGATCCGTTATGGCATACATCCTTCTTCCGTAGACCGGTGGATTAAAATATATGAGATCAAGGCTTACTTTGAAAAACAAATTGGATGTTCTGTATATGAGCTGCTGCCGGGGGTGATAGAGAACAGCTTCCGTTAAATAGGAATATAATCTATATTTAGCGGGGATGATGATCGCCAACTACAACATATAGTACAATTGAAAATATGACACTTTGCAAACATTTGCAAGGTGTTTTTTTTTATAATTTAGGGATGATTTTGCTTGCAAATTCATCTAAAATAAGCTAGAATCAATGTAAAAGTGGTTAAAAGTGGAGTGAAGTGGCGGAAAGTGGTTTGATTAAGCGTCAGCTCACAAAACCGGTGGCAGGCCACTTTGGCATCATAAGATTAAATTAATAAGTACAGAGGCGTAATTACCCCGGCCGGGGCTTGGTTTTATAAATGAAGGACACGGTGTGCATACATGTTTAAAGGTGAGTACAGCCATACGGTTGATATTAAAGGAAGACTCATCATCCCATCCAAATTCCGGGAAAGCCTGGGGGAAGAATTCGTGATCTCGAAAGGACTGGATGGCTGTTTATGTATGTATGAAAATACCGAGTGGCAGAAGTTTGAAGAAAAGCTGAAAGCCTTGCCGATCACCAGTAAAGATTCGCGGAAGTTCACCCGTTTTTTCCTCGCTGGCGCCGCCGACGTGGAAGCCGACAAACAGGGAAGGATATTGATCCCCAATGTGTTACGGGAATTTGCCGGAATCGAAAAGGATGTCGTGCTGATCGGGGTTTCCAATCGGATCGAAGTCTGGAGCAAGGAAAAGTATGAAGGCATGGCCGAGTATGATGACGTGGAAGAAATCGCGGAACACATGGCGGGGCTGGGACTGGGTATCTGAGCTCAGGAGAAGAAACATAACATAGTAATATAACTCACGGGGTACCTAAATGGAATTTTCACATACATCGGTTTTATTGGCAGAAACAGTGGAAGGACTTAAGATAAAACCGGACGGCATCTATGTGGATGGAACGCTGGGCGGCGGCGGACATGCCTTCCATATTGCCGCGCGGCTGTCAAAACGCGGACGCCTGATCGGAATTGACAGGGATCAGGCCGCCATAGCAGCAGCCGGTGAGCGGCTTAAAGGATTCGGCAAGATAGTTACCATCGTCCATGATAACTTCGGCAACAGTAAGCAGGTGCTGCGGGAAAAGGGAATCGACCGGATCGACGGCATGGTGCTGGATCTGGGGGTTTCTTCCCACCAGCTCGATGACCCGGAACGGGGTTTTTCCTATAAAAACGATACTAGGCTGGATATGCGGATGGATACCGGGCAGAGCCTCGGGGCAAGGGAAATCGTCAATCTTTACAGCGAAGCCGAGCTGTTCCGCATTATCCGGGACTATGGCGAAGAAAGGTTTGCCAAGAACATAGCGAAGCACCTTGTCAGAGAGAGAATAAAGGCTCCTATCGAGACAACCGGCCAGCTCAATGCAATCATAAGAAACGCAATACCGGCCAGAGCGCGGGCAGAAGGCGGTCATCCTTCCAAGCGGACATTTCAGGCCATCCGGATTGAATGTAACCGAGAACTGGAAATACTAAAAGAGTCGCTGGAAGAACTGATTTTGCTGCTGAGTCCCGGCGGAAGGCTCTGCGTCATCACCTTCCATTCCCTCGAAGACAGGATCGTCAAAACGGTTTTCCGCCAAAGCGAACATCCTTGTACCTGTCCCCCCAGTTTCCCCGTATGCATCTGCGGCAAAGAAAGCCTGGGTAAGACAGTCACCGGAAAGCCGGTCCTTCCAAGCAAGGAAGAATGTCAAGATAATAAACGCGCCAAAAGCGCCAAACTGCGCATATTCGAAAAGAATAGTCTTTAGTAAGTGAAGCGTGGCTCTGCCACGCGGAATGAGGGGTATGGGGCGATAGCCCCAAGTAATTAGCGGAAAGGAACAACCATGGCAGCTCAAGGAAGAGTTCAAGCATACAATCGCAGCCGATATGGACAGGTATATGGAAATACCGTCAGAAAACAGCAGACAGTTCCCGGCCGGCGGCCGGCCAGAATCACAGCGGTTCCGGCGGTCCGTCTGAGCAATACGACCAGAAAAAACCGGGATAAAGCCCGTTATATGAACCTAGGATATGTGTTCTTTCTGGCAATGGCGCTGATGATATCGGGTGTCATCCTTTCGGTATATCTGGGACTGCAAGCGGATGTTACCAACAGTATCACAAATATTGCCAGGCTGGAAAAGGAACTGTACGATCTGCAGCTGGACAATGACGAAGAATATAGCAGAATCACCAATAGCATAGACCTAGAAGAGATAAAAAGGATCGCCATTCAGGAGCTGGGAATGGGTTATGCCACAGAGGGGCAGATTATTGACTTTACCGGCAGCAAAAACGATTATGTCAGACAGGTAGCGGACCTGCCTGAGCGTTCTTCCTGAATGGTTGGCACTTGCAGGCACAATTTCCTGTAAAGAAAAAGAGTGAAAGGTGTTTAAGTGAGTAGGCAGATGGCAAAAAACAGAAGAAGCAAAGTTCCTAGGTTCGCCACATGGATGCAGAAAAAGCTGTTAGTTACTTTTTTGATAATTTTTCTCATTTTTATCGGCTTATCCTATCGGTTGATCCTGATCACGCAGGGGAGCGGCGAACAGTACAAGAAACAGGTGCTGTCGCAGCAGCGCTATGACAGTATGGTAATACCTTATAAGCGGGGCGAGATCTTGGATTCCCGGGGAACCGTCCTTGCTGTCAGTGAAAAAGTGTATAACGTGATCCTAGATGCCAAGGCGCTGTTGGAGAAGGAGGAATATCTTGAACCGACCATGGAAGCGCTGAGGGTGCAGTTTGGCTTTGATATAGCCGCCATCAGAAACTATTTACAGGAGAATCCGTCTTCACAGTATTATCTGCTTGCCCGCCGTCTTTCTTATGAAGAAATAGCCGGCTTCAAAGACCTGCAGGCCGATCAGGAAAACAATCAGAACATCCAGGGGGTCTGGTTCGAGGAAGAATATCAAAGACACTATCCGAACGGCGCGCTGGCCGGTGATGTTATCGGCTTCACCACCAGCGACAATAACGGCCTGTACGGCCTAGAAAAATACTATAACGACGTTCTTGCCGGCGTAGCCGGACGGGAATATGGTTACCTGAACGAAGATGCCGAACTGGAGCGGACGACTATCGCGGCGGTAGACGGCAGCAGTATCGTTACCACTATTGATGCCAACATTCAAGGGATAGCGGAGAAACACCTGCGGCAATTTAATGAGCAATATAAAGACGGATTCCGGGCAGGAAACGGTGCCCACAATGTCGGCTGCGTTATCATGGAGGTCAATACCGGCAAGATACTTGCCATGGCCAGTTATCCTAATTTTGACCTGAATGATACCCGTAACCCGGAAGCTTTGATCGGTATGCCGATGGTGGACGACCAGGGCCGGTTTGTTGACATCGAAGGCAATACTGTGCCGTCGGCCTCTTATGCTACCTACATCAACGAAGAGAATCTGGCGACAATGGATGAAACCGCATTGTCTAACAGTTTTAATTCTTTATGGAAGAATTTCTGCATCAGCGATACCTATGAACCGGGTTCAGTCGTCAAGCCGTTTACCGTGGCCACCGGCTTGGAAAGCGGCCGCATCACCGGCAATGAACAGTATGAATGTCTAGGCTATCTGGAGGTCGGCGATTACAAGATCCGCTGCCACAACACTAGGGGTGACGGGGTCGTGACGGTTCAGCAGGGCGTGGAACGTTCCTGTAATGTCTGCATGATGTATGTCGGTGCGGCCATCGGCAGGGAGGTTTTCGTAGACTTCCAGCAGATCTTTAACTTTGGCCTGAAAACCAATATCGACTTGGAAGGCGAGGCCAGAACCGTAGGCTTGGTATATGGCAAAGACAACATGCGCTCCGTCGAGCTGGCCACCTGCAGCTTCGGACAAGGCTTCAATGCCACGATGATCCAGGTAATCACCGGCTTTTGTTCCATGATCAACGGCGGCAATTACTATGAGCCGCATATGGTCGAGAAAATAGTCAGCCCGACCGGTGCTACCATCCAGAATATTGAGCCCCGCTTGCTGAAACAGACTGTTTCGCCGCAGACATCCGCTACCATCTTGGAATATTGTAACCTCACTGTATCCGGAGAGAACGGCACCGGCGGGACTGCCCGCCCGGCAGGCTATATGATCGGCGGCAAGACCGGTACGGCCGAAACAGTACCGCGTGACAAAGAAAACTATGTGGTATCTTTTATGGGCTATGCCCCGGCAGACGATCCCCAGATTGCCATCTACGTGGTTGTTGACAGGCCCAATCACCAGGATCAGGACGACGCCAAGTTTGCCACCCGCATCGTCAGAAGCATCTTGACAGAAGTCCTGCCTTACTTAAAGATTTATATGACGGAAGAACTCAGTGATGAAGAAAGAGCGGAACTGGAAGCCCTGCAGCTGGAAGCCTTGACACCGGCGGTCCCGGAAGCGGGCGGGGCTACCGAAGATGCAACGGATCCGTCCGCGGAAGGGCAAGGAGCTGATTCCGATGAGACAAGCGAAACCGCCGCGGAAAACGGTGACGCGGCCGACTCCGCGACCACAGCCGCCCCGGATGAAATATGGAAAACGTTCCCCATCGACCCGGAAAGCGGCTATGCAATTGACCCTGACACCGGTGAAAAGGTTGACCCTGATACCGGCGCGGTCATCGGCGCAAGCTTTGAAATGGAAGGCGGCAGTGTACTTCCGCCCACCGATAATGCCGACGCCGACATCCCATACTGACTCATATGCCCTGCACATTCAGACGGTGCGCTGCTAAAATAAGAGTGTGAAGCTTTCCGATGTATTCACACAAGATACGTGAATAACCTCATCAAAAAGGTAATAGATTGTAGTAACACCTTTTTCATGAGGTTTCCATGTTAAAAAACAAAACATACAACCGTAAAAAGGTTGTAACTGTCTTCTTCATATGCTTTGCCGCCTTTCTCCTCCTCGCGGGAAGACTGGTCTATCTGATGGTATTCCGCTCCGATTACTATTCCGAGCAGGCTAAAGAGCTGCATGAGCGGGAAAGGAGCATCAAGGCGGCCAGAGGCCGGATCCTTGACGCAAACGGAACGGTCATAGCGGACAACAAGACAGTGTGTACGATTTCTGTCATCTACAACCAGGTCACCGACAAAGAAGAAGTGATCCGTATCCTATGTGACGAACTGGATCTTACGGAAGACTTTGTCAGGAAAAGAGTCGAAAAATATTCCGCCATTGAGCGGATCAGGAGCAACGTCGATAAAGAAACCGGAGACCGCATCAGGGACTATAACCTTGACGGCGTTAAGGTCGACGAAGATTATAAACGATACTACCCTTACGGCGAGCTGGCTTCGAAGGTATTGGGATTTACCGGGGGAGACAATCAGGGTATCATCGGGCTTGAGGTGATTTACGAAGAGTACCTGAAAGGAAAAGAGGGCACGATCCTGACCGTGACCGATGCCAAAGGCGTGGAGCTGGATGCGGAAGGAGAAGACCGGATTGATCCGGTCAGCGGAAACGACCTCCATATCAGCATGGATATGAATATCCAAAGCTATGCGACCCAGCTGGCCGGCCAGGTCATGGAAGCGAAGCAGGCTGAAAGCGTGTCCATCTTGGTCATGAATCCGCAGAACGGCGAAATCCTGGCGATGGTAGATGTCCCCGAATTTGACTTAAACGATCCCTTCGTCCTGCCGGAAGGGATCAATGCCGACACGCTGCCGCAGAAGGAAGTACAGGATATGCTGAACAATATATGGCGGAACGGCTGCATCAACGATACATACGAACCTGGTTCGGCTTTTAAGATCATTACGGCGGCGGCCGGCCTGGAAGCTGGCGTCGTTACGACACACGATGGCTTCAGCTGTCCCGGCTATGTCATGGTGGAAGACCGGCGGATCCGTTGCCACAAGACAACCGGCCACGGACACCAGGATTTTACCCAGGCCGTCATGAACAGCTGCAATCCGGTTTTTGTCACGGTTGGCCTGCGCCTCGGGGTGGACGATTTTTACAGCTATTTTCAACAGTTTGGCCTCCTTGGTAAAACCGGCATTGACCTGCCGGGGGAAGCGGGGACGATCATGCATAAAAAAGAGAATATGAAAGCGGTGGAACTGGCGACGGCAGCCTTCGGGCAGTCTTTTCAGATCACGCCGATCCAGATGGCGGCGACGGCCGCTGCCATCGTCAACGGCGGCAACCGGGTCACGCCGCATCTTGCCGTCAGATCGGTAAGCCGCGACGGAGAAGTGAAACAGACCTTTTCTTTCCCGGTAAGCGAGAAAATTGTTTCGGCAGAGACTTCGGAAACCATGCGCATGATGCTGGAACAGGTGGTGGAGAACGGCACCGGCCGGAACGGCTATGTCGAGGGTCAGAGGATCGGAGGCAAGACGGCGACCAGTCAGACGCTGCCTAGGGGCAGCGGGCGTTACATAGCCTCTTTTATCGGCTTTGCGCCGGCTGACAATCCGCAGGTCCTGGCGCTGGCCATTATCAATAACCCGCAGGGCGTTTATTACGGCGGCCAGGTGGCGGCGCCGGTAATAAGGCAGCTTTTTGAAAATATCCTTCCTTATTTGGAAAAAATGGATTATAATTTAAAATGATGCGTTACACGGATTGTCTGTGCCGCCGCCGGCGGCATAGCGGGAAGGTTTAATGTAAATGAAGATAGATCCATTGATTATCATGCCGGTAATTATTTCATTTGTCATCAGTGTTTTACTGGGGCCGATGATCATTCCTTTTCTGCGCCGGCTGAAGGTCGGCCAGACAGTCAGGGACGACGGCCCGAAAAGCCATCTGAAGAAATCCGGAACGCCGACCATGGGCGGTATTCTGATCTTGGTCAGCATGGTGGCGACATCTTTGCTTTACGTCCGTGACTACCCTAGGCTGATCCCGGTTCTGTTTACTACGCTGGGGTTCGGGCTGATCGGTTTCATGGACGACTACATCAAAGTGGTGCTTAAGCGTTCCATGGGTCTTAAGGCCTGGCAGAAGATGCTGGGACAGCTTCTGGTGACAGGTATCCTAGCCTATTACCTGATCGGGGAGATGGATATTCCCGTAGCGATGAAGATCCCCTTTATGCCTGGTCAGTACATTGATTTTGGGTTTTTAAACGTGCCTATTATGTTTTTTATCGTGATTGCGACGGTAAACGGCACCAATTTTACCGACGGGCTGGACGGCCTGGCCAGTAGCGTGACAGTCCTGATAGCGACTTTTTTTACCGTGATATCGTTCGGGATGGAAGCGGGCATTTCTCCGATAACTTGCGCGGCCGTGGGAGCGCTTCTGGGGTTTCTGCTGTTTAATGTCCATCCGGCCAGTGTTTTCATGGGCGATACCGGGTCGCTGGCTTTGGGCGGCTTTGTGGCCGCCAGTGCGTATATGACACAGATGCAGCTGTTTATTCCGATTATCGGGCTGGTATATGTGGCAGAGGTCATGTCGGTCATTTTGCAGGTTTCGTATTTCAAGCTGAGCGGCGGGAAGCGGATCTTTAAGATGGCTCCGATTCATCATCATTTTGAGCTATGCGGGTGGAAGGAAACAAAAGTGGTGGCGGTGTTTTCTATTGTGACGGCGATTATGTGCTTGGTTGCCTTGATCGGGGCATGAGATCATAGGCAGACTAGCCATGATATTTTGCGCGGGCATTGATTTTAGAAAGTATTTCCAAAGTAGTGGCATTAAATGATTATAATGTGAGCCGAAAGGTCAGTTGGAAATGAACGTTGTGTTAAAGGGAAAAGAGGTTTTAGTCGTAGGAGGCGGAATAAGCGGGATCGGAGCCGTAAGGCTTTTAGACTGGGTTGGTGCTTTCCCCGTATTATATGATGCCGATGAGCGTTTATCGGAGCTAAAGATAAGGGAGCGTCTGCCTGATGAGGTAAAGTGCCGGATTGTTTTAGGGGAATTGCCGGATGCTGTCCTAGCGGCGGTCGCGCTGGCCGTTGTCAGCCCGGGGGTGCCGTTTGAAGCGGCGGCCATGGTGAGGCTCAGGGAACGGCAGATACCGGTCTGGGGCGAGATAGAACTGGCTTATCGTCTGGGGAGGGGCCGAATCGCAGCGATTACGGGGACGAACGGCAAGACGACGACGACTGCCTTGGTGGGTGAGATCATGAAGAGTTATTTCCCTTCGGTTTATGTGGTCGGCAATATCGGCAGTTCCTATACCGAGATCGTACCGGAGACCCGCGACGACAGCGTGATCGTGGCAGAGATCAGCAGCTTTCAGCTGGAGACGATGGTTGATTTTGCGCCCGAGGTTTCGGCGGTCCTGAATATTACGCCGGATCATCTGAACCGTCATAAGACGATGGAATGTTATGTCGGCCTAAAAGAAAAAATCGCGAAAAACCAGAGTTCTAGCAATATCTGTGTTTTAAATTTTGAAAACAGTTACACCCGAGATTTTGGCGGGCGCTGCCCGGCCGGGACGGTTTATTTTTCTTCGGCTAGGGAACTGGAAAACGGCTATTTTCTGTCCGGCGCGGATATCTGCTGCCGGACGGACGGCAAGGATGAAAAGCTGCTTAATATCCATGAGATGAAGCTCAAGGGGCTCTGCAACGTAGAAAATGTCATGGCCGCCATTGCCATCAGTAGCCACATGGGAGTACCGATGCCGAACATCCTCGCGGCCGTCAGAAGCTTCAAGGCCGTGGCACACCGGATCGAATATGTCGCGGAAAGGGATCAAGTAGAATATTACAATGATTCCAAAGCCACCAATCCCGATGCGGCGATACATGGGATCAAGGCAATGTCCAGGCCGACGGTGCTGCTGGCGGGAGGCAGCGACAAGGACAGCGACTACAATGAATGGATGGAAGCCTGCGCCGGTCAGGTTAAGGCCCTGATCCTGATAGGGGCGACCCGTGAGAAGATTGCCGCGTGTGCTGCGGCACACGGGATCGGCAATATCATGATGGCAGAGACATTTACGGAAGCTATGGAAAAGTGCCGCAAGCAGGCCGAGCCGGGCGATGCGGTGCTGCTGTCGCCGGCCTGCGCCAGCTTTGGGATGTTTTCTGACTACAAGGCCCGCGGCGACTGCTTTAAGGAATATGTTTTGTCGCTTCACTAGCACATCGGCTCCCTAGACTAGTAATGTGCCAATACCGTTTCAAAGACAGGATAGGAGAATCACGTTTTGGCTAGAAAAAAAGACGAATCCTTTTTTGACTATACACTACTGTTCATCACATTGTTCCTGCTGGGTTTCGGTCTGATCATGATCTACTCGGTCAGTTCCTATGAGGCCAGTTTGCGATATAATGATGCCGCCTTCTTTTTGAAAAGCCAAGTTTTTGCGACTATTATCGGGCTGGCGGCGATGATTTTCGTGGCCAACGTGCCGTACCATTTCTGGGAACGGTTCGCCGTACTGGGATACATAGTTTCGATCATACTGATATTATTGATCATACCTTTCGGCGTGGAGCGCGGCGGTGCCAAGCGATGGCTGTATATCGGCAATACTTCCTTGCAGCCGGCGGAAGTGGCTAAGCTGGGCATGATTCTATTTCTGGCCAGCCTGATCTGTAAGATGGGCAAAGGAATCCGCAGCGGAAAAGGCTTCCTGACAGTCATGGCAGTCCCGGTTCCGATCTGTCTGATGGTGTGGCAGATCACGGAAAATATGAGCTCGGCTATCATTATCCTCGGTATCGCCGTCCTGATGCTTTTTGTTTCCAGTCCGGAATATAAGCGTTTTATCTTGCTTGCTTTAGGGGGCATGGCCGTAGCGGCGCTGGCCATCTTTGTGATCGTGAATATGGCCGATGCGGACGCCGTCGGCGTCCGTGGCGCCCGCATCCTAGCTTGGCTGGATCCGGAGGCTTATGCGTCGGGCAAAGGCTTTCAATCGTTGCAGGCACTGTATGCGATCGGCTCTGGGGGCATCCTTGGCAAAGGGCTGGGACAGAGTATGCAGAAACTGGGCTTTTTGCCGGAAGCACAGAATGACATGATATTTTCCATTATCTGTGAGGAACTAGGTCTGTTCGGAGCCTTGGCAACGATCATGATGTTCCTGCTTCTGATCTGGCGCTTTATGGTTATTGCCAACAACTCGACAGATCTCTTCGGTGCCTTGCTGGTGGTCGGTGTCATGGGTCATATCGCCATCCAGGTAATTTTAAACATCGCTGTAGTTACCAATACCATCCCCAATACCGGCATCTCGCTGCCGTTCATCAGTTCCGGCGGTTCTTCGGTTTTATTCCTGCTGATCGAGATCGGGCTGGTGCTCAGCGTAGCCAAGGGAATCCGCTTAAAGAACCTGTAGTTTATATAAGACAAGATACGCTTTGAAAAATCTCTCCATATAGATAGAATAGGTCGTTTATAAAATTTAACCGTAAAGGCAGGTGTAAATTTGAACGCTATTCATGTAAGGGGCGGTAATCCTCTGTTTGGAGAGACTAAGATACAGGGTTCCAAAAATGCTGTTCTGCCGGTCATGGCGGCAGCATTATTGATTGAAGGCACCAGTGTAATCGAAAACTGTCCCAGAATAACCGATGTTTTCCATATGCAGCAGCTGCTTGAAGAAATAGGCTGCAAGATCCATTGGCGCGACCGGTCGTTATATATCGATGCGGCGAACGTAACCGAAAATGCCATGCGTGGGGAACTGGTGACGGGGATGCGGTCCTCGATCATGCTGCTGGGGGCGATGCTGGGAAGGTTCGGAAAAGCTGCCATGAATCATCCGGGCGGCTGCGTCATCGGAGAACGTCCCATTGATATCCATCTGGAAGCTTTGAAACAGATGGGAGTCGTGATCTGCGAAGAAGAGTGTTTTTTTACGGCGACCGCCGCAAAATTAACCGGCACTGTAATTACATTGCCCATGCCCAGCGTGGGCGCCACGGAAAATGTCATCTTGGCTGCTGTCATGGCTAAAGGTATCACCATACTTAAGAATGCGGCCAGGGAGCCGGAAATAACCGCTCTGTGTGACTTCCTAAGGACCGCCGGCGCTGTCATCGAAGTGGACAGCTTTTCAGATAACACGCTGTTGATAAAAGGCCGGCGGAAACTATTTCCGATCAGTTTCCGGATTCCGACCGACCGAATCGTAGCGGGGACTTATCTGCTCAGCGTATTGGGAACCGGCGGGCATATTTTTCTTAAAGATGCACCGGTCAAGCACATGAGAGCGTTGCTTCAGCTGGCGGAAGCCATGGATGCCGAAGTCAGCGTCTGTGAAACCGGGGTTGCCATCTTGGCGGAGGGGATCCATAAAACAGTGCCCTATCTGGAGACTGGCGTATATCCCCTTTTTCCCACGGATATGCAGTCGCCGCTGCTGGCCGTGCTGACGAAGGCTAAAGGGAAGAGCGTGATCTGTGAAAAAATATTTGAAAACCGGCTTAGGATTGTGCCGGAACTGCGTAAAATGGGGGCCAAGATCGAAGTGGAGGACAATATTGCGACGGTGTTCGGGGTGGAAGCCCTGAAAGGCACCCGGGTGGAAGCCTTGGAGCTAAGAGGCGGAGCTGCTCTGATCGTAGCCGGATGCATGGCCGAAGGGGAGACAATCGTCGAAAACCGCCAGTTTATCGAAAGAGGATATGAAGATATCGTGCGTGATTACAGGAATCTGGGAGTTAAGATCAATACGGCTTGATCCGTAAGGATGAGCGTATGCTGACTTACCTATATGGGAGCCGGGATGGGCAAAAAGAAAAAGAAGCGGCTTGAACCGCACAAGCAGCATAAGCTGCCAAAACAGCACAAGCAGCATAAGCCGCACAAGCAGCACAAGACGCTAGTAAAGCAAAAACAACAAAAGATATATAAGGACTTGGGTGAAGTCCTGCGCCAGCACAGAAGCCTGGTGACCGTCGTGCTTCTGGTGCTGGCGCTGGGCGCCGGCCTGTGGGCGGGATTTCAATATGTTGTCAGCGAATACACGGTAACTAGGATATATGTGGACGGAAACCTTCATTACACCGATGAAGAGATCATGGATATAGTTATGGAAGGAAGATTTGGTAATAATTCCCTGTACTTATCGTTGAAATACAAGGATAAAAGTATCAGCGGCATTCCCTTCATCGAGAAAATGGACGTCAGCATCATGGAAAAAGACACGATAAGGATTAATGTTTATGAAAAGGCCATAGCCGGCTATGTTGAATATATGGGACATTATCTATACTTTGACAAGGACGGGATCGTGGTGGAAGCCTCTGCCGAGGCGGCGGCAGGAGTCCTTGAGGTGGCCGGCATGGAGTTTGACCATGCGGTGATGCATGAGAAGCTGCCGGCTAAGGATGAGTCGATATTCACCAGAACATTAAGCATAAGCCAGCTCATGCAGAAGTACGGAATTGCCGCGGACAAGGTGTATTTTGAAGAAAACGGTGAGATTATGCTGTATTTCGGCAAGATCAAGGTGGCCTTAGGCGATGATTACCATATTGATGAAAAAGTCATGGAACTTCAAAACATATTACCCAAGCTGGAAGGCTTAAGCGGCACTTTACGCATGGAAAATTTTGACGATTTTTCTAACGAAACGATTTTCGAATCAGAAATGTAAAAAAAACAAAATTTATGGTTGATAAATTCTTAAAATAATTATATGATGAAATATATGGATAACTGGGAACTATGAAGGAGGAACTACTTTGTTAGAGATTAAGACTAACGATGCTGAATCTGCTGCCAAAATAATCGTGATCGGTGTTGGAGGAGCAGGTAATAATGCTGTAAATAGAATGATTGACGAAAATATCGGCGGAGTCGAGTTCATCGGAATCAACACGGACAAGCAGGCCTTACAGCTGTGCAAGGCTCCGAAGCTGCTACAGATCGGCGAGAAGCTGACGAAGGGCCTGGGCGCCGGTGCCCGGCCGGAGATCGGCGAGAAGGCGGCCGAGGAAAGCGTAGAAGAAGTGACCGCAGCAATCCGCGGTGCCGACATGGTTTTCATTACCTGCGGCATGGGCGGCGGAACCGGTACCGGAGCGGCACCGGTGGTAGCCAAGGCCGCCAAGGATATGGGTATATTGACCGTCGGAGTGGTAACGAAGCCTTTTCGGTTCGAGGCAAGGACTAGGATGAGCAATGCCGTCAACGGTATTGAGCGGATCAAGGATTTCGTGGATACCTTGATCGTAATACCCAATGATAAACTCTTAGAGATAGTTGATCGCCGGACGACGATGCCGGATGCGCTGAAGAAAGCGGACGAAGTACTGCAGCAGGCGGTGCAGGGTATCACCGATCTGATCAACGTACCGGGGCTGATCAATCTTGACTTTGCTGATGTACAGACCGTAATGAAGGATAAGGGCATCGCCCATATCGGGATCGGAACCGGCAAGGGCGACGATAAGGCCAGCGAGTCGGTTAAGATGGCGGTAGAAAGCCCGCTGTTAGAGACTACGGTTTCCGGAGCGACGCATGTTATTATTAATATTTCCGGCGATATTACGATGGCAGAGGCTGACGATGCGGCTAAGTATGTCCAGGAACTGGCAGGGGATGACGTGAACCTGCTCTTTGGTGCTACATATGATGCCAGCAAGGCGGATACATGTACGATTACGGTGATTGCCACCGGCTTGGTGGACAAGAATGCGCCGGTGCGGCCGGCCGGTCCGTTGGGATATAAGCCGGTTTATACGGCTGGTAAAGGATATAATCCGGGGGGGAGTTCAGTGCTTCCGAAGCCCGGGGTAAACCAGATGCCGGTCGGACAGGCTAGGCCGGTGGTTCCGGCGCAGACGAGGGCGGCTCAGGGTATGAATAAGCCGGGGGATATCAGGAGTACGGTCGAGGAGAAGTCTTTGAAGATACCGGACTTTCTGCAGAAGAAGTGAATATGGGCGGCCTTTTGGGGTTGAGGAATCTGGGAGCTGTTGGCTCCCTTTTCAATTGTGGGGGGCTTCACAAGCGGTCTTCATTATGTTGTGTAGCGGTCATCGTCATTATGTTGTGTAACGGTCATCATTATGTTGTGTAGCGGTCATCATTATGTTGTGTAGCGGTCATCATTATGTTGTGTAGCGGTCATCGTCATATTGCACAAGCATCATCCGCTCCGGTTCCGGCTCCCGAAAATAAGTGCATCTAAGCTTCTCACCTTACAGTATCGGCTGATTCCGCTACCGGCGTTCAAGCGCCATCCATGGCGCATGAAGCCTTGGTCGGACCTCCGTGTCCGACCATAGCTAGGCTTACTTGACGTGAGAAGCTAAGATGCACTAATTTTCTACCGCAAGTCACCGGCGCGGATGATGCTTGTGCAATATGACGATTCGGTATTCCAACTTGTAGGGCTGGGAGGAAGCTTAAATGAACTTAGTTGATAATGATTTTTATATGTTGTTAGAATTGCTGGGAGGTGATATGTTTAATTTGAAAGGGTATGATGGCTGTAGGTAGTAGATAATAGATCATGGATAATAAATAATAGATAATAAATAATTGATAGTAAATAATAGGAGGACTTGATTATGGATCATGGTTGGAGGTTTAAAAAATGGTTTGGGCTTGGATTGATGTTGTGTGTGGGAATTCTGGCAGTGGCTTGTAGTGGGGGTGAAGTTGTAGATGGGGGTGAAGTTGTAGATGGGGGGGGAGTTGTAGATGGGGGTGAGGTTGTAGATGACGGCGAGGTGCAGGGGCGGCAGTTGAAGGTTATGGAAGTGGCGGCGGCAGAATTACTGGGTTATGTGGGAGGGGAGGTGGATGAGGCGGCGAGCGCAGTGGCAGACGGGGCAAATGATTTTGCTTTGCGGCTGAGTGCGGCCTTGGTTAAGGATGTCGGGGAGGAGAATTTTGTATGTTCACCGTATTCGGTCTGGCTTCCGTTGGCAGCTCTGGTCAATGCGACGGATGTGCAGAATAAGCCGACTCTAGTGACGGCCCTGGGGGCGGCAGGAATTGAAGACGGGGATATTAACCGGGCGGCTTCACGGATGTTGTATGATCTGATGAAGGTGAGGAGGAATCAGGATGCGGAAGAATATGGGGGAGAGCAGGTTGATCCGCTGAAGATAGTGAATGCGGTTTTGGTAGATGACGACGTGGTCTTACGCAATGATTTTGCGCAAAGCTTTGCGGATTATTACCGGGGCAGCGCAGTTAATGTGGATTTTGCTGATAGAGAAGCGGTTGATGTGATCAATCGCTGGGCCAGTGAGAATACAGGGGGATTGATTAATAATGTGGTCGAAGGATTTGATCCGAATACGGTTGCCGCGATTGTTAACAGTATCTATTTCTCAGATGGCTGGCGTTATGAATTTTTGCCTGAACTTACGGAAAATGATGTGTTTTATGGTACAGCAGGCGAAGGAACGGCTTCATATATGCTTAAGGAGGAGCGGCTGGCTTATTTTGAAGATTCCGGACTGCAGGCGGTAACTTTAGATTTTACTTTAGGTGGAAGTATGATGATTCTGCTTCCGAAAGAGTCTGAGCCCGGGGATGCCGATGATAGTGCCAACGGCTGTCTGGCTTCTTTGACGGGAGAGCGCTTTCAGGAAATTATTGAGCGTTCGGAAAAGACGGAAGGTAAACTGCTGCTTCCGCGTTTTAAGGTAGAGAATCAGGTAAGCCATCTTAAGGATGCGCTGATTTCACTGGGAGTGCCGTTATTTGACGAGGGAGCCGCGCCGCTGACCGGCGGTTTGATTGAGGGGGATGATGAAGTATGGGTCTCGGAAGTGGCGCAGAAGGCGTTAATTGAAGTCGATGAAAAGGGGACGACCGCCGCAGCTGTAACAGTAGTGAATATGGAGACAACCGCCGCGGTTATCATGGTGGAGGATACGCCCTTTGAAATGACCTGTAACCGGCCTTTTGCATTTGTGCTTTATGAAAATACTTATGACGGCGGGGAACAGATACTGTTTACCGGCGTGGTCAATCAACTATAAAAACTATCCGGCGGGAATACCGAATCGTCATATTACCTGGGCATCATCGTATCCGGTTCCTTGCGGGAGAAAATTAGTGTAGCTTAGCTTCTCACGTAAGATTAACCTAGCTATGGCCGGACACGGAGGTCCGGACAAGGCTTCATGCGCCACGGAGGGCGCTTGAACGCCGGTAGCGGCAGTGGCCAAAACTTAGGGGTGAGAAACTTAGCTACACTTATTTTCGGGAGCCGGAACCGGATACGATGATGCCCAGGTAATATGACGATGACCATCTAACCCGATGACCATCTAACCCGATGACCATCTAACCCGGTATCTTCTGTTCTGCACTATGCTTAAAGCCCGCCACTTCCTTGGCGGCCTGCGCGATGTTGATGTTGGTCCCTGCTCCGGCTATGCAGCCGCCGGGGCAGGCCATGCCTTCGATCAGACAGCCGTTTTTTTGGCCGGCCTTGGCTAGAATCAGGGCCTTTTTGCATTCCGCCAGACCCTCCGCATGATCAATCTTAACGGTCACGTTAGGATAATATTCCCGGATACATTCTTCGATCGCGCCCGCTACCCCGCCGGCCACGCCATACCCCCGGCCGGCTCCGGTGGCATCCGCCAGCGGACTGATCCAGACAAGTTTGACCCAGAGAGGTTTTCTCCTCAGAACAGTGTAGGACGGCATCC
>QMCD01000601.1_pt1 | contig 37114 bp, 29 predicted proteins | sample 1821841 | NCBI WGS metagenome assembly QMCD01 (sample SAMN01991225, study PRJNA193472) | Termite gut metagenome, whole genome shotgun sequencing project. | isolation source: worker | host: Macrotermes natalensis
GGTTCAAACATATCTCACCGTTATTTGACAACTCAACACCCTTAATTGTAGGGTTCTCGTCAATAAATTTTTTGAAATCCTTAAATTTCAGATAGCCGTAGTGGTTATATTTGTCCAAGAACGCTCTTGACGGGCACTCCGGGCATTTGAGCTGGCAGATAGTGCACGCATCAATTCTGCATGCCTCAGGAAGCTGGCTTTTGTCCGTATACAACTCTGTTGAAAACCTTGCCCGTTCCGCACAGCAAGAAATCCCGCCTTTTGCACAACCAACAGCGCCTGCCATCAACACAGCCGCCGCTTTTATGAAGTTCCTGCGATCCATGCACATAATAAAATATTTTACCATAAAATTAAGCTGCTTACAATAAATTTTCATGATAAAATAACTGTATGAAGAGAACTGCATTAATTTTAGCTTGTATGGTTGCGCTTGCATCGCCTGTCAACGCGGGGTTCAAGGAGCATTTTGACCTTGGCCAGCAATATCTTGCAAACTACCAGTATTCCGGCGCGATATCCGAGTTTCGCAGCGCTCTGCGCATAAACTACCTTGACAACTCCGCCAGAATCGGGCTTGTTAACTCCTATCTGGCACGCGGCGCGCATCTTGCAAACACCGATAAAAACTACGCCAAGGCCGCAAATGACTACCGCAGCGCACTTTTTTATCTGGTTTACTACCCGAACACCTCGGCTGTGCGCAACTCATCCCAGGCGATAGTCAACGTGAACTCCAACCTGAACAAGTGTCTTACCGCGCTGAACTTTAACACCAGCGCAAAAAACCGGTTTGAAACCGCAAAACAGCTGCGCGCGGAGGGTGAATTTGCCGCCGCAGGTTACGAATTCAACCAATCGCTCGGTGATACCGCCTACATAAAAGACAGCTTTGAACAGGTCGGCGATATTATGCGGCTTGTCGGGAACGACCAAAAATCCGCGGAATACTACAAAAAAGCGCTGTCTGTCTCACCTGCGGATGTCAACATAAGAATGTCCTACGCAAAGGCGCTTGACAAACTCGGTCAAGAATCCGAGGCCGTGCAGGAATACAACTACGTGCTTGCCAGAATCGGCGATGATAAAGAGATGCTCTACACATTAGAGCGAATCTACAAGAAAAAGCTCGAAACATCACCGTCAGACGCCGTCATAACCTCAAACCTCGGCGCAATCATGCAAAAACAGGGCAAACTGGACGAGGCGCTGCGTTATTACTCAAAGGCCGAGTACCTTGACCCGTCAAACGTAACCACACGGATAAACACAGGCACTCTCTACCAGCAAAAAGGCGACTACCGCACAGCGATTACCGCTTATGATTCCGTGCTTGTCCTGCATCCGGACAGCGCGCAGGCAAACCTTTACAAAGCCCAATCGCTGGCTGCGCTCGGCGACAAAAAATCCGCGATAGAACACTACAAAAAAGTCATCGCACTGGAACCAAACAATATTGAGGCGCAAGCGCAAATCGTTGAACTCCTGTGCGCTACCATGCCCGCAAACCAGTTTATGGACTATATCAGAAAAAATCTTCCTGATGTAAAACCGGTTGAAATTATGTACAACTACGCGCTTGACCTGCACAAGCAAAACAAGCTTGAAGAAGCAATTGCGGCCTACAACGAGGTTTTGAAGCTGGAGACCGGCAACCCCGAAATCTACCTTAATCTGGGTATCGCGCAGGCACAGAACAAAAACTATCAGGCGGCATACATAACGCTTAATACAGCGTTGATAAAATTTCCAAACAACGTACAGCTTAGAGATGAATTGTTTAAACTAACTAATGCTTTAGCTGACGAAAAACTCCGCGCAGCGGCGGATTTATTTGAAAAGGGCAAGTTCAAGGAGGCAGCCGAAGCCTACATCCAAATCCGGCCCGCGACAGCCGAAAGTATGCTCGGCGCTGCAGCCGCACACCAAAAGCTTAACGATAACAACGCCGCGCTTGAATACTACAAAAAAGCCTTCGCGATGCGCCAGACGGATTCTGAAATAGCCTACACGATAGCCGCGCTTTACGCCGCACAAAACAAATTTGACGATGCCAGAAACTATAACACAAAGGCGCTTGCGCTCAACAAAACCAACAAAAACGCGCTTGAACTGGTTGATATCATCAATCAAAACGAAAACGCCGTAATAATAACCAAAGCAATCGCGCTTTTTGACAGCGGCAAGTTTGACGAGAGCCTTGCAGGGTTTAACAAAATCCTTGAAAAAGACCCGAAAAACGCCTCCGCGCTCTACTACCGCGCGATGATTTTTGACGAGGGGATAAACGGTAAAAAAGAATACGCCAAGGCAATAGCCGATTACAAAGCGGCGCTCGCGCTTGACCCGTCACTGGTTATCATAAACTATCTTATAGGCGTTGCCTACGACAACCTTGAACAACCCAAGAACGCGCTGCCGTACTTCAAAAAATTCGTTGAAACTTATACGCAGGAAGATGATTTCAAAAACTATGCTACCGAAAGAATTAAGCAGTAAGACTGCACTGGCACCGATGGCCGGCATAACCGATTATGTGCTGAGAACGCTTGTGCGCAGATTTTCGCCGGGGTGTCTTTTGACGACCGAGATGATAAGCTCGGAATTTTTGGCACAGAACAGGGATAGCGGCGTCATTTGCAAGCGCGACCCAGATCACAGCCCGATTGCATACCAGATAAGCGGGCACAAACCGCACCTGATTGAAGCTGCTGCAAAACGGCTGGCGCCGATGGCTGATATTATTGATATTAATATGGGCTGCCCGGTGAACAAGGTCGTGCGCGGGCAAGACGGCTGCGCGCTGATGCGCACCCCGGAATTGGCTGCGGCACTTGTACAGGCGGCCTGCACGGGTGCCCCTCATTTGCCCGTCAGTGTTAAGTTTCGGCTGGGCTACACAGCTGACGAGATGAACTTCGTTGAGTTCGGGCAAAAAATGCAAGATGCCGGTGCGCAATTTATCACTTTGCACGGCAGAACCCGTGCCCAGATGTATTCGGGCAAAGCTGACTGGGCGCTGATTCGCCGGCTCAAAGAAAACGTTGATGTGCCGGTTTTTGCAAACGGTGATGTTGCAGATATTGACTCGGCAATAAAATGTTTGGAGCTGTCAGGCGCAAACGGCGTTGCAATCGGGCGCGGGGCGCTGGGCGACCCGACCTTGCCGCACAGGATTGCGCATTACCTGAACACAGGCGAAAAACTTGCACCGCCCGGGCTGCAAGAAAAAATACAGCTGCTGAAAACCCATCTGGATGAAGAAATCGCGCTGCGCGGCCAAGACGCAGGGATAAAGTTCACGCGAAAGTTCTACCCGTATTACATTTCAGGAGTCAAAGGCGCGTCAAACTTACGCGCACAGCTGGTGACAGAAGATAATTACGACAAAATAATTGAGCTGCTTAACAGCAGAAGTTAAGTCCGCCGCCCATAGGCATCATTGGCATACCGCCCATAGGCATTCCCATACCGCCCATATTGTAGCCGCCCATACCGCCCATGCCCATCATCATAGGCATCATCATTGACATGTCCATTCCGCCGTAACCCCCGCAGTAGCCGCCGAACCCGCCTGCAAATCCGCCGCCGCTAAACGCATCACCGCTGAAAAGCGCACCGATACCGCCGAACCCGGCAGTAACAAGCCCGCCTGTCATAAGGCCTTTGCCGATGTCTTGTGCGGTTTCGTTCCCGCTGCCGATCAGCGAGATAGCCGCACCACCCGCAGCAGCAATACCGCCAAGTCCCATCGCAGCCTTCGTCCAGGCAGGAGCGTTACTTTTGAATATACTGTCTGTCAGCCTCACCGCCGTCACCGCGCCGCCGCCAATCATCAATCCGTTGCCAATTTTATCCATCGCGCTGCCGTCTTTTGCAAACGCCTTCAAAATCCCGCCGCCTGCTAAGGTGGCTAACCCGATACCGGTAGTATTTTGCGCCCAGCTCATGTAAATATCCTCTTATTTTACTCTCTTATATATACAAAGGATATACCTTTGGAGAAATTGCCTTTTTTGAAAAATCCGGCTTTACAATTGTTTACATTTTTTCAGGGGCGCCCACCGACAAAATATCTTCAAGTGCGTTGCGCAGCACGGTTTTGACCGCGCGCACAAGAGCCAGCCGTGATTGCATAAGCTCTTTGTCTTCCGATATAACCCTGTTTGCGTTATAGAACGAGTGGAACTCCGCCGCAAGCTCTTGAACATACCGGCAAATCGTGTAAACCTGCCTGTTTTGCGCGGAATTTGTGATAACGGATTTGTATTCTTCAAGTTTTAGTACAACCTGCCTTGCGCCATCAACGTTTGTAAGCCGTGCCGCGTCAAGCTGGCTTTGCGAAAGCGGTGCGGGCAGTTTTTCGCCGGTTGCGGTGTCAATTTTTTCGCTCACCGCGTTGCGCAAAATTGAGCAGCATCTTGCGTGCGCGTACTGCACATAAAAAATCGGGTTCTCATCCGAGTTGGTTTTGGCAAGCTCAATATCAAAATCAAGCGTTGTATCAATATTTCGCATCGACATCCAAAACCGCGTCGCATCAACGCCGACTTCGTCAATCAATTCTTCAAGCGTGACCATATTGCGGCGTTTGCCCATCCGGACTTCCTCGCCGTTTATGACTAAATTCACGAGCTGGCCCAAAAGCACCTCAAGTTTTTCCGGGTCATAACCCAGCGCCGCAACGGATGCCTTAACCCGCGCAACATACCCGTGGTGGTCAGCACCCCAGATGTTAATCAGCCTGTCATAGCCGCGTTTGAGCTTATCAATGTGGTACGCGATGTCCGCGGTCAGATAAGTGTTTGAACCATCGGCCTTTTTGACCACTCTGTCCTGGTCATCGCCGTAATCAGACGACCTGAACCACTGCGCACCGTCTTTTTCGTAAATTTTACCGCTTTTTTTAAGCGCCTCGACGCATTTTTCAACATCACCCGAGTCGTGCAGCGCCTGCTCGGAGTAAAAATTGTCAAAATGCACCCTGAATTTTTCCAGCAGCTGTTTTTGCTGGGTTTCCATCTCGTTTTTCGCGAAATCCGCGAGCACTTTTACATCAGTCGTCGGCGCATTTTGCGCCAAAAATTTTTCGGCAACCGGAATCAAATATTCGCCCGCGTAAAAGTTTTTACGCTCTTGCTCATCAGATGGAAACTCGCCGCCGTTAACACGTATCGCCAGCGATTTGCCGAGCTTTTCAATCTGTGAGCCGGCATCGTTTATATAAAACTCTTGATAAACCTCGTGACCGTAGAATTTCAAAAGGTTCGCAAGCGCGCTGCCCATCGCAGCCCATCTGCCGTGCCCGATGTGAAACGGGCCCGTCGGGTTGGCTGAAATATATTCCAGCAGAATTTTTTCCGGTACGATTTCGTTTGCCGCAGGTTTACCAAAGTTTTTGTCTTTGTCCAAAACCTCGTCCACCAGCGCGGTCAGAAGTTTGTCGCCCGCCTTAAAGTTTACAAATGCGCCCATCGCGGAAAAATTGCTGTTTTTTTCTGCAATCGCGGCTGCGATTTGCGCGGGAGGAAGTTTTGCAAATTTCGCCAGCGGCGACACATTCACGGCAAAATCCCCGAAATCAGGGTTCTTCGGGCGCTCAACAGCCGGCGTTCCGCGGGTATACCCGTCAAAACCGCTTAATTTTATCGCATTTTCCAACTCGTTTATGAAAAAATCTTTAATCATGTTTCAATTATAATATAAACATGATTAGGAACGCTGTAAGCTCCGCGATACAGAACAAAAATATTGTTATGTTTGCGACCGCCGTTATTTTTATCGCCGGCACGGCCGGTTATTACAACAATTGCGCTATCGCGCTCGCAGCAATTGTTATGGCGCTCGGGATTTTTGCCGCAGCCAAAAACTACTGCCGCCCGAAATACATTCTCTTTTGGATTTTTATGTTCTATTTGGGGTTCTTTAACGCTTCTCTGCGGACGACCACAACCGATGACCTTGCACCGCTTGCCCCGCGCAACACCGTAATTGAAGGCCAAATCGTCACCGTCCCGAAGGCGCCAAAATTTTTCTTTGAGGTAAATAAAATTGACGGCCGCGATGTCACCGGCAAAACAATCGTGACTATTACGCAAGAAGATGCCGATTTTTCGCAGTATGAAATCGGCAGGTTCTACCGGCTGACCGGACGGCTTTCAATGCCGGCAAAAGCGGGCAACCCGTCACAGTTCAATTACAGAAGATATTTGCAAAATTTTGACACATTCACCACATTCTACGCGGAAAACACTGAACCTCTCAACCGCGATTTAACCGTGCGGTGGCGGTTTATGAACTCGTTAAACAAGCTGCGCGCAGGTATCATCACAAAACACGCAAAATATATCAAAAGCCCGAATCTGGAAGTGCTTGGCGGGATAGTGTTCGGTGATGACGCCGTTCAGCCCGCGCCCGAGATAAAAGATTCGTTCAGAACATCAGGCCTGCTGCACATTTTGGCCGCATCAGGTATGAACGTCGCGTTCATCTACGGGTTTTGGTACTTCTTTTTAAGCAGAATGCGCGCACCGTACCGGTTCACGGTAATCAGCGGAATTTTTCTGGTATTGCTGTACACCTTGATGACAGGGCTTGGCCCGCCTATCATCCGCGCAGCGCTAATGCTCACCATAATCCTCATCGGTAAACTCATTGACCGCGACACTCACAGCGTATCGCTGCTGTCGTTTGTTGCGCTGCTGATGCTGCTTTACAACCCGGCGTTCTTGAACGATGTCGGGTTTCAGCTCTCGTTTGTCGTAACTTTCGGGATACTGACAATGGGCACCTATCTGTTTGCCCGGCTAAAATGTGTGCCACTGTGGCTGTCCGGCTCAATATTTATCCCCGTTATCGCCCAGATATGGATTGTGCCGATGCAAATGTTCTATTTCAACACAATAAGCACCTATTCCATAATCGCAAACATTGTCAGCGTCCCGATTTTGAGTATCGTGTCTTTCGGCGGTTTCACGGCGTCAATAATCGCGGTGTTCACAGACAAAATCGGCTGGCTCGACTGGGTTTTGAACTACGCGACCGGCGCAATCGTTTGGATTTCAGACTTTTTCTCAAAACTGCCAAACGCACTTGGTTCAACAATCCAGCCTTCCTTGTGGCAAATGTTTGTCTACTACACGCTGGTAACCTGCGCAACCCTCCTGATTAAGCGTTTCAACAAAAATCTCGCCATCGCCTGCGCTGTGCTGCTTGTTTTGCTAATCCCGATAAAACTTCCCGCAGCCAAACTGGAAATAATCACATTTGACGTGCAAAACGCGGATATGTTTTTGATTAAAACGCCGAAGGAAAAATATTTTGTAATTGATACCGGCAGATCCGGCTTCAAGAGCGGCGGCTCCGGTGCAGCGTATATCTTGCTGCCCTACCTTGTTGACCGCGGGATAAAAAACGTTGAAACCCTTATTATCACGCACTTTGATAACGACCACTCGGGCGGCGCGGTTGATATTTTGGAAGGGGTAAATGTCAAAAAGACTTACGTGAACTCCTACGACAATAAATCCTACACGTCAAAACTGGTTTACGGCGCACTGGAAAATCGCGACAGCACGCTTGCGCGCAGCGGCGAGACGGTGTACGAAGAACCGGACTTGAAGATGACAAACTTTGCCGCACCGCACAACCCGGGAGCAAAAGACGATAACGACGGCTCTATTGTAACATTGCTGCATTACAAGGATTTTGATATGCTGTTCGCGGCCGACACGAGCGCACAGGCCCTGCGGGAACTGAATGTTCCGTCCGAAATTGATGTACTCAAAGTCGGCCACCACGGTGCAGACGGTGCAGTTGACGAAAATATGCTTGGGCATCTGGCCAACAAGGTTTCAATAATCTCAACCGGCCCAAACCGTTACGGCCACCCATCGGCTAACACGCTGAATTTTTTGAGCGGCACAGATATTTACCGCACCGACATTGACAACTCAATCAAAATAGTCACCGACGGCAAAAATTACAAAGTCTACACTTGGGATATCGCGCACCGAAAATACGTTATCGCAAAGAAGTATCGGGCAGCTGCTTGTCCGTTTTAATCCCGAGTTCTTCAAGCTTGTCAAATGTGCCCAAAATCCCGCCCTTGCCGTCAATTCTTGCGAACGCGCCTTCCAGTGTTTTTTGGACTCTGCCCAAATCTTCAAACAGGCCGATAAATTTGTCGCGCATCGTCAGGCACAAGCGCAAAATCTCATTCGTGTTCTTGTTCTGGCGGTCAATTACGTAGAACGAGTTAATTACTTTGAGCGCGGCAAGCAAAGTTGACGGTGACACCGGCATAATATTGTTTTTCCACGCCAAATCCCACAGGGCGCCGTCCTCGCAAAACATCAGCGAATAGCAGCTTTCCACAGGGATAAACATCAGCGTGTAATCGGGCGAGCGCTCGTTATCAGAGTATTTGCGCTCGGCGAGCCCTTTGATGTGCGCCTTTGTGGACAGCTTAAAATCGTTTAGAAAATCCTGTTTTTCCTCGTCAAGCTGCGAGTTCAAAAACCCCATCCAGCTTGACAGCGAGGTCTTGCTGTCAATAAAAATTAATTTTTCTTCCGGCAAAAAGACCGTTGCATCGGGCTTGCCCGGAGTTGTACTTTGCTGGACGACGTACTCTTCGCCTTTTCTTAACCCCGACGCTTCCAAGACGCGCTCTAACACAATCTCGCCCCAGCTGCCCGACGCTCTGTTGTCGGATTTCATCGCCTGCGTGAGCGAGTTTGCCTCCTTTGACATCTTTGAGCCCATCTCCAAAAACATTTTCATATTCTCATCAAAGCGTTCAAGTTTTTCTTTTTCGGTATAAAAATTCTCTTCGCTGCGTTTTTCAAAGTCTTCAATGCGCTCTTTGAACCGCTTAAACATCTCGTCTAATTGTTCTTTGTTACGCTGAGTCATTTTATCTTCGGACAATGTACCGGTTTTTTTCATCAAAAGAAAGCACGCGGCCGCACCGCCAAAAAAGCCGAACAAAAACATTACAACTGACATCAATGCTTCCATAAGGTTATTATAGCATAAAAATTATTTAGCCGGTAATGCCTTCGTATCCTCCGCGGCGGCTGTGCCCAAGCACAGGCAACCCTTCTATTGTCTTACTATATGATGAGTTCTTAAGATAATATTGTTCTGCTATATCCACATATATCTCATGGACAATAGTCTTAGCGCCTTGCTGGTCCCCTTTTACTAAAGCTTTGGCTACACCCGGCAATTTGGGGTGGTTCAAATAAGCCTCTGTCAAAGCATTTATAGCCTTTTCATCGTTTCCGAACCGCTGTCCGTACGTGTTTTGTATAGCTTTCCGTACATTGTCTTCTTTTTTTAGCATAGTCAAGAATTTATTTTCTTTCGTTTTTATTATGCGATTGACCGCTCTGTCAGGGTTAAGCAACGGGTCTTGCACAGGTTTTTTCGCCGCTCTCGCGTTATGCACCACTTCACGCTGCGCCTCTTGTCCGGCACGTTTTTGTGCTGCAAGGTCAACACGCTGCTGCTTACGCATCAACGCGGCTTGATGTTCGGCCGCCTGTCTTGCATTATGAGCTTGTGCCTTGGCAACTTTGACTGCATCGTCAGTCTGGCTTGTGACGACTTGTTCAACGGTTTCTTTAACAATTTTTGTATCAATATTTGTTGTTTTAATACTATTTGAGGCGATATCTTGAGCAACATCTTGCAAAGGTTTTTTAGCCTTGCCTCTTGTCGCGATATAAACCCCGACAGCAGCAAGCACTGTCAATGTTCCCACAATCAAAGCCTTTTGTTTGCCGGACATCTTTTTCTCCTCAACAGGCTGCGCAGGAACAGACATCGTTGAATATTTTTGCGGTGCATTGAGCAATGCATTGTAATTGCTAACATTTTCTATAGACATGAAATTTTCCCTATAACTAACCTATGCTAATATAAAAACATTTTGGGATAAAAAATTGCCTCGTTGTAAAAAATTATTTGATAATTTGTATATTTTTCGGGTCAAAGACAACCACGTGCGACGAACCGCCGGGCAGCGGAATCTCAAGCCCTTGATAACCCTCGCTTTTCGCTTTGTCGGTTATAAACTGCCCGATTAAATCTCTGACAAGGTGGCTGCTTGTTTCAGGGTTCAATCGCAAATCGCGTACAATTTGTTCATGGATATAGCGTGATTTAATTATTTGAGAAATCTCGCCGCCGTAGGCAAAATCCTCGTCAAAATATTTTACCCGTGCAAGTTTTGTTCCGGGAGTAAGCTGTGCCTGAATAATACCGTTGTCTGCGTCCCACGGGACGTATTTGCACGCCTCAATATCAGATGTTGTCAAATAAATTCCCTTACCCGAGTCACCCTGCTGGAAAAAATCCAGATTAAATTTGCCGCCTTGTATAATGCTCGCCTTATTTGCCGAGTTTGTACCGTGATACAGCGGGGTTTTGCAGGTGATATCTGACGGGCGCATACCTTCTTCCAGTATTTTCATAACATTAATCGGCATCGTAATTGGAAGATTACCGTCCAAATCATCAATCATAAAGCCCAGGTCGGTGTTGCGCATAATTTTTTCAATTTTTACACTCTGCTCAGGGTCGGCCAGAATGGCGTCAACTTTTTTTTGCCGTTCCATCGTTTGCCTGTACAAACAATCTTGCCGCAAATGCATCCTCGGCAGCAGCGGCTCAACACGTGCGGCAAAATTTTGCACCGGGACTTGTTTATTCATAGGCTTTTGATACATCCGTGCGGGAGTATTTGCTACGCTTATAATTTTCATACAAAGACACTAAAACCCGTGAATATAAAAAATTGCGCGTTATCATAAACAGATTTTAGTTAATTTTGTACCATGATTTAAATGTTCTTATCTCATCGAGCGTCTTCGAATAATCACCCTCAAATTTAAGGCAGCGGTCGTCAATATAAAGCCAAGAAATTTCCTTTACGTTTGTTACGTCTTCAACAATGTGGTCGAGGTTATTTGCGATGAGCCACTTCGATACAAGAATTCGGTTGCGTGTCGTAAACAATTTAATGTTAAAGTGACTCGCTAAATGCTCCAGAAATTCTTTAGCACCTTGCTTTACCGGCGGAATATATTCTTTAAAAAAATCTCCTTTGTATTCGTTTAATACACCGTCCAAATCAATTAAAATTACTCTTTTTTTGCCCATAGAAGTATTCTATAATATAAAATTTTGATGTCAAATATTCCTTTATTTAATATGTTTTAAGTATATTATAACAATCCCATAGCTTGATTTTTTCAAAATAAAAACGCAGAATTATATTATGGGCAGAAAAACTTTCAAACTAGATAAAATTTTATGCAAAAAATTCGGATTGAAGATTAAAGAATTGAGAATTGCTAACAATTTAAAACAAGACGAATTGGCTTTTAAGTCGCAAATTTCACCCAGCTATTTGAGCGCTATTGAACGCGGAATAACAGATACAACAATCTCAACTGCCAAAAGGCTCGCAAAAGCCCTTGGCGTTGACATTAAAGAATTATTTGAGTTTTAATTTTTGAATCCAATAATCTCAACCATGCCGCCTACCCTCGCCAAAGTCATGATTGACGGCATGATTGACGATATTCTCAATCCAAAGATGTAAGACACTTCCTCATGCCTTTGCTCCAAAAATATCAATCAGGTCATGGATGATAGCATCATTTAAAAAGGTTAGTATGTTTAGTGTAGAGGGAACCAATTGAGGAGAATATAATGGATTACAAAAGAAGAGCAAGAATTTTATTAATTGACGACAACGCTGACCACCTGCGCGGTGTGAAAGAACTCGTCAGCATGGACGGCAAATACGAGGTTGTCGGCACAACGACAAGCGCAAATATCGGTATCGGCTTGATTAAAAAATACCGCCCCGATCTTGTTTTGATGGATATGAATATGCCGGAGAAAGACGGGCTTGCTGCGATGACTGATGTTGAAAAACTTGAGCTCGGCACAAAAGTAATCGCATTGAGCGCATACGATGATGCGGATTTGATTTTCCGCGCGATGAAATTGGGCGCTTGCGGCTACATTATTAAAACAATGGCGTCCGCGCAGCTAATCCACGCGATGGACGAAGTTACAGCCGGCAAAATCTACCTGCCGACCGCGCTTACCTCACGGTTCTTTGAGCACTTCCAGCGCTCTTTCAAAGAAGATACAGCTGCCACCAGCGCAGAAAACCTGCTTAATTACCTCACAGCGCGCGAGGAAGAAGTGCTTGACCTTTTGACCAACGGCAACAACTACAAAGGTATCGCAGGCAAACTGTTTATCTCCGAAACAACAGTCAAAACACACGTAAATAACATTTTCCAAAAACTAACGACAGAACACAAGCGGTGCTTTATGCGCTTAATAACGGGTTTGCGAACAAACGCAAGGCCGCTGCACAAACCAAGATTGCAGTATGAAAAGATGAACGACGAACTCCTTTTTCAACAAGCACGGTGTATTGCGCATGAACTGCGCAATCACCTTTCTATTTGCGACCTGTACACACAAATCCTGAGCCGCCGCTTTGGCGATGCCGGGATAGATGATAAAGCCGTGACCGAGGCCCTTGGCTGCATCAAAAAATCCGTCAAGGTGATGGACAACTGCCTTTTGGATTTAAAATCAATCGGCAGCATCAACCCGTCGCGCTGTGAGCTCAACCGTGTTGTGGGAGAAAGCGTGTTGATGGCGCAGGTTTATAAGCCGGACGCCGCGGTTTTGTTTGATGCGCAAGGCCAAATCCACACGGATGAAAACAAATTGTGCGCGTGCCTGATAAATATCATCAAAAACGCGTTTGAGGCCGGCGCCACGCAAGTTGAAATCACTGCACGGCCGGATAAAATAACTGTTTCAAACAACGGCGCACCGATTGAAAACCCTGATAAAATCTTTGCACAAGACTTTACCACAAAACCCTCCGGCAGCGGTCTGGGGCTTTTTATCTGCAAAAAAAATCTTGAAGCGCAAGGCGCCAAGCTGTATGTGGCAGGGCCGAACACGTTTGAGATTATTCCGGGTCAGTAGCTCTGTGTTTTTCAAACACACGGCCGATAGACAACACCAAAATCGCAAGGAAAGTTGAAAACGCGGCGAATCCGTACATTCCAACACCGCACGTCATCCCAATTGCCGCCGCCATCCACAAAGTCGCAGCGGTCGTCAGCCCGTGAACGTTTGGCCCATGCCGAAACATTGTACCTGCACCGATAAACCCGATACCTGTAACGATTTGCGCTGCAACACGCGCGGTATCACGAACCACCCCGGTCGCTTCATCACCCATCATCATCGGGAACCCGTAAATTGAAATCACCGTAAACACGCACGAGCCAAGGCACACAAGGATGTTTGTGCGCAGCCCCGCGTGCTTTTGTGAAAACTCACGCTCCAACCCAATCGCAAAACCGAGCAGCAACGCCGCTAAAACTCTTATGTATATATCAAAATCTGTCATCTTACTTTACTCTTTGGATCTAATACGTCCCTAATTGTATCACCAATCAGGTTAAAACACAAAACCGCAACAAAAATTAAAAATCCCGGCGTCAAAAGCCACGGCCGGTAGATTATGTTTGTGAACTCCTGCGCCTCTTTAAGCATATTACCCCAGCTGGCGTCCGGCTGCTGAATCCCCAGCCCTAAAAAGCTCAAACCGGATTCAGAAAGGATATAAGACGGCACAGACAGCGTCATCGCAACGACCACAAAGCTGGTTGTCTGCGGCAGGATATGTTTTACGATAATATAAAGCCTGCCGGCACCGATTGATTTTGCGGCCTGAACAAACTCCTGGTTTTTGATAGATAAAACCATCCCGCGCACCACCCGCGCAAACCCCGCCCAGCCAATCATTGCAAGGATTACGGTGATAAGCAAAAATCTTTGCGTGCTCGTCATCCCGGACGGCAGAATTGATGCCAAAATAATCAGCAGATAAAACGACGGGATTGACATAACACTCTCGGCAAAGCGCATCATAAGCATATCCGTTTTCCCGCCAAAATATCCCGAAATCCCGCCGTACAAAAGCCCGATAGGGAATAAGATGAGCAGCGCCAAAAAACCGATTGTCATGGAAATTCGCCCGCCGTAAAGCAGCCGCGAGAAGACATCGCGCCCGTTTATATCTGTTCCGAGCAAAAATAATCTGCCGCCGTCTTTTACACTGACGATTTTACCGCCCTTGAAAAATTGCAGATAATGTTTTTGCCCGCGGTCGGGCACACACGTGATTTGCAGCGTATTTTCATCAAACTCGCGCACCCAGTTGTAGGTGTAAGGCCGTGACAGGGAACCGTTTTCGTCAATCGTATAAATCTTTGATGGCGGCACATAGGCCATTGTGCGGTCGGAAAAATCCTTGGAATACGGCGCAATAAGCGGCGCAAACAAAAGCGCCGCGTAGATTAGGCCGAGCACGAGCAGCGCCGCGCGCGCGAATTTGTCTTTCATTAAGTTTTGCCAAACCTCTCTAAACATTCGCACCTGCCCGTATTCTTGGGTCGGTGAGCAGCAAGAGAATATCTGCGATAAGGTTTCCGACAATCAGCATCACCGCGCCAATCATTAACGACGCCATAACTAAATTTATGTCCGAGCGCAAAACCGCTTCCAATATAAGCCGGCCAAGACCCGGATACTGGAACACGTATTCTGTAAGCGCCGCACCGCTCAACAACCCTGCGAACTCAAACCCCAGCAAGGTTATCATAGGATTGAGCGCGTTGCGAAGCGCGTGTTTATATATGACTTGAAACTCACTCAACCCCTTGGCCCGCGCGAATTTCACGTAATCGCTTTCCAAAACGTCAAGCATATTTGCGCGCATCTGCCGCTGCAGCCCCGCCAGTGAAATCGTGAAAAGCACCGTCACAGGCAGCACAAGGTGGTGCGTGATGTCCCAAACTTTTTGGAAAAAGTTCATCCCGTGAAAGTTTGCGCTCGTAAGCCCGCCAACCGGGAACCATCCGGTTTTTACCGCAAAAATCAGCAGCAGCACCGCAAAAAAGAACGACGGGATGGCCATCCCGATGCTGGTTAAGATGGTTAAAAGCCTGTCAAAATTGGATTTCCAGTTGACTGCGGCCGCAATCCCGAGCGGTACACCGACCACCCACGTTAAAAATATCACCACAACGGTCAGCAAGAGCGTGTTCGGGATGCGCTCTTTGAGCTTTACACTGACGCGCTCACCGTTTGACGTCACCCCCAAATCCCCGCGCGCAAAGGAGAGAGCCCATTTTGCATATTGGACAATAATCGGTTTGTCCAGCCCCAGCCTTTGAGTTTCGCGCGCTAACGTCTCTTTTGACACGGACGGGTTGAGCCTTAAATCCGCCAGCGGGTCAACCGGTGACAACCTTATGATAAAAAAGCTCAACAGCGACACAATCACAAGCAGCGGCACTGTTTGGAGTATTCGTTTTAAAATATAAAATACTATTTGCAAAAGATTTCCTCCAAATTATAGATTATACCGCCGAGCGGCGACGGGAAAATATTGCCGAACTTGTTGCGGATTGCGAAAATCCTAATCGGCGAATATATATAAATCATCGGCTTTTGCTCGTACACAATCGCCTGATATTCGTCATAGCAGCGTTTTCTGTCGTTAAAATTTGTCGCAAGCGCGCCGCGGCGGAAAAGCTCGTCCAGCCGCACCTCCCAATCCAATCGTTTACTGTTTTTGTCTTTCTCCGGACGCATATTAAACAGATGCAGCGTACCGTCCGACAGCCAGACGTTTTTGCCCCCGTTGGGCTCAAGCGGCGAGCCAGTCAGCCCCATAATCACCATATCCCAATCAAGCGTCCCGACAAGCTTGTTCACAAGCGAGTTGAACTCAACGGGTTTGAAATTGACTTTCATCCCCAAATCTTCCAAATCCTGCTTGACCATAACCCCGATGGCCTCGCGCTCGGTGTTTCCTGCGTTTGTGTAAAGGTCAAACTCCACGCGGTTGCCCTGACGGTCAACCAGACGGCCTTTATCGTCCCAGCTAAACCCTGATGCGCGCAGCAGTTCGCGTGATTTTTCCTCGTCGCGTTCGTAAGAGGGCAAATCCTTGTTCAGGTAGATTGAGTTAAGGCTCTCAGGCGTAAACAAGGGTTCTGCCAGCCCGTTGGCGATATTAAATATCATATTTTGCCGGTCAAGCGCCAAATCCACCGCCTGCCGGAAGTTTTTATCCTGAAACCAAGCCTGTTTTACCGGATTGACGTAGGGTTTGCCATCGTTGGTGCGGTTATTCAGGTTCATTGACAGATAAAGCGTGCCGGTATCAGCGCCCAGATTGTACACCACAAAATCACCCCCGCGCTCGCGCTTTTTGAACCGTGCAACATTCGCGCCTTTTAGATTTATCAAGTCAATTTCTTTGCCCTCAAATTTTAGCACCTCGTTGTTCAAATCGCCCACAATCATATAGACAACCTTATCAAGATAGGGCAGTTTTTGGTTTTCAGTATTTATAACGTAATAATCCGGGTTGCGCTCGTACACAACGCGCTGCGCCGGAACATATCGGGCTATCTTGAACGCACCCGACGTCACAAAATCCTTCGGGTTCGCGTTGGTTGAAAAGAAGGTTTCAAAGTACTCCTTGCCTTTGTTCACGGCCGGTTCAAACACGTGTTTTGGCGCAATTGGCGCAGCCAAGCTTCTTAAAAACGGTGCAAACGGCTGCGGTGTCGTAAAAACAACCGTATAATCGTCTATTTTGCGCACAACGGGCAGCTTTCCGTCAACAACTATGCTGTCGCGCGTTGAAGTGTTCCCAAAGCCGTCCAGAATAATGTTTTTCCACGTAAAAACCACATCATCAGCAGTGATTGGCGCACCGTCCGACCATTTTATCCCGCGGCGCAGGTAAATTATGTAGTCGTTGCCGTGAATTTCAAACCCGCGCGCAAGTTTCGGGATTGTATCGCCGGTTTGTGCATCTGTTGTCACAAGCCCGTCATACATAAGCTCTGAGAGCGTAGATGAGGTCGCATCTTTTGTATTGAAAGGGTTAAATGTCTTTGGCCCCTCGCCAATGATAGATGTTGTAAGCGTTCCGCCGAATTTCCCCACCGGTGCCTGCGATTGCAAAAAATCAACACCGTCAACGCTCACCGTCTTTGCGCGCGCGGGAAAAACAATTTCTTGTTGTGCGACAGACGAATAGCCCTTTTCATGGTCCAGGCTGGCCTGGTCACGCCTCACGCAAGCCGCCGACAACACCAAAACAATTAAGACAATATACACAACCCGTTTCATTTTATCAGTCTAGCACGAAGAAAAAATTAATAAAATTAGATTAGGCGGGGATAAAATTTTTTTTGTTTGTCGTATAATGCAATCATGTGGGACTATTCCGAAAAAGTCATAGAGCACTACCGCAACCCGCGCAACGTGGGCAAAATTGACGATGCAACCTGCGTCGGGCAGGCAGGAAGCCTTGCGTGCGGTGACAGTTTGAAGATTTACCTAAAAATCAAAGACGGAATCGTCACCGATGCCAAGTTTCAAACATTCGGCTGCGGCTCTGCGGTCGCAAGCTCAAGCATTCTGACCGAGATGATTATCGGCAAATCATTGGATGAGGTCAAAAAAATCACAAACAAAGACATCGCAGACCAGCTTGAAGGGCTTCCGCCGGAGAAAATGCACTGTTCCGTGATGGGTTACGAGGCGCTTGAAGACGCGCTCAAAGGCTACTTTGACCTGGATGAGGTCATCACAGCCGAAAGCAGTGAAAAACTTATCTGCTCGTGTTTTGACGTGACAGAGGGGCAAATATTAAAAGCCATTGAAGAAAATCATCTGACAACCGTTGAGCAGGTTACAAACTTCACCAAGGCGGGCGGCGCCTGCGGTAAATGCAAAGGGCAAATCCAAGATATCCTGAACGGTGCAACGGGCAAAACCGAGGAGCGCTGCAACCTTTCTATGGCGCAAAAAGTGCTTAAAATAAACAATATTATTGACACGCAGATTTCACCTGAGCTGCGAAAAGACGGCGGGGACATCACACTCGTTGATGTTGACGGCGACCGTGTGCTCGTAAAGCTCCGCGGCAACTGCGCCGGCTGCAAAAATTCCAACCTGACGCTGAAAACCTTTGTTGAAACCACATTGCGCGATGCGGTTTGCAAAGATATTATTGTCGTTGAGGTGGCGTAATGCTCATATATTTGGACAACAACGCAACAACAAAGGTTGATGAGCAGGTGCTTGAAGCGATGCTGCCGTATTTTAGCGAGCAATACGCGAACCCGTCAAGTATTTACGATTTTGCAAAACCTGCGGCGCGCGCAATAAAAGAGGCGCGCGGGCAAATGAAGGACTTTCTTAATGCAGCCAACGAAAACGAGATATATTTTACTGCATCGGGCTCGGAGAGCGCAAACATGGCGGTCCGCGGGGTTTTGGGGACAAATAAAAACAAGCGCCACATAATAACTTCAAAAGTTGAGCATGCCTGCATTTTTAACCTGTACCGTCAGCTGGAAAAAGAGGGTTACAGGGTTGATTTTATTGATGTGAATGCAAAAGGCGAGCTGGATTTGGCGCAGCTGAAAGAAAAAATAGACTTTGACACGGCGCTTGTGTCAATAATGTACGCCAACAACGAGACCGGCGTGGTTTTTCCGGTAAAAGAGATTGCGCAGATAATAAAATCCAAAAACCCGGAGACAAAGTTCTTCACTGACGCGGTTCAAGCCGCGGGCAAAATAAAAATTGATGTTCAGGATTTGGGTGTTGATTTGCTGGCGGTTTCAGGCCACAAGTTCCACGCGCCAAAGGGAGCCGGGGCGCTTTATGTGAACCCGGGGACAATGATTACGCCGCTGATTGTCGGCGGGCATCAAGAGCGCGGCAAACGTGCCGCCACAGAAAACGTTCCCTACATCGCGGGGATTGGCAAAGCGGCTGTGCTTGCCGCAGACGGGCTGGGTTACGAGGCAACGGAAATCAAACGGCTGCGCGACAAATTGGAGGCCGGTATCCTTAAAAATATTTTTAACGCGCGGTTGAACACCGGGGTTACAAACCGCGTGCCGAACACGACAAATATCGGGTTTGAATATATTGAAGGCGAGCTGATTTTGCTGCATTTAAGCGACCTTGGGATTTGTGCAAGCTCAGGCAGTGCCTGCACTTCCGGCTCACTTGAACCAAGCCATGTTCTGCGCGCTATGAATGTTCCGTTTACGTCAATCCATGGCAGTATCAGATTTTCGTTGAGCAAATATACGACCGAAAAAGAAATTGATTATGTAATTGAGAAGATGCCGGCGATTATTGACAAGCTGACCGGGCTTTCACCATATCAGGATGAGCTCGACGCCTTAAAGAAATTAAAAATGTAACAATCTCGTAACAATTGCCCTTAAAAGTTAAAGTTTCCGCAAAAAAAGGCCGACATGGGAGGTAAGGAAAAGAAAGAAAAGGAACTTTCAATGGGATTGGCAGCATCACAAGCACAATTGTTATCAATAACATCCAGAATGTCGGATAATGAGCTTCGCGCGCAGTTGATTACTAATGACAAGCAGCGGCTTGCAGGTGACAGTGCAAAAGTTTCGGAGCGTTATTTGCAGGCGTTGAACGATGCGCAATTAACGTTCACAGGTTATGATGCGTTCGGAACGCAGGTTCCGCAGCAACTTACGTTCAACAACTTGACACGCTTCAACAAAAACAACCAGCAGTATGGTTTGTCAAACATTGCAGGTCAGCTTTACGTCACAGAGGCCGATGCGGACAAATTCCAAAAAGCGATTGTTGCAGAGGACTCGTTGAATGCGTTCTTGGAAGCACATGGTTTGAAATATGAAACGACTTACTTTGACAATTTGAGCCAGTACTTGGTTGGTGACGGCCAGCCGGGTAATGTTTCTTACCGCGCTCAAAATGACGAAGGGAAATTCACAACAATGGATACCGGTTATACCGTTGACCAGATTAAAGCTATTTACTACGGTGAGTCAGCGTTGAACGCTGTTAACGGTATTTACCACAGAGGTATGGAGGCGCTGACGCCTGATATGGTACATTATAACGACCTTATCGTGCCGGTTTTGGAAAACTACGCGGCGTACAAACGTATTATGGCGGAGGAAATGCAGAAGTTTTCTGTTAGCAACCTTGGGCCGACAGGCATTGCGCCGAGCAACACTACGACAAGCCCTAACATCACTACAATAATCTCATCTCTTGGCGGCACCCTTGCAAAAGATCCTGCAACCGGGATGTTGCAAGTTCAATGGATTACTGACCCTGACACCGGCGGCCACAACTATGATGTTGAGCTTGCCCAGCTTGCGAATATCCTTGAGTTAACTATGAAACAAGGTATCCTGGAGCGCGGTGTTGGTTATCAACCTGAATATGACAAGTCGGGCAAATTGATACCTGATCACTTTGTTGACAAGTTTGAACAAATTTTCGGAAGCGGCGCAAGCTCGCTCAACGATCTTTATACCGGTTACTATCAAAAGGTATTGGATTTGCAAGAAGATCCAAAACCACAGGCGCTTGGCAAAGGCAGCGAGGTGTTGTCCAACCCTACTCTTGCGGCAGAGTTCGCTAACCATCAACTTTTTGGGTTCAACCCGTTCCAAAACCCGAGCGGTACGCTTGAGAGCAACGGTCTTGCGACAGAATATCCGTTCTCTTTTGCTGTCAACCCTCAAACCGGCGAAATTGATGCTTTCATCAACCATTATATTGACGATAACGGAGAACCGGCGGAACAGAAAATTGTTAAGGGTTCCGATACGAAATTCCATGTATCATTTGCTCTGTCAGACCCTGCTGTAGCGGAGGCCATAGCGAAAAACTCCAATAGTGTACTTGATGAATCAAGCGCAGTGGCTAAAAGTAAGACCGCGCTTAGCAACGCGAAAGAAAATCTTAAGATGCTTACCAGCGGGAGCTTAGATGAGAACGGGAACTCAAAACCCAGCATACGAAGCCAAATGACCAGCGCGTACAACGGTGCAAACTCCAGTGCAATAAGCTCTGCGAACGCCGAAAGAACACGCCGTCAAGCTGAAGGCCAGACATTCTCAGATACTGAATATAACAACTGGGTTACAACTGAAAGAAATAAGTACTTTTTTAGCTCATTCCAATCAATTGTTCAAACAGATGGTGCAAGCGGAGACAGGCTTAAAATCTACAACGAGGCGTTCGCTATATTGAACAGCGGCGGCGGCTCGCTTGACTGGCTGGAAGGCTACTACGAAGCTATTATCGGTACAGAACCTGCGAGTGCAGACCAAAGAAGCACAGTTCCACCGTTGAAAATAAGCAACTTCTACGATCCGGCTACATCGGGCGGCCCGTATGCTGTTGCACCTTCACCCAACGGTTACGGATCGGTTGAACTGACTGCAGCAGCCAAAGTGGCTCAGGCAAAAGCGGCTTATGACTCAGCGGTTTCAGCCGAAGCTACAAGCCTCATGGCGCAAGGTTTCGTAACCAAACACTTCGATATTACCGATGCCGGGTTCACAGTTGACCCTGACAACGGCACCCTTATATTCAATACGCAAGGTGATCCACAGGATGCAGATAACGCATTTCGGGGATGCAACGGTGATTTGTTCGGATGGGAGTACGGTATATTCGATATGGGTACCAAGTACAACAACTACCAGAGAGTAGAAGGCTATGATGACGGCGGCGAATTTATGGGCGCATACCGCAGCGTCGGCTATAAAGTCTACGAAATCATAAACGGAGTAAAAACCGAACAAACAGCCCTCAGCGATAACGAAGAAATTGGGCCGAAGCACGCAATTAACGTCGATACTAACAACTTTGAAGGTAGCTTGTACAATTTCAGCAACGTTATCCCGAACAGAACCTACGAGCTTAAGTTGACCAAAGGTCCTGACGGTGATTGGCAAATGGACGAAGGCAACGACCCTGACGATATCCCTGCAAAGAACACCGAACGTGCATTCGGTATGCGCGAGCTGCTTGAAGACTTTGTCAAATACGCATACGGCCAATTCAACCTTTCAGCGATGGAAGACCAGGGTCTGCTTGTCGTTGAGCCGGGCCACCCTGCCTACGACTACTACAAAAAATACCAGGATGCAGGTAAAGAACTCGCGATGTTCCTATACGGCAGCGACTACTGCGACACAAAAATCGAAAACGGCAAAGAAGTCAGCGTCCACACCCCGCCTGCGTCAAAAGAGTACTACTCAATGACCGACCCGCTATACGTACAAGATATGTTTGAGGGCAACCACGCGACAATGAGCAGATACTTCCCGCCAACGCAGACTTCCCGTAACGTCATTGACGGCACCGTGTTGGAAAACATCTTCAACACCTACGGTGAACCGAAAATGGGCTGGGTTGACTCAAAAGGTGTTGATGCCGAAAAAGAGGCAGCTTGGTACACCAACCTGTTCAACCGCATGATGAACGGCTACAAAGCGCTTGAAGACGGACTTGCAAACAGCCCGCAATGGATTGAATACGCACTGACAAGCGGGTTTGCCGTTATGGAACAGGTTGACTCAACCAACGCGTGGTCAACATTCACTTACACAAACTGCGCGGATATCCAGGAGAAAACCGACACAACCGCAGTCGCAATCGCAGAGGCCGAATACAACCGCGATATGAACAAAATCCAAACAAAAGACAAACGGTTCGATATGGAGCTAAAACGCATAGACACAGAACACAGCGCACTCCAAGTTGAATACGACTCGGTCAAATCCGCTATGAATAAAAATATTGAACGAACCATGAAAATATTTTCAGCATAACCGGATAGTACCAAAGTATAATGTTTTTTAAACCTTCTCACCGTAACCTGAACCTATGAGAAGGTTTTTACTTATCTTAATTATATCTATGAGCATGAGTGCCGCGGGTGCCGCAGGTGCCGCGCCAAACCTTGACAAGCTGGAAACTGCAATGTTTGGCTTCACCTACCCGAACGAAACCCAAACCCTGCGCCTTGAACGCTTGGAGACCGAAATCTACGGCTCGGTAAAATCAGGCACAACCGCCCAGCGGCTGACAAATCTGGACAAAGACCTTGCCGCATCGTCCATTGGCAAAGAAATCGCCCCGCGCGAAGATACCTTCGCCGACGACACACCCAAAACCGCCTCAAACCCGGCCGTGTCAAGACCTGCAGCCGCGCCCGCCGCGTCTGAACGTCCGGCGCCCGGCGTTGACTATCCCGCAGTAAACGAGCTTGAACAAATCGTCTTCAACAAAGAGTTCAAAGAAAAACCGCTGAACACACGCCTTGACGCGCTTGAACAAAAAACATTCAAAAAGACCTACGCCTCAGATGACCTGTCCGCACGCGTTGACAGGCTCCAATCGGACTTGAAACCCACCCGCAGTGCGTTTTCGCAGCCCCAATATGCACCGTCGTCAGAAAAATATGATTACGATGATTTTTCGCCGGCACAAAACAATTACAGTGTCTACCGCCCGCCGGTCACAAAAACCAACCTCGCTGCCGTTGAAAAAACCGTTTTCAAAGAATCATTCCCGCAAGATAATCTTGACAACAGGCTTGCACGGCTGGAAGAAGGGATGTTCGGCACCACGTTTGACACAGACTCACAGCAAGAGCGTATAAACCGCATCACCAGCGCCCACACCGCCCAAAAATCCGCCAAAAAATACGACTCCAACAAGTTTAATCAGGCCGCATCCAGCGGTATGCAAATAGGGATGTTTATTTTGATGATTTTGGCCTGTATCTTATAGTACTTTTTGTAAAAAATTATTACGAAAGTAGCAAGTATTATTTTTACACTTGTTCATGCCTGTATGAAAATCTACGGAATACAACCCTACATATCAAGGGCCGTAACGTTCAAAGCTGGAAATAATACTGTTAGTGACAAGGATAAAGGTATCCGCTACGCGCAAGACCTTCACGCTGCGTTGCCAACAATGGAGTATCAGGCTTTTTACGATACTATCAGCAAAGTCATGCACGAAAACGATGCGGTAAAATCTGCGTTCCTCCTGTGGAAACCGTCCGATATTGACGACAACATTTTTGGCCTCGCGCTTAAAGAAGACCAGTTTATGGGCGAGGATATTTTTGAGTTCGTAAAAGGCTGCGATGAAGAAACCCAGAAAAAATTCCTGTTCGGCGGCAAAAAAGAGGACTCGAACTTTTCACCATACGTTGTCGCGCTAAGATACGGCGATGAAGAACTCGCATACAATATCCTCGATTGGGTAAGGACTTTTGACAACCCGACGCAAAAGAAGTTCTTTGAAAGCGATGTTTACGAAACCATAATGGATTTTAACGAGCGCGGACTCAAAATGCAAGGGCTCTTTGAAGACAGACGCGATATGTTCCACGGCAAAGACCCGTTCGGACACGTAGTTAAACTAACAGATAGAGAAAAATCAATCCTTGGAGATATAAAGAAAATCCCGCCAAATGTACCGCTGGTGGACGATGATGAAAAAGCAAAGAAACCAAACAACCGGTTCAGAATCCACAAAGAGGTAAAAACGCGGTTTACAGACGTCGGCGGTTTGTTCAACGTCAAAAAGCAAATTGAAGAGGAGCTCTTGGGGCTGCTGAAAAACCCGCGTGTTAAAAACTCTGACAAACCGGGCGGAATAATGCTCTACGGCCCGCCGGGAACAGGTAAAACCCTGCTTGCAACAGCTATCGCGGGCGAGGCAGGCCTGCCGTTTATCAGCTCAAACGGCTCATCATTCACCGAGCTCTACGTCGGCGCCGGTCCAAAACACGTGCGCGAGCTGTATGCCGAGGCCAGAAAACTTGCCGCAGGGCATCCGTCAAAAACAGCAATCGTCTTTATTGACGAGGTTGACGCGCTCGCCTCAAAACGCGGCGGCTCGTCAAACAGCGAACGCGACGCGACCTTGAACGCGGTTTTGTCCGAGCTTGACGGCGTTAACGCAAAAGAGGACGACGGAATAAAGCTCATCACTATCTGCGCGACCAACAGAAAAGATATGCTTGACGACGCCTTCACACGCGCGGGCAGAATGGATTTGGAGTTTGAAGTCGACGACCCGAGCCAAAGCCCAAGAGCCCGCCGTGCGATTTTGGACATCCACGCCAACGGCAAACCGTTTGAAAGCGACGAAATAAAAGAAGAAATCCTTAATGAACTTGCCCAGACCACAGCCGGATTCTCCGGCGCAGGGTTGGCCGATCTTATGAAGCGCGCATACAGAAAAACACTCTACCTTGACCGCCAGAACACCGCCTACATTACACAGAAAGATGTAGCCGACGCAAAACTTGAAGTTCTAGCGGGTATCAAAAACGATGCCGAGTTCAATATGAAAGATTTGAAAATAACCGTTACGCACGAAGGCGGCCACGCGATGAACGCGATTGTCATGAACGATGCGTTCAAGGATTCTGCTGACCACCGCCTTATGCCACGACGCAAGCTTGACTTTATCGTCAACGAATCCCACGGCAGTGCTCTGGGTATAACTTTTACAAAACCCTCCGAAGAAAACAAACATCTTACGGTTGAATCCCTGTTGAGTGATGTTGTCGTAACGTACGGCGGATACAGTATGGAACAAGCCGTTTACGGGACGCACGATGCCGGCGTCAGCGGCGATTTGAACAACAACACCGAACGCATCGTTCAAGCCGTCACAAAATACGGTCTGGGCTCAAAAACCAAGTTCATCGGCTGCGCAGAAGGCGTAACGTTTGAACTGTTCAAGTCCGATATCAAAAGCGATATTGAAAACTACTCAAACACCGGCATGAATATTTCCAACCAAATAGCGCAGTTTACACGGCCGTTCATTGAGCAGTACACACAAGAGTTTGCAAACGCGACAGACGACAAGGCAAAAATCATTCAAGGCGACGTTTTTGAAGGAATGTTCAACAAATGGCTGGATGATAACAACAAAAGAGCCGATTACGCAGAGCTTTGCAAACAGATACGCTTCTCGGTAGAAAAATTCAAAGGCAACCTATGAAGATTGTAAAATATGCTTAATATTACGGTAGTAATTTTTTCATTTGTGATGTTTAATAAGAGCAGATTAACAGGAAGTTAGGCGAAACATGATAGTCCCCAAAATACAATCAGGTCAAACCCCGTTATATAGACTCAATACGACGTTCGCCGGCCAAACGAGCGCTGCGGAAACTCCTGCAAACATCAATGAAATCCCCAAGGATTATTCACAGGCGGTTGCAGCAGCCGGCATGGCGCAAATCAACACCGGCAACCTTGTCAATGAAGATGAAGTGAATGCCTTGTTTGAAGGGATGCAAGAGGCCGGCCGTTATCTAATCAACTCCGAATCGGGCGCACTGGATGAGGCCATTATAAAAGCGTTTGGCGTGATAGCTGATGTCTTCGGGGTTCAGCGTGTACACATCTGGGAAAACGAGGAGGTTGACGGCAAATTTGGCGCCAAGCAACGATACGAGTGGGCCGAAGGGGTACCTGCGCTGCACGATATGCCCGACGCCGGCCACATGGTGTACGAAGAAGTTGCTCCCGACTGGCCGGAGATACTAAAAAGCAGAAAGGCCGTACACGGTCTGGTGCGTGACCTGCCGCCAACAACGCAGGCCGGGATGCAAGCGCAAGGAATCAAATCCGTCCTTGTGGTGCCGATATTTGTAAAAGAGGAATTTTGGGGATTTTTAAGCCTTGATAATTTCAAGCAGGAGCGTGATTACACCAGAATAGAAAGAAATGCTCTGGGCGTGCTGGGCGGCAGGTTTGCCAGCGCATTCTTGAAAGATGAGGCCTACAAGAACGCCCGGCAGGCAAGCGAGGCAAAAAGCGACCTAATAGCCGGCATCTCCCACGATGACAAAAATACTATCAACGGAATAATCCACAACGCGATAAAAGCGCTCAAATCGGATGATACGACAGTTAAAGATGATGCATTCCGGTCAATTTTGGCGTTAGCCGGTTCGCTCTTGGAGACAAAGAAGGATTTGCTTACGCACGCAAAACTGGATGCGGGCAAAGTTGAGGTTGACAACGTTGACTACAATTTCAGGGAAAGATTGAGAGCAGCCGGGCGGCCGTTTGAGCAAAAAGTTGCAAACGACAGAAAAACCTTGAGTTTCTTCATAGACAACAAAATACCGGAATTTGTCTACGGGGATGACATCCACATGGGGCGGGTGGTAAACAACTTAATATCAAACGCCGTAAAATTCATACCGGCCGGTTCAGGTACAATTTTTGTCAATGCAGTTGTCAATGGCGAAATTGACGAAAACGGCAAGTTTGAAACGGTTATACAGGTTATTGACAACGGGATAGGGATGTCGCAAGAGCAGCAATCAAGGGTGTTCCAGAAGTTTGAACAGGCTGAAAAAGGCACCAGCCGCAGATATGGCGGGACAGGGCTCGGGCTTAGCATTTCCAAAAACCTTGTTGAGTTGATGGGCGGAGAAATCAGCGTTAGCTCTGTAGAAGGTCAAGGTACGATATTCACAATAAAACTGCCGACGCAGGTGGGGCAAGAGCCGCCAAGCGTTGAAAAAGCGTCACCACCGGCGCCAAACGAGTTTGCCGGTAAAAAACTTTTGCTGGTTGATGATGTGGAAATCAACCTTGACATAACAAGTGAAATCCTTGCAGAAAGCGGGATTGAGATTGATCTTGCGCACGACGGCCAAGAGGCGGTGGAAAAATTAAAAGCATCGCCAAACAAATATGATGTTGTGTTTATGGATTTGCATATGCCAAATATGGACGGGTATGAGGCGGCGAAGGCAATACGCGAGCTTGGTGTTAAGGTGCCGATTGTGGCGATGAGCGCGGATAATTACGCCGAAACATTTGAAGAATGCCAAAGCTGCGGGATGAACAACCATCTTCCCAAACCGCTTGAAATCGACCGTATCGCGGAGATTTTGCGGTGGTATTTGGCCCCTGAGGTTGAGTAACGTGGCGTAAGCCGCACGCCGAAACCGGGTCACGTTTTGCGGGCGCAGTCCGTGCGCCAAAAATTTGTAACCGCGCACAAAAAATAGCAAAGGACAGATTCGAACTGTCGACCTCACGGGTATGAGCCGTGCGCTCTCACCAACTGAGCTACTTTGCCATGTGAGACAATCTTAAACCAAAAACGGTGGGGTGTCAAATTTGACTTCAAAAATTGTTCATGGTAACGTGGGGTGGTACAGGACACTAGCCAATTCGGCAGGGTGCTGTGCAAATATCTAAATATGGGCCGCTAGCTCAGGTGGTTAGAGTGCACCCCTGATAAGGGTGAGGTCGGTGGTTCGAGTCCACTGCGGCCCAGTTAATTGGACAATCTGGAACTTAGGTTGTCTTTTTTAATTACAAACTCGTTGTCAACGCATCAAGTTCATTAGAGATAATATTGAGTTCTTCGGATATTTTTTGGTTTAACCAGAGCAGATGAAACATATCCTTTTTATCTTCCAGACAACAATCGAACGCTTCGCTAAACGTTTTTTGGCGCATATCCAAATCCACAATCATTCCATGTATTTTTTCAAGTTTTTCTTCCACAATCTCTCCTTGTTCAGTATTAATTTCAAGTATTTTAGACAATATTACGTTATTTCATTTAAAAATGCCATATGCTACAATATGAAAAAAGAATGCTAAAGTATTGAAGATTCATAATATTATATGAGAAATAATTGATTTTTGACCGGCAGTATTTTGAGGACATTGTAAAAATATAAGTCTTGTGATTTAATAAGTTCATGAAAACAATTGGTATTATCGGCGGGATGTCCTGGGAGTCGACAGTTGAGTATTATAAAATAATAAACGAGTTGGTTGCTCAAAAATTGGGCGGGCTGCATAGCGCCAAAATATTACTGGAAAGCTATGACTTTGACACAATTGCAAAATTACAGAAGAACGAAAAATGGGATGAGTTGTGCCGCATTTTGACCAGCTCCGCCCAAATGCTTGAAACCGCCGGTGCTGACTGCATAGCCATAGCAACTAACACAATGCACATTTGCGCTCCTTATGTTAAAAAATCCGTTAATATCCCTTTGATTCACATTGGGGACGCCACCGCCAAGGCGATAGTCAAAAACAATATGAATAAAGTTCTGCTTTTGGGGACAAAATACACGATGACAAAAGAGTTTTATAAAGATAAACTCACAAACGAATACAATATTGATGTGATTTTGCCCGAAAGCAGCGAACAACAGGCGGTTAATAATATTATTTTTGATGAATTATGCAAAGGCATAATAAAAACCGATTCCAAAACGCAATTGCAAAATATAATTAAAAATGCCGCCAACAAAGGTGCGCAAGCCGTTGTACTCGGCTGCACCGAGCTGCCTAATCTGATTGACTCTGCCTGCATCCCTATTATAAATACTTTAAGGATCCATTGTGAGGAAATAGCCGATTTTTTGGCCGCAGTATATTCATGATATAATCAATCTATGCAAACAAATGTTGTAGATAAAACATACACCAAACATTTTGCAATCGGTTATCCGCAGCTTGAACCGACTATGGCGATACGTCCGTCTGTTTTGTTCAACATCTTGCAGGATATGGCAAGCGAACACGCGCAAAAAATAGACATCGGCTACAACGCGGTCTCGCAAAAAAAATTGATGTGGTATCTGCTTAAATATCGCGCAGAATTTAACCAATACCCGGTCAGTATCTACGATTTGACCGTGAAAACCGAGGCGCGCGGCTGGCAAAAACTCTTCGCCTACCGTGATTTTGAAATCACCGCAGCCGGAAAACTTCTCGGCCGCGTGTCAAGCATGTGGACCATTGTTGATGCGCAAACCGGGGAGCTTGTTTCCGCCCAAACGCTTGACAACCCGTACATGGCCGCGCTGGAAAAACGCGACAACGATTTGAAGTTTGAAAAAATCCCCCAAATCACACGCGTTGACGCCGAAAAAACTTTTGAAATCCGCTACGAGGATATTGATGTGAACGGGCACGCGAACAATATTAATTATTTTATCTGGGCGTTTGAGACGCTTGATTACGCTTTCCGTGCTGAAAAACGGCTGAAAACCCTTGATGTTGTGTTTAAAAAAGAGGTGAAATACGGCGACCTTATCACCTCCCAAATGTCGCGGCCGGACGAAAATACCACAATCCACGTGATTAAAAACGCCTCAACCGATGAAGATTTGTGTTACCTGAAAGCTGATTGGAGTAGCTATGAAATTTGAAACAGCCGCGCTGCACGGCGGCAAAACCAAGGAATATTTTAACCACTCTGTTGTCGCACCGATTTATCAGACGACCGCGTACGAGTTTGACAACATTGAACACGCTGTTGACCTGTTTGACCTGAAAACCTCGGGGGACATCTACACCAGAATGACAAACCCGACGACATCCGTGCTGGACGAGCGTATGACGCTGCTTTGCGGCGGGATTGGAGCAATGGCGGTGGCGTCCGGCCAGTCTGCAACAATGCTTGCCGTCTTGAATATTGCAAAGGCCGGTGATGAAATCTTAGCGTGCTCAACGCTTTACGGCGGCACCTACAACCTTTTAAGCGTAACTTTGAAGAAGATGGGGATAACAGTCAAGTTTGTTGACCCGGATGATTTTGACGGGTTTGAAAAAGCGATGACAGACAAGACAAAAGCGATTTTTGCGGAAACCATCGGCAACCCGCTTTTGAATGTTGTTGATATTGAAAAACTTGCCCAAATCGCGCACGCGCACAAAATCCCGCTGCTTGTTGACAACACCGTGCCGACGCCGTACCTTTGCAGAACATTTGAACACGGCGCGGATATTGAAATCTACTCCGCGACAAAATATATCGGCGGACACGGCAACTCGCTTTGCGGTGTGGTAGTGGATTCGGGCAAATTTGACTGGGCGGCATCGGGCAAATTCCCTGATTTGGTCAACCCCGACCCGAGCTACCACGGTTTGTCGTTTACCGAAGCCTTTGGTAAAGCGGCGTTCATCGCAAAATGCAGGGTTCATCTGCTGCGCGACATCGGCGCTGCAATCAGCCCGATGAACTCGTTTTTAATCCTGCAAGGGGTGGAAACTCTGGCTTTGCGGATGGAGCGCCACAGCGAAAACGCATTGAAACTGGCGCAATACCTTGAAGGCCACCCGCAGGTTTGCTGGGTAAATTACCCGGGGCTTAAAACCCACAAATACCACGAGCGCGCGAAAAAATATATGCCGAACGGCTGCTCATCGCTTATCGGGTTCGGTATAAAAGGCGACGGCAAGAAATTTATTGAGGGCTTGCAGCTTTGTACGCACGCGACAAACCTTGGTGATGTGCGCACAATCGTAACCTATCCTGCCGGCACGACCCACAGGCAGCTCTCGTGTGAGCAAAAAGAGGCGTGCGGGATAACCGATGATTTTATACGGATTTCCGTCGGGCTGGAAAATTTGGACGACATTATTGAAGATATTAACAGGAGTCTTGAAAAATGCAAATAAAAAATTGGGGTAATATTTTAAAAAATTGCGGAATCGTTTTGGGAGTGCTTTATCTGGCGTTTCTTATCCTGCCGTTCGGGCTGTCGTTTATCTTGAACGCGCAAAGCAAACAGATTGCGACGATGATTGAAGATGCGTCAGGGTTAAAGGTCAAGCTGGAAAAAATGCGTATCGTGACCACCCCGAAACTCACGGCAGGGTTCAAAGTCAAGCACGCAGAGTTTGCGATGCCAAACGGCGAAACTTTTTTGAAGGCCGATAATTTTCAGCTAAAGGTGGCGCTGCTGCCGATTCTGGCAAAAAAAATCCGCATTGATATTGTGAGCGCGGAAAATATTGACGCGAATTTAAAGGTTGAACAAGATGGCAAATTTTTGATTGAGAGCGCCCTGCCAAAAGCGGCTGACCCGACCGACCCGACAGCGGCTTCTGTTTCGCCCGCACCTGCAAGTTTGCCCTTTGGGATGAAACTTTCCAACCGGTTGCCGGATATAAAAATTAAAAAATATAATCTGGCGTTTGTTGATGCGCCGACCGGCGAGGTTTACGCAATTTCAGGGAACAAGGCGTACATCACCAATTTTGTCATAAACAAAAAAATCAAAATCGCGGCGGACGCAAAATTTATTTTAAAAGGCAAAACGCAATTTAACGCGGACGTAAAAATTTTCAACAAACTCATGCCAAAGACCACGCTGGACGAGCTTGTGTTTGCACCTGCCAAGCCGGCTGCCGCACAACCCGCGCAGCAGATAAATATTATTGAGATTTTCAGAGCTATATATAATAACAGGCTGACGGCCGATGTAAAAACCGATTTGAAAATCGCAGGTACGTTTGATGCGCCGGTTTTGCACGGGACAAGCGACCAGACAAACCTTTCGGTTGCAGGCACACCGCCCGGCAGTTCAAAAGCGAAATTCAACGGCAACAAAATCTATTTGGACACCGTATTACACACCGCGCAAAACGAGACCACGACTGTGCTGGGCGAATTTAAGACCGGCAAAAAACCCTACGTGGATTTGGCGTGTAAATCAAACGCGGCCGCGGGCAGCGTTGTATCTATCATAAAAACGCTTGTCAAATCCTTCGGGATAAACGATTTGGACACCTTAACAGCCGCAGGCGGCACAGATATTGATTTCAGAATAAAATCCGATATGCGCCACATTGAATCTGCGGGACATTTCAACATCAACGCCGCATCGCTCGGATACGGGCTTTACGGAGTCGAAGTGGACGATATTAACGCGAGAGTATCGCTTGATGATAACAAAATTGATATTAAAAAGGCCGAACTCGCGATTGCCGGTTACCCGCTGAACATAACCGGTACCATTGACAACACCGCGCAGACCGATTTAAAAATAACCGCAGACAAGCTCCAAATCAAAGGGCTTCTTGCCGCGGCAGGTCAGGTTGCGCTTTTAAAAGAAAATAATTTCAAAAGCGGCGATTTATCAATGAATATTTCGGTCAAAGGTAAACCCGACAAGCTTCAGCCCGAGGCAAAAATCGTTGTGAGCAATTTTGATGTGCACAATATCCCGATGGATATCGGCGTTGCAGCGCCAAAAACCGACGTTGACGTGAGTGTATCAGGCGATACAATGCAGGGGTTGATTGAGATTACGCAGCCAAAAATCACAAACCCTTCTGTCAACATAACCGCACCCGCCGCAAAGGTTACGATAAAAAATTCCGACATAAATATCCACGCGGCACCTGTTGATGTTGATATTGTGAAAGAAAAAAATCTGACCGTAAACAGCGATTTAAAACTGGTCAAAGACACTTTAAAACTTTCCAACACGGGCGTGTTCGCAGGCAGCAAAACGCTGGCGGCTATGAGCGGCCAAGTTTCAAACCTTTCAAAAATCCCTGTTATGAACCTGAATGTTTCCGTACCGAAAGAGATTGAGCTGCTTGTACCGGGGTTTGCGCAGTCAAAAATGCTTTTGAAGGCAAATATCAACGTCACCGGAACAACGCCAAACCTGAAAGGTGATATAAAAATCCCTGTCATTGAGATTCCGGAGGCCGCTACCCAGATTGATAACCTGCTGATTTCGCTGGTGGATTTTTCGGGCAAGGGTACGATGTCAAAACTCAAATCCGGCGGGGTTGTTGCACAGAATCTAAGTTCTGATTTTAATCTTAAAGGTACGACTTTGTATCTGAACACCATCGCGGGCGACGCCTTTGGCGGGAAAATAAAAGGCTCTGTGAGCTACGGGCTGACTGACGGCAAAATCGGCGTTGAGATGGCGGGCAACAATATGGATGCGCAAGAGGCCATCGCAGGTGCGGCCGGGATCAAAAACGCGCTGTCCGGCAAACTCGGGTGGAACGCATCTGTCAACCTAAAGGGTGTGACTTATGAGGAACAGATGAAAACGCTCAAAGGCAACGTGACGTTTGATATCCAGGACGGTACGTTCGGCAACATAGGGCGCTTGGAGACACTGCTCGGGGCGGAAAATATTTTGAACAACGCAATTATGCGCGCGGCACTGTCAGGGATTACGGCAATCCCTGCGCTAAAAAAGACGGCCGAGTTCAAATCAATCTCCGGCAACATGAGCTTTAACAACGGTTGGGCTGACATAAAACCGATTACAACAACGGGGCCTGCGATGGCTTATTATATAACCGGCAAATACAATCTTCTAAACGGTACGGCAAACATGGTCATCCTTGGCCGCCTGTCTGCGCAAACCGTTGCGCTGCTCGGACCGATTGGCGATCTGTCGGTTGATAAACTGACCTCCTACATCCCGAACTTTGGCGCGTTGACCGCAGCTGTCATAAAGACCATGACCGCAAGCCCGCAAGGCGAGAATATCGCGGCGATTCCGGCGCTGTCTGACGGCAACCCGAACTACAAAGACTTCAAGGTCGTTTTTAACGGGGGTGTTGAAAGCACAAGCTCGGTTAAATCCTTCAAATGGCTTTCTAATATTGACACGGCAGGGTTGAATACTTTGAGCGGTGCGAGCTTAAAAGAGCAGGTTCAGACTTCAACAGAGAATCTTATGCAGCTAAAAAACACCGGTATGCAGCAATTGCAGGATACAAAGCAGCAGGTTCAGCAATTGAAAAATTTGCTTAAACCATGAAAATGTGTCCATGAAAACGCTGACTTGCAAAATTTGGCTTGTACGTTAAAATGTATGTATCGCCCTACGCCAATCAAATTTTTGCTCCTTATATGAAAGGAACAATTACCATGGGTAAAAACAGTAAACCAAGCGCGCCGACATACACCCCGAGCGCCTATGAACAACAGCTGCAAAATTATGTCCAACAGTCAATGTTGTCAAATTTGCCAAACGTCAATGTATTTTCCGATGATGTCAGAAGACAGCTTGAGAGCCAGCTTCATGCCTACACAAACAAAGGGCTGAACTTCATAAACGAGACTTACACACCGATGTTCACCGACTTGAAAAACGATATCGCAAGACGTTTCGGCAACTTTGATAACGCAGTATTTATGAACAATTTGAACAGCGTTGAGAGCAAACGTGCGGATTCAATGAACGCGTTTGCGCAGGATATTATGGCGATGCAAAGCAAATTGTATAATGAAGAGCTTGCGCGCAGATACAATTATATCAACGTGTTGAACGGCCTGCAAACCGGTATGGACAACAAAGCGTTGTCATATATGGGACTGATGCCGACACAGCAGAATTACGGAACTGATTACGGTGCGCTGTTGCAGCAGCTTGCAATGACGGGAATAAAAAGTATCAATCCTCTCGAATCACTAAAGTTTTTCTAATTTAAAATTTCTCTGCGTGGTCTACATAAGACCACGCAAGATTTATTTAAATAATGCAACGCATAAGAAGGAGGGTTGTAGTACGTAAAATATAAAGATCGCTTGACAAGTTTTTATGTTAAACTGGATTTATGAAAAAAGCAATATTAACCATAGCAGGAATTATTCTACTGACTTGTGTCGGGATGGTGATGGCAAAGTCTCAAAACAATCTCGCCGCAACAGTTAAAGGACATATTCAAGTATTAGATTTTCAAGATAGTAAACGCGAGTTTACAAAATCGGATGAAATACTCTACGAATATATTGTGAAAAATTCAGGTTGGACAGAAAAAGAGTTAATAGAAAAATTTAATGTAACAAAAGACAGAACAAAATCATTTGAGATTGATTTAAACGATGACGGCGTGAACGAGATAATAGGATTGAATTTTGCGTCAATATATTGGAGCAATACAGGGTATGAATTTCATATCTTGAAAAAAGAAAACAACAACTATATTGATATTAACTATATGCCTAAATTTGAACCATTAAAGCCGATGTATATTTTGAAATCCAAAACAAACGGTTATCATGATATAGTGCTTCATACCCCTTATAACCCTGTTCTTCTTATAAACAAAGACGGATATTATACGTTTTCGCAAAGCATTAAATAAAAAAGACTAACAAAATTTTATTGTAAAAACCGGCAAGACTTCCCAAGTCTATCGGTTTGATGTGTATTACTTAAAAAACAAGGAGAATTACTATGGGAAAAACACTAAACGATTTTTATAACGATTTAGGCGCGCGTGAGTCGGGCGGAAACTATGCTGCAACAAACAAGCAAGGATATATCGGCAAATATCAAATGGGCGAAGCGGCAATGATAGATGCAGGATATTACAAAAAATCATCCGGCAAATATAACAACGACTGGACAGGTGAGTTTACAGGAAAAGACGGCGTTCATAGCAAGGCTGATTTTTTGAGAAACAAACAAGCGCAGGAAAATGCCCAAAAAGCATTTAAGCAAAAACAATGGTCTTATATGACAAATTTTGCAGGTAAATATGCGGGCAAAACAATCGGCGGCTTTGAGGTTACTGAAAGCAGTATGCTTGCCGGTGCGCACTTGTGCGGGCAAGGTGCTGTACAGCAGTATTTGGAAAGCGGCGGAAAAATTGACAAAGCAGACGGCAACGGTGTTAAAGTCAGCGATTATATGAAAAAGTTTGCGGGATATGATGTGTCTGAAATAACAAAAACAACGCCACAAAAGACAGAAAGCACGTCAAGCAAGCCGAACGATTATAACCCCGATGATTTGTACAGAGGCATGAAACAGCGAATTGACAAAACAGGCAATGTTATTCAAAGAGATAATGTCTTAACCGGCGGAGCAACACCGTTCACAGTAGAGCAAATCGGCAAGATGAGTAAAGAAGAATTTGAGCAGAATGAAAATGCGATTATGGAGCAGTTAAGAAAAGGTCAGATAAAGTCCGAAGCTGATAACAAGAATTATTCAAATTATTCCAATCCTGCAACCGGCAGCGGAAAAATATATTCACGCGAAGATATTGGCGCAATGTCCACAAAAGAGTACCAAGCGGTAGAAAAAGAAATCAATGCGCAGATGAACTCTATCGGCATTCCGACAAAAGCGGAGCTTCAAAATGCGAGTGAATCTGGCGGTGGAACTGTTTATGTCCAGCCGTATACAAGGGCAGACGGCACACAAGTCAAGGGGTATTATCGCTCAAAGTAATTTTGTACTATAATGTTACAATGAACATAATTAATGAATTCGACACAATCGCAGCAATTGCAACACCAGTCGGAGCCGGCGGGGGTGCGATTGTGCGCATTTCAGGCGATAAAA